>CAACXH010000536.1_pt1 | contig 18881 bp, 15 predicted proteins | sample 2275881 | NCBI WGS metagenome assembly CAACXH01 (sample SAMEA5312483, study PRJEB27640) | indoor metagenome | biome: indoor environment; feature: controlled; material: polymer antistatic dissipative epoxy resin | place: Italy | collected 2014-05-27 | reverse complement strand
CCGTCGAGCGGGAGAGTGCCGCTCTGGAGGCGATCAGGTCCGCCCGCAGGCTGGCGCTTGGCGCCGCGAAAGAAGGCGGCGCCTGCCTTGCGCCACGCCTCCTTGGCTGTCGCATCCTTGCTGCGCGCCGCATGAAGGAGCACCCCGGCCAGCATATCGGCGTCGAGCCCATCCGCGCCGGTTGCCGCAACCAGTTCGCCCAACTGACGCACGCGCCGTTCCTTCAGTTGCTTTGCCTTGTCGGCCAGCGCCTTCAGCTCCGAATCAAAATCGCGGGGTTTGCGCATGATCAAGTCTCCGTTGAATGATGATACGCTCATGATAGAAGAAGGGCCTGTGGCGCGCAGTAGAGTCGCCGGGACGGTCTGACACCGCGTAGTCCCTTCCAGGAAAATTTCGAGAAGGGCGCGCTTATACGTCGTTCCGACGTGCGGCTCAGCATAGTAAATGGACGATCGTTATGGCGATCTTCCATTTTTCCGTTCAGGTCATCAGTCGCGCAGCGGGCCGCTCTTCCGTGTCGGCCTCGGCCTATCGTGCAGGTGAGCGGCTGCATGATGAGCGCCTCGATCGCGACCATGATTTCCGCGCTCGGTCCGGTGTCGAGCATAGCGAGATCATGTTGCCCGAGGGCGCGCCGGAGCAATGGCGCGACCGCGAACGGCTCTGGAACGATGTCGAGGCGTTCGAGAGCCGCAAGGACGCCCAACTCGCGCGCGAAATCGAATTCGCTATCCCGCGCGAAATGACCAGGGCGCAGGGTATCGACCTTGCCCGCGACTTTGTTGCCCAAAAGTTTGTCGATCGTGGCATGATCGCCGATCTCAACGTCCATTGGGACATTGGCGCCGATGGCCAGGCCAAGCCCCATGCGCATGTCATGCTGACCATGCGCGAGGTGAAACCTGATGGCTTTGGCCAGAAGGTGCGTGAGTGGAACGACCATGCGAATGTCGAGCGCTGGCGCGAGAACTGGAGCGCCCATGTCAACGCACGGCTGGCCGAGCTCGATATCGACGCACGGATCGATCATCGTAGCCTTGCCGACCAGGGCATCGATCTTGAGCCGCAAAGCAAGATCGGCGGTCCCGCGCACCGCATGGGCGCGCAAGGCCTTGAAGCCGACCGCGCCGAACTGCATCGCGAGATCGCGCGGGAGAATGGCGAACGCATCATTGTCGATCCCGGCATTGCGCTCGACGCCATTACCCATAGCCGGGCGACCTTCACCCATCGTGACCTCGCCATGTTCATCCACCGGCATAGCGATGGGCAGCAGCAGTTCAACGAGGCGATGCGCGCGGTGCGCGGTTCGCCAGACCTGATTGCGCTAGGCCAGGATGGACGCGGCGAGGATCGCTTTACCAGTCGTGAGATGATCGAGGTCGAGCAAAGGCTGGACCGTGCGGCTGATCGGCTTGCACTACAACAAGAGCCTGGTCTCCCGACGGCAACGAACTACGCCATTCGTGCCGCCGAGAGTAAAGGCCTTGCTCTGGGAGCAGAGCAAGACGCCGCGTTGCGACATGTAACAGGCGGGCGGGGATTGTCACTGGTCCTTGGCTATGCCGGCACCGGCAAAAGCGCCATGTTGGGGGTAGCGCGCGATGTGTGGGAGCATGCCGGCCTTAACGTGCGCGGGGCCGCACTTGCCGGCATAGCCGCCGAAGGGCTGGAGAATGGCTCGGGCATTGCTTCTCGCACCATCGCCAGCATGGAGCATGGCTGGGCGCAGGGGCGCGATCTTCTGACGGCCCGCGACGTGCTGGTGATCGACGAGGCCGGCATGGTCGGTACGCGCCAGATGCAACGCGTCCTCTCCCATGCCGCCGAGGTTGGCGCACGGGTCGTGCTGGTCGGCGATCCGCAGCAGTTGCAATCGATCGAGGCGGGCGCCGCGTTCCGGGCACTGCATGAACGTCATGGAGGTGTCGAGATCACCGAGGTCCGTCGTCAGCATGAAGGCTGGCAGCAGGATGCGACCCGGCATCTGGCGACCGGGCGCACCGGAGAAGCGATCGGCGCCTATGCCGAGCAGAACATGGTCCATGCCGCTGACACCCGTGACCAGGCGCGCAGCGCATTGATCGAAGGCTGGGATCGCGATCGACAGGCGAAGCCGGATGCCAGCCGGATCATATTGACCCACACCAATGCGGAAGTACGCGACCTCAATGAGGCGGCGCGGGAACGCATGCGCGAGGCCGGCGAACTGGGGCCGGACATTGCCGTGAAGACCGAACGCGGCGACCGGCAGTTCGCGGCGGGCGACCGCATCATGTTCCTGCGCAATGAGCGCAGCCTTGAGGTCAAGAACGGCACGCTCGGCACCATCGAGAAGATCGGCACCGGCCATATGGCAGTACGGACCGACGACGGGCGATCAGTGGCGTTCGACACCAAAGATTATCGCGACTTCGATCATGGCTATGCCGCCACGATCCACAAGGCGCAGGGCATGACCGTTGATCGGTCGCATGTGCTGGCGACGCTGGGCATGGATCGCCATGGCGCCTATGTCGCGCTGTCGCGCCATAGGGATGGGGTCGCCCTTCATTATGGCCGCGATGATTTTCGCGACCAGGCGCGGTTGGTCCGCACGTTGTCGCGTGAGCGCGCCAAGGATATGGCAACGGACTATCAGAAGGCCGACACCAGGCACGAGCTGTCGGTCGAGAGCCAACGGGCTTTTGCCGAGCGGCGGGGCATCAGCTTTCGTGAGCGGGTGGTGGAAATTGCGCGCGCAGGCGCCCAGAAGGCGCGCGGCCTATTCGACAATTTCCGACCCAAGACTGCGCATGCGCAGCAACAGCCCGCAGTCCAGCATGACAGAGGCAGTGATCATCAACCGATCCGGGCCGGTGGTCTGCGCGGTGCCGTGGAGCGCTATGCAAGGTCAGCGCATGAGATCCAGCAGGCGCGGGCGCAGGGATTGGAAGCCATGCCACATCAGCATGTGGCGCTGGAGAAGGCTCGGCAGGCGCTGGATGCGATCCGCCCCGAGGGCGCATCGGATCTCGATCGCGCATTCCGGCATGGCCCTGAGCTCAGGCGTGAGGCTGCAGAGGGGCGAGGTCAAGCCGCTGCCCGCGCGATGCAGTTGGAAGCGGAAATCCGCGCCGATCCCTACGCCCGAGCGGATCGGTTCGTGGAGGGTTGGCAGCAGCTTCAGCGTCAGCATGACGAGCTTGTTCGCGACGGCAATTTCCGTGGCGCCAGGACAGCTTCGCAGCACATGACCGACATGGCCAAGAGCTTGCAGCGTGACGCCCAATTGGAATCGGTGCTGGGGCTGCGCAGCCGCGAGCTTGGCCTTGAGATTGGCCAGCACGCGCAGCGCAGCCTTTCCCACCAACTCACCGCCTCAATCCCCTTCGATCATGGGCGCGACATTGGTCGCGGCTTTGGCCGCTAACTCTCAGGAGGAATGGATATGGATCAAAGTGGACATGCGGGCGATCCCGAGCCCGATCTCGCTGCTGAAGCCTTTGCCAGGCTGGAAATGCGGATATCCGAGATGGATGGCCGGATCGCGCTCATGACGCGCGCGCTTGAGCATATCGCGATCGAAAAGCAGGGCATCGAGATACCCGATTACACGCCCACGCTCACCAAGATGAATAGCTATCTGGTGGAACTGGCGGCGCAGGCTCAAAAGATGGCCAAGGCGCCGGCGCTGCAATTGACGCCTGAGAATATGGCGGATCGCATCGACCAGGTGGCTCGACAGGCGCGGGAGTCGGATCGGGTCAATATCGAGCAGGCGCGTATGCTCCTCAATGATGCCCGTGAAAACCAGATGCGAGCGATCGGGCACCTTCGGACCAGGCGAGAGCAAATCTGGCATATGGCCTACAGCGCGATGGGCGCGACTGTGGCCGTCATGCTGCTCTGGCTGCTTTACCCTGGCTGGGCCGCCAGTATCGGTCCGCAAAGCTGGCTTTGGCCCGAAAGGGTCGCGCGCAGAACGATGGGCGAGCCGACATTATGGGACGCGGGCATCCGCTTAATGCGCACTGCTGATCCAAAAGTTTGGAAGGCGATCGTGAGAGACGTCGATCTGGCACGAGCCAATCGAGCTGCCATTGACGATTGCCTGCAAAAAACTGCGAAGGCGGAGAAGCCAACAAGATGTGTTATCTTTGTAGAACCCGAGACATCATAATCGATCTACTACACCTGCTCTCGCGCTTCCATTTTTATCCCATATAATGCCTTTTGATGATAAAATCATGAAAATGTGAAATTATGGTCGCGAGAATAGTTATGATATATATTATAAATTATTATTTTATCAGCGAAAGTCGGAATTCTATTCGAGATTTAGAATGATATTATGATGAATGGCGCCAGGATTGCTTTAAATAATTCCTATATGCTAAATAAAATTATAAATTGTTTTACCAATTAATCTGATTAATATTAGATATTATTCAATATAATTCAACACTTCTCAAGAAACTTTTTGATCTGGCTGTGAGGAATGTTTACCACAACTACCTTGGCTGACGTATATCTTTTGGAATTTGCATGTCGCTGATTGCGTGATTCATGGGAAGCCATCTTTAACCGAGGCTTGTGATGGACGAAGACTGGCAGGCGGATCTTGAGCGTTGGCTCGCGCTTTATCTGGAAGCCCTGGATAACGAGACACGGCGTTGAATGTGTCCAGCCTATATCGCCGGTCTGATCGGATCCGGTTATCGCAAAAGCATCGAACCCATGGCAACCTGCTCGGTTGCGATCCCTTATGACCGGCTCTATCATTTCATCGGGGCCGGCCTGTGGGGGGGCAGCGCCCCGTTGGAGGCGACCTTGTGAAGCTAGGCAGATGAATTGGTCGGTGGCGATGGAGCCTGGCTGATTATCGACGATACGACATCACCCAAGAAGGGTAAGGCCTCGGTTGGCGTTGCGCCGCAGTATGCGACGGCGCTCAGCAAGAATGCCAACTGTCAGACGGTAGTGTCGGCAACACTGGCCTCAGGCGAAGTTCCACTCATACTGAGCCTGCGGCTGTTCCTGCTGGAGAACTGGACGAGTGCACCGTACGCATGGGCACGGCGGGCGTGCCCGCCCATTTGCAGGAATATCGCACAAAGCCCGAGATCGCGATCGAGGAGATTGATCACATCATCGCTACCGGCGTGCGCTCCGGCTGTGTGCTGGCCGATGCCGGTTATGGGCTATCGGCTCCGTTCCGGCAGGCGCTGTGTACGCGCGGCCTCTGTTGGCACGTCGGCATCCCCAGGCACCAGAAGGTCTATCCGGCCGACGTGCAACTGATCTTGCCGCGGTCGCCCGCGTACGGCATGTGCCGGACGTCAAATCCATGGCCGCGCAAGCGATGCTCGAAATGGCGACAGATCGGCTGGCGCAAGAGGACCAAGGGACGGCTGACGGCCCGCTTTGCGGCCATGCGCGTGCGCATTGCCGATGGCGCGCCTCAGCGGATCGGCTCTGCCGGGAGGCGGCACATGCCTAGTCAGGAAGCCTAGTTGGTGGGTGAGCATCACTCGAATGGCGAACAAAAATACTATCACTCCAATCTGTCCGGCGATACTCCGATCAAGGCTCTCGCCGGCGCGATCTAGGCGCGCTAGATCTGTGAACAAGCGCATCAGCCACTCAAGAACTGGGGTTGGATCACTCCGAAGGACGATCGTGGACCGGACTTCACCGCCATGCCTTGATGTCGATGATGGCATAGGCCTTCCTGCAGTCCTGATGGCTCGCTCAGACGGGGCGGAAAAAAGAGCTGGGTCCGCCTCCCCAACCCACCTTGCCGGCAGTGCGTCAGACCATGCTGGACAGCCTGTTTCGTTCACCGCCGGAGCAATGCCCTCACCGCGGAGGCAACCTCATCAGAGGCTCCGGCGAAATTCTATCAAAGTAGTACCAAGGTTACCCTTCAAATTCCAGGACACTCTCCTCGTTCGAATAAAATCTCCTCTCCGTTGTTCAAGAAAGTATACAGCTTCAAATGTTTTGACGGATAACGTTTAATTCTAATTGATTTCACGGGATTCTCTGAAACTTCAGAAGAGACACCACCATCAGCGTTCCTAACGAATTTAATGCTAGGATTCAGCATCAGGAATCGGCCGCCATTGTCACGTGAGATAACAGCCTCGAACGCACGACCATCCCTATCTAATAGAAAATTGTTATTAATGTATATCTTGCCATAATCAGGTGATATGTAACATCCAATCAACTCTCTAGGTATAGGTAGTTTTTGATAATCTTGAAATTGTTTGAATACTACCAGATATGTTCCAAAAATTACACATGCGGCTATGGAGAAATATTTAGCTAGCTTCATCGTGCGTGCGCCTTACATGCAAAGATCTTTGTTCCAGTCATCGTGGCAGATCCAAATTTTCCAGGGGTGGAAAGCCCAAGCGCTCCTCCGACTAATTCAGCACTGGAATTCCATGTTGCAGAAAATGCAACGAGGTTTCCCCCAGAGATATTGCCGCCAAAGCCGGCAAAATCCTTAAGACTTCGTGATCGCCCTATTGAGGTGCCCGCGCCTACATCGACGCCTCCACCGCCACCTATGCTCCAGTATTTTCCGTGCATGCCGTTCCGGGTGTTGGTCCAGCCACCAAAGCTACCAGTTACGCCGCCACCAACTATTGCAGTAAATGAAATGCTATCAAAAACGATCGTACCATATTCTTCCATGGCAACATTGCAATCTATATCCACTTCTCTGAATGGAATTTTATTTATGACTATTTTTTTCTTTCGTTCTTTTTCTCGCCTTTCTCGCAATCTTTGGTTTGAATCGTCATCAAAACTAGAAATTTGTCGCCTATTATTTTTGTAGCGCATGCCATTTACGTCAATAATTTCAACTGGACCGTTACAGCTCTTTGTGATGCATTTAAGGCCGGTTGGATCCGTTCCGTTGATTGGATTGTTGCTCACGTAGGCATAAAGGTTCATGCCATCTTCATACCCAATTGGATCGGTCTGAATGAACCTGCCGAGAGTGGGAGAGTAGAAGCGGGCCTTGTAATAATACATGCCAAGTTCAGAAATCCAAGTCTGACCGGTATATTGAAAACGCCCGACATTGCCTGAATTGGGGATGCCATATTCGTCATAGCTGTTGATGGCTATCCGGGCACCGTCAGAGTTTGTCACCGCGATGACGCTCCCACGCTCATCGGTGTGCAGCCATCTTTTATCACTCGTTCCGGAGCCTTCATACCACACAAGTGGTTCATCATCGCCCGGCCCATGCACATAGCGCCTTACCATGGAATTGGCCGCATTATATTCGCCAATCAGATCAGTCCCATCGTAGGCAAACCGCGTCGTCGCAGAGCCTGCAATCTGATACAGGCGCCCCGAAGGATCATAGGTGAAGCCAACGCCAGGATTGCTGACGTTCGTGAGATAATTTTCACTGCTATAGGCGTATCCGCGCTGCTCGCCGCCGCCTGACATGTTGCCCTTGCTGTCATAGTTCAGCAACAGCGACCCTACGGTATTATATTGGTTGAGGCCATTGCTCGTGTAGCTACGGTTGACGGCCACATAGCCATTCCATGCATAAGCATCGTTCGATGCGCTGCGCTGCCGTATCTCATCGGCGGCATTATAGGTGAAGCCAAGCGTCAGATCGTCTGCTGTTCCCGCAAGATTCTGCGTAAGCGCCTGAAACCTCGATGCCGGATCATAGCTGTAGGTTGAGGTGGTTCCGTTGCCTCTAGAGATGCCGCTTCGCCGTCCAAGATTGTCATAGGCATAGGTGGCCAGAACACTTGTTCCCGTGGCACCCCCATTTTCGCGGACATAGGTGGGATTGCCCGCCGTATCATAGCCATATGTCACATAATAGCCGTCGGGCCAGGTCATCCGGATACGGTTACCGCTACTGTCATAGGCGTAGCTGAGTGTACCGAGCGGGCCGGTTGACGTGAGATTCTGGCCCAGCGCATCATAGGTGTAGGAGAGAGTATTACCAGACTGGGTCGCTGATGTAAGATGCCCCTGAAGGTCATAACCATAGGTAACATCAGGCTCCGAACCGGGCAGATTCTTGAATGTGACGCGATTGAGGGCGTCATAGGTGTAAACGATGGATTGCCCATCTCTCAGCAGCCGTGACGTGACGTTTCCATTGGGATCATAGCTATTCTGAACATAATCGACCGTTGAACTCGCGGACGCGCCTTTCGTGGTCAGGGGATAGCGTAACTTCGCGAGGCGATCAAAGCCGTCATATTCATAGGTGGTCTTGTTGTTGCTCGCATCGGTGACGGACTGGACTAAACCATTGTCGGTATAAGCATAAGCTATCGATGTCTGTTGGAGCGGTGAGCCGAAGGCAGATATGACGGTTGTTAACTGGCTCGCATCGTCATAGCTGTTGCGGGCTATGCGATCATAGCCTTCTGCGCCCACGAGTTGCAACGTGCAGGCGGAAGCGGGAAGACTATTCCAGACGCTATTATTCATGCGCTGCGCCGTGCAATCGAGGCGCCCCAATCCGTCATAGCTATATTGCGTTACCCGATAAGGGGTTCCACCCGAAACGAAGCGCTCCGAAATCTTCCGCCTATTCCCGTCATATTGATTTTCGATGCGCTGCAGCGGGCTAAAGCTATTCCAATCCGCATCGGATTGGCTAGCAACATTCCCGGTTTCGGTGGCGCTCAACTGACCATCGGAATCATAGATATTCCGCACGGCGAGCGGAAGTCGCGAACCTGATCCATCCGGGTCGGGACCAACCACGCCTACGACCTGGCGCGCAGCATTATAGCGATATCGGGTGGTATCTGCGGTTCCCGATTGCGGGCCATCGACCGTCACAACATTACCAATAGAGTCGTAGGTATAGCTGATGCTGCTAATTACAGACCCGTCGCCAGCCTTGGATATAGTCGAGCTGGGAAGCCTATTATTGTTATTATAGGCTATTTCCTTGCGCGTTTCGTTGGCGGATCCGGTGCAACTGGCTAGGGACAGGCATTGCGATGTAGCTACAAGCCTGCTGACCGGCAACCCGGAAGCGACCAAAGTTCCAGCGCTGTTTTTATAATTTGCTGCAAACGACAGATATGTATTCGTCGTCTTGGGCGCGACGCCGCCGACCGCAGGCAGTGTAACCGTCAGCAGATTGCCGGTTGCGTTATCGTAGATGTAATCCGTCTGATAACCTCTGGCATCCTTGCTCCAGTTGGGCAGATTGCACTTTGCCATATAAGTGCAGGAAGCATCATAGCCTGCAGAAATTACAATGTCGGCGAGCCCGGTGTTGGCCTTGGCAACCTTGCGAACTTCCGCCACGTTTCCGCGACCGTCATAGGTGATTTTCGTGTAGCCTGACACCGGCGTGCCCGATGAAATGACACCCTCAGGCGGGATGACATGGGTCAGGCGTTCGCGTGTGTCGTAAATGAAAGTGGTTTTTTTGTTCCGTTCGTCGGTGTCCGTCAGAACAAGTCCCTTGGACACATTCGACGTTATGGTTCGCGTTTTGTTGAGCGCATTTTTGATGACGGTTGTCTGGGTGTTACCGGAAACCGAATAGCTATAGGTGGTGGTGATGCCATCAATCGTGATTGAGGTCACGCGTTCATCATTATCGAGGGAGATAGCGATATTATTGCTGCTGAAACCTGGCGACTGGATAAACAGCAGCCGCCCGAAGTTGTTTGTCGTATATTTCGATACCCGACCTCCCGCGTCCGTCACGGTTTCGATCCAGTTTGATCCGCTTTGCACCTTTCCAAATGTTGCTGTCGGCCAGGCTTGCGTTAGCGTCGTGCACTGGTCAGCAAGTGGATCGCAATAATCGACGCTATTGTTGATCGCGAGGATTTGCGTGACCTCGTTCCAGCTTCCTACGCTATTGGATGCATAAACATATTTGATCTGGTAGCCCAGATTATCGGTGATCGACTGAAGCCTCGTTAGGCTAGATGTTCCGTCGACCAAGCTTTTGTAATTGTAGGTTACCACGCGGCCGCTGGCATATTCGACCTTCATCACCCTCCATGAGGTGCTCGACACCTTGGAAAAATATAGCGTCCGTCCATCCGCTAGGCGCAGTACGGTATCCGTACTGGTGAAGTCCAGATAGCTGCCATCCTTTTCGTCCGACTCCAGATGTTTATTGGAACCCCAAAAATATTTGGTCGATCCATCAATCGTCAGATATGCGTCTTCGTTGCCATCGAAACGGAGTCCTGGCCTCAGCGCATCGATCCATCCGCTGTTCTTTCCGTTTCTCAGGCGATTATGGGTCAAGCCATCGTCGCCTGCCCCGATAGATACATCGCTGGCAGAGAAAGAATATTTGCCCGTGGCTATATTGACGCCATTTTCATCGACCGGATTATGACGGGGGAGTTCGTCATCGATCGTTTGCGCACTGAGATGGGAAGGCGATATGGCAAGCGCCAAGGCCGCAAGGGAAATGCCCGCGATAAAACGGTTCATACAGTCCTCGTTTTGAAAGATATAAAGCTCGCCTGGGGCGCTTTAATTTTCTGAGTTATTTTTGCTTTTCTGGGCAAGAGAGGCCGCGCAGAGGCGGGCAGGGTCAACGCCCAGCAAACGCGTGTAGCGCGTTTTCACGGTATCATTTCCGAGTCTGGAAATTGAACAGCCATCGATTCTTACGATATTGGAGCTATTCTCAACCATGCAGGATGTGCGTTGATATCCCAGTTGCTCATATTCAGCGACTAGCTCGCTGCTGATGTCGATCATGTTGACCGGAACATCGGTGAGGCTTTCTTGAGCACGGTTCTGTGTGGCCATCGGTCTTGTCAGACATTCTGCATAGGCAGGAGCGGTTCCACCGACCATCGTCAATGCCAGCGCCAAAGCGGATTTCATCACGGCTTCCTCCCTGCGTTTAGTTTGAAGTGCTGATCGTGACGGCGCTTTGGGCGTCAACAAAAGTGGCATCGCCACTTTGCACCGAAAAATTGACGTAAAATACTTTCAGTTCTTCGCCATGAACTGAGCCATAGACCGGATAAACCCTCGCATAACCGCCAGCATCGATGGAGGTTATTTGTATCGTGCCTGAGACACCGTAATAATGGACATTGTTTTGCGCTGAGCCATCCTGTGTGGAGAATGCCAAGCTGATCGGCATGGAACAACTACCTGACACGCTGACCCAGATGCTGGCGGAAAACTCGTCAGTGGTGCCTGTATCATGGGCTGTCAATTTGCATCCGCCGCCAGATGTGTAACTCGTTCGATTGCCGAGTGGATCGAATGCAGCGGCGGTCGAAACCGAATTGTTAGGGCCGCCCGTGATTACAGATGATTTCAGGCGCCCTAATTCATCATAGCTATAAGTCGTTGTTTCAGCGGCGTGTGCAGCATTAAGCGGCAGAAGGCACATAAATGCCCCCGCGATCGCAAGCGACTTCATGATTAAGACCCCCGTTTCAGACGTTTAGGTCTTTTCATGTGGTTTTGACAATTTTATTACGTATTCGAAATTTATCTGGTCCTTACAAAGGGGCGTGCAATTATTCAAACAACACGGCATGTGTAGCCATGATGGATAAATTTCCCTTGATAGCAGATGGCCTGCCGAGCGGAGTACTAGGCGCTGTAAACTGGATTGAGAGCCTGCTGTTAGGTCCAGCGGCTTATTTGATTAGCACATTGGCCATCGCTGCCATCGGCTATGCGCTTTTAGACGGCAGGCTTGCCTGGAAAAGGGCGGTAACAGCTATCGTTGGATGCTTCCTGATATTCGGTGCGCCAATTATTGCTTCTGGTCTAATGCCATCTGAAAATTCCTCGATGCCTTATGCCGAGAGACTGGGCGCGGAAGATATGGTTGCGCCGCCACCACCTAGACCAGCGGAGCACTATGATCCTTATGCCGGACCGGCCTTGCCCGAACGCTGGTAACATCAGCCTCACGTCATAAGCGATGAGTTGGAACGATCCTCCTGCTGAGAGCGCGATCTCAATCAATGTCCGCCGGTGTTCGTCGTCCAGACAACTCTGTCATCCAGATCGTAAATGACGAGATTGCCGTCATTCTGTAAAGCCAGTCGAGCGCCGATCGCGTTGGTTTCAGTGTTCCAAACCGGTCCAGAGGGAGAATAAGTGACGAAATTTCCGTCTCCCTGCAAATATGTCGTATAGTTAGCCCCAAAGACACCATTGGCCCACAGCGCCTGCGCACCAAAATACAGCACCAGATTGCCATCACCTTGCTGCACAAGTCGGAAACGACCATCTGGCGAGGTAATTTGCTGGCCAGGTGAAAGCAGAACGATGACGTTCCACGACTGATAATAGGTGCGGTTGTCTGCCACATCATGTTGAATCCGGGCAGCGTTGCCATTTACGGTGCCCCCGAGATTCCCGACTCCGACAAGTCGCCCCAGTGCATCATAGACATAACGCGTCGTCACCTGGGCAACTGCGGGCCCTGCTATGATGGTCAGCGCTAAGGCGATTATAATCCGCCTCATGTATCCCCCAATTTCATGCTTTGCCTGTCAGTGATTTCCCGGACGATACGGCGCCCGTTCCGACGTTCGAGCTGAACGAAAACGTCAACCGTACTGCGAACATAATGGACGATGTCTTCACGGCTGAGCCTCGTGCCTGATTGCAGAATGATGAGTGCCAGTTGCTCGATTGCCTTGGAAGGGCTGTCGGCATGGATGGTAGTCATCGAACCGGGATGGCCGGTGTTGATCGCACGCAGGAAGGTATAGGCTTCGCTGCCCCGCAGTTCGCCCAATATGATCCGATCGGGACGCATACGCAGCGACGCCTGAAGCAGATCATCGGCATTGACCCTGGCTTCGCCAAGTTCACCCTTGACCGCGACAAGCCCCACCGCATTGGCATGCTCAATTGGCAGTTCCGGCGTGTCTTCAATGAGGATCAAGCGCTCCTCAGCCGGTATCTCGCGTATAAGCGCGCCCAGAAAGGTCGTCTTGCCGGTCGACGTGCCACCAGAAATGAGGATCGTCTTCCGATCGCGGACCGCGTCAGCAAGCATCGCAACCCGGTCATCCGTAGCTGCGGTGCCATGATCGGATATGGGATCGTCAGGCACATCGAATGCGCCGCTGCTCGCATAATCCTGCAATGTGAGATTGGCCGATATGTGCCGCCGGATTGCCAATGCCAGCGGACCTCTCGTCGCGGGTGGCGCGACAATCTGAACGCGCGAACCATCGGGCAGCCGCGCAGCCAGGAGTGGGTGTTCGCGATTGATGCCCTGATGGGACAGGCTAGCTATCTGCCGTGCGAGCCGCCAGAGGCTGGCCTCGGTCAACGCTGGCACCTCTTCTCGGACGATACCGCCACCCAATCGTTCGATCCAGATTTCCCCTGGATGATTGATATAAATGTCAGTGACATCCGGTTGGACCAGCACATCGGAAATCGGCGCCAGATAGGCATCAAGGAATGGAAAGTCTGAGAGCGGGCCTTCTCCGACTGCGCCTGAGCCCGCCATGCTCATCGGCGCACGCCTGTGCCGCTAAAGTCCAAATCCTTTGCCACGAACACCGAGATCTCTGCTCCTGAAGCCACTTTGATAGTGGGTGCAGGATCGGCATTGGGCAGCAGGTTCTGCCCCGTAGCACCGATCTGACCGGGCAGCCCGACGATGACCGAATTGCTCTTGGGCCTTGACGCAATATTGACCCCGATCGTCAGCGCCGATTGCAGCACGGCATTGCCGAAGCGCTCGAAGAAATGAGTATTGACCCGGCCATTGATACCAGCACCGCCAAGCACGTCGGCTGCCGGCGAGCCAATACGAATGGCGACACCGTCCGGCCGAATGAGCCGCGTCCAGGTGACCAATACCCGTCGCTGACCGGCCTTGGCGTCACCGGATGCCTCGCCAATCAGGCGGCTTCCGCGCGGGATCAGCACACGCGTACCATCGAACCCGCGCGCATCGCGGGAGACGATTGCGCGAACCAGACCGGGGCGGCGACTATCGATTGGGGTTTCCAGAACGGCGTTGATCATCGAGCCCTGTGGCACAAGATTGGCGCGGTTGCGGATGACACTGGCGCGGATGGCCTGGTCGTCACCCGCTGCGCCTGCCGCCGCTGTAGCGTTGCCCAGTCCATCACCCGATCCAAGATCGATGATGAGGGGAGAATCGGCACCCTCTGCCTTGCTCCTGGTTACCGGCGCTGCAGGGGTAGTTTGGGCAGGAGGCGTGAAGGGCGCATAAATCGGGGGCGGCGCAGCATTCGCCGGAGGTGTGCGCGCAAACGACGCTGGAGGAGGCGCTGCAGGCGCCAGAGGAAGGACTGGTGCCGGCTCAGCCAACTGAACCGGCGGCAAAGGCACAGCCAAAGGCTGAGGCGACATGATCATCGCCTGGGCCGGTGCGGCTTGGGCGTTTTGCTGATTGCTTCGCCGATTGCCGTCCAGGATCAGAAACAGGCCAACCGCCAGAACAGCGCCAATCCCGGCGATGGCAACACCTGACAATCCCGCCGACGGCGTGCGCACGACCGGCCGAACATCCCGATCAGCCAGTTGCGAGCGCGGATCATCGTCTTGCTTTGTCATGGCTGACCTGCTGCGGCCTGCCGTGTGGCGACGGCTTTGCGCTTGCCGGCGCGGAAAACGAAGCGTGGCGCTATGGAATCGACCACGAATACGCCGTCACGCATGGCACCGTTGACCAGCGTCTCATCACCCTGTGGGTTTACGGCATAGACTGCGGGGATAGCGACATCAGCCGGCCAACTGATGGTCGTTGCCAAGCCGTCGTCCGACATTGCGCTGGGTACGAGTTCCTTGGCTCCGCGTATGCGATAGACGGCATGACTCTCGCTGATCACCGTGGGTGGCGCCATATCGATACCGGCATAACGGAAGCGCACGATATAGGGCGTAATGCCAAAACCGGAGCCCGCCGACAGAAGAAAACTATATCTGCGCGCATCGGTCAGCACGATCAGATTGGTGTCCATCGCACCATCCAGCGGCTTGATGAACAGATGATCGGCACGCTTGTTGGGCGTGATCGTCCAACCGGCGCTCTCACCAATAGCGACATTCTCGACCCGCTCATCAGCGGCGAATTCGATTGCGACCGTATAGCCCTGCTGCAGACTGAGGCGAACAACCTGATTACCATCATAGTCGACCGTCTGAATACGCGGATCACCCGGCGAAATCTGAGGGATCACTTCAGCCAAGGCCGGCACGCTCAGCATGGCGAGCAAAAGACAGGCTATGCTGCGGATCATGGCTGCGGCCCCTGCATAGCAGGACGCTGCTGCGTTGGCACAGTTTGCATGGCGGGCTCGACCTGCGGCGCACTCGCGGGGGCCGTATCGGGCGCTTCCTGATCACGCCTGTAGCGCAAGACCTGGAAGCCCAGCGGATTGACCAACCGATCCTCCATCGCCATCGGCGCATCGATGAAGCGATAGCGAATGATAGAGACCCAGTCCTGCTTCGAGCCCTCAGTCTGTCCCTGATCCCTGCGCTCGGTCTCAAACCGGACCTGGGCGACATTGGCGCCCAGCGGCGAAACGCTCTTGATGCGAACCGCAAATATGGTGGTTCTGAGCAGGCGTTGAAATGGGCTGGCCGGATTGGTCGCCGGCATCATCGCCATATAATCGCTACGCGCCCGCTCGGCCGACCAGAGGCCTACCTTGCGATAGTCGGCCTGGATCGTGGCAATGTCGAAACCCTCGCGCGCTATCACATATTGGGCGAGCAGCGACTGGGTCAACGCCCCGTCTGGCGCCAAGCGCTGACGGCCATCCCCCTTGAGCAATTGCACATGGCCGGTCGTGCGATCCACCAGCAGCGTGTTGGATTCGACCGTCTTGAGCGGCATCATCAAAAGGATTGCCAGAATAGCGAGGACGGCGACACCGCAGGCAATGCCTGCCACGATCCAGGCAATGCGCCGGGATTGGCGTAAGCTGGCCTGACCATCTTCCGCCCAACTGACGGCACGCGCATAATAGGCTTCACGATCGGACGCGATCTTTGCCGCCTTGTTCCTATTATCACTCATATCCGATTGTTCCGCTGGCTTATGCTCTTGGTGTTCCGCTGATTACCCGTGCGGCGGTAGCTCTGGCCAATAGGCGTGGGGCGGGGCTCACTGCCATTCTGCCCTGACAGCTCGATCCGCCGGCCAGCCTCCGGCCCTGCGCCCGTCAGGACGGGGCGAACGGCCCACTGGTCGCCCGCCCTGATGGAATCTGCGATCAAGGCACCGCGTGAGCGCCCTTCATCCGCAGGGGGAGATGGCGAGCCCATGCGCTGTTCAGTAATTTGGCGCGGCTGAGCCAGGCTTGATGCCTGCCAGCGACTGCCAAGCTGTGATCCCATGGCGAGGCCACGCTCAAGGAAGCGGAAACCGGCGCCGATCTTGAACGAGACCGTAAGTGCCGCCAGCAGCGCAATAAGGAAGATCAGCGTCGTCGCCAATATCTCTCCTGGCGCCATGATCGGCAAAGCACCGGCCGCCATGACCGTCACCAGATTTTCAAGCTGAGGCTCGATAATCGATATCTCGACGCCAAGCAGAACGGCGGTGGAGATGCTGGCAAGTGCCGTTCCCACCAGCCCGCGCACCCAGCCTTCGAACAGGCCGCGCGTCGTATCGAACAACAGGCAGGCAAAGAAGAGCGGGCCAAGCGCCAGCAGCAAGCCGGCGATCAGTCGCACCGAGATCAGCACTGCCAGGCCCGATACCAGCAGCAATATGCCTGCTGCGCTGAGCAGAGGATTGCCAGCAAGCGAGAAGGCCATGGGCGCCGGAACAGTAGCAGCCGAGCCAGCCGCAGATGGAGCCTGCGCTGGCTGCACATTTTGAGGCGCGGCGCTGGGCGACGGGCGCACGATTTCGGCGATCAGTTGATAGCTGCCCTGCAGCCGCGCGGGAAAGCTCCGTCCACTGCCACCACCCGCACCGGGAAGCACGCTCAGCAGGTCACGGGGCGCTTCGACGGTCAGGTTGTAGACCACCGAACGATATGCCGACCATTGGGTGGCGAAGGCGAGCACTAGGCCGATCTTTGCCGCCAGTAATACACCATCACGGATCTGCAGTTGATCGCCTAGCAGCAGACGATAACCCTGAATGGCGATCAGGATGGTGAGGAGGCCACCCAAGGCGAGAATGACGGGCGAATTGGCAGCCGCGAGCGCCGCATAGCCGCCTTCGCCTAGAAGCGAGGCCTGGCAATCGACATAGCGGGTGAGCGCCATGGCATAGCCTTGCGTCGCATCGAAGGGCGCGCAGCTTTCCATCAGGCGACCTTGAGCAGTTCAGGGAGCCAGGCCTTGGGATCGTCGCCAACCTGCGCCCGAATGTCGTCGAGCAGGCGTACTGTCCGCTCCCGACCCGACAGGATGGTCAGGATATCGGCCTCGCCGCTCAGATTGAGGCGTGCGACGACGCTGTCATTGCCATGCTTGATCAGGAAGCAGTGCGCGCTGTCGGGCAGGCTGCGGATGAGGTCATATTCATGGGCGGTAAGGCCAAAGCCGTCGCAATAATCTTCCCGCCGAGCTTTGGCATTGGCCATGAAGATCTGGGTTGCGGCCTGTTCGACGATGGCGCTCGCAATCTTGCTGGAGAGCGCATCCTCTGCGCTCTGGGTGGCGAAGCCGACCAGCCCGTTGCGCTTGCGGATCGTCTTTTCCCAATCCTTGATCTTGTGGACGAAGATATCATCGTCCAGCGCCTTCCAGCCTTCATCAATAACGATGATGGCTGGCGTTCCGTCGAGCCGTTCCTCCACCCGATGGAAGAGATACATCATGGCCGGCGTGCGCAAGGTTGGCGTGTCGAGGATACGGGTCATATCGAAGCCGATGGTCGGAGCTTCGATATCGATCTTGTCTTCGGCATGGTCAAACAGCCAGGCATGTTCGCCTTCGCCCCACCAGGGGCGCAGCCTTGACCAGAGGTCGTTGGCATGGGGACGCTCGCTGCCCCGAAAGAGCTGGGCGACATAGCGCAGGCGGCGATGGGATTTGGGAACGCCATAGCTTGCGTCCACCGCTTCCTGAATGTGGAGCAGTTCCTGCGGCGTCAACGGTTCCCCCGGCAGCGCGACCAGCCGGCCAAGCCAGTCACTCAGGAAGCGACGGTTCTCGGGCGTATCGTCCATCTGAAGCGGATTAAGCGCGGCGGACATGCCTGGGCGCAAAATATCATAGACGCCGCCAATTGCTCGGATGAACAGCTCGGCGCCGCGATCCTTGTCGAAGAAGACGATGCGGGGCGCGAACTTGCGCGCCTGAGCCAGCAGGAAATTGAGGACCACCGTCTTGCCCGAGCCCGAAGGGCCGATGATGGTGAAGTTACCCAAATCTCCTTGATGGAAGTTGAAATGATAGGGGCCAGCAGCGGTCGATTCCAGGATCGTGACCGCGTCGCCCCAATGATTACCCGTCGCTTTGCCGCTCGGGAAATTATGATAGCTCGCAAGGCTTGCGAAGTTACGTGATGAAATGAGCGCGCGCCTGGCGATATAGGGGAAGTTGCCGGGGAATTGCGCCCACCAGGCCGCCTCCAGACCGATTTCCTCGCGCACCGCGATGAGACCGAGATCTGTCAAGGCGGACTGAACTTCAGCAACCTGGGCATCGACTAGCCTCTCTTATTCACGACGCTCGGTTTCGGGCCCGCTCTGGGCATTTGCTGCGGCTGGCTGTATTGCGCGGACGACCGGCATCGCTGGCGTTTGTTTCACCGCATTCGGATTGATGGGCTTTTCGGGTTGAAGGGCTGGGCTCGGAGTTCTGCGGCGCTGCCGCATGGGCTACGTCGGCGCAGGCTTCAGCCGGAGAACGAGGGCGCGGAACAGGTCGGCATCCGGACAGGCGGAAGCGAAGGCAATGCGGATGCG
>CAACXH010000425.1_pt1 | contig 19130 bp, 12 predicted proteins | sample 2275881 | NCBI WGS metagenome assembly CAACXH01 (sample SAMEA5312483, study PRJEB27640) | indoor metagenome | biome: indoor environment; feature: controlled; material: polymer antistatic dissipative epoxy resin | place: Italy | collected 2014-05-27 | reverse complement strand
CAACAGGAAGCTGCGCACTGTCTGCTTGGCTCCGATGGCATCATCTTGCGCGCTGCGTCGCGCGCGGATGAGATCGCGTACCGCCTCGTGCGCTTCGTCCGGTATCCAGATTGCGGTGAGTTCGCCAGCGCGTAGCAGCCGCGCCAGGGTCATCGCGTCACGCCGGTCCGTCTTTACATGGTCACCCGTGTCATCGGTCCTGCAATTCTCCGCAAAAGTGGGCTTTGAAAATTCCCTAGTTGGTGGCCCCTTCATCTCATTCTGCCGGGGCTAGCCCCGGCAGAATGAGATGAGCCGACATCGTCCTCATCTCCTTTGCAGACGCGGAGACGGGGCCGATGGCTGACCTCGTTGTCCGCGTGACCGTCATCGACGAGACGCCTGTCCGCGACCCTGACGTGGTCGATGGCGATCCCGACTACCTCACCCAAGCCGTGGCGGCCGCCGACGACGGCCGGACTGGCCGTCCTGGCAATTCGGCTACTAGCCCCTCCCAACCACGATCCCGACCCACCCGAGCCCGGCCTAGCGCCGGGCTCTTTTCGTTTCAGGAGCCCGATATGCCCGCCTATCTCACCCGCTTTTCCTGCCTGCTCGACGTCGGCACGGTCGCCAATGTCGTGCGGGCCTTCGACATCTACACCGCGCTCATGGCTGACAACGCTCGCGAGGACCCGCCCGCCGAGCCATTCCTCCTCTCGCTGACGCCCGAGCACGGCGCGACGCGCCTCTGGCTTCGCGAACCCGGTACCGCCGATCCGCAATTGCTGATCACCTTTGTCACGCGCTGCGCCAAGACGTTCGCGCTCACCGGCACATGGGGTTTCAGTGGGCCGGCACCGCCTCTGAGCTTGTCGTCGACGGCTTTTCCGGCGGCGCTCATCTGCTGGATCTCGGCACAGGCCGCACGATTGAATGGATGAGCACCATCCGCTGGCTCGCAGAGGGAGGTGCGCGATGATCCCCGATCATGCCCGCACCAATTTCCAGACCCTGCTGCGCGCCGCGGGAAGCGGCGATCTGGCGCTGATGGAATGCGCGGACGCCGCGACCGGCGAAACGCGCTACGTCATCTTCGCAGTCGGTCGTGATGGCGCAGAATATATCTTCACGCCGTTCGGCCATCTGACCAACGGCAATCCATACGATGCTTACCTTGCGCCCACCGATCAGGCGTCGAGGTCATCTTGACCACAGCGTTGCACCCTGATGGCCCGGCCTCGAAGGAGCGCCGGGCTATCTTCGTTTCAGCTTTGCCGGTCCAACCTCAATCTTCCCAGCCTGAGTGCATTGCCGATGACGCTGACCGAGGACAGCGCCATGGCGGCGGCGGCGATGATCGGCAAGAGCAGTATCCCGAAGGCCAGGTACAACAGACCCTCTCATCCTGATTGTCGCGCGGCACACCGATAACCCCGACAAGCCCGGCCACACTCGCCGAAACCAGGAATTGCCTTCTTCCAATCGTCGATATCTCCAAAAGGAAAAGTTAGATCGGTTAACAATCGGCCGCGCCGGGACCTAATCATGGGGAGGAGGGCCGCCGCCGTTTTGGCGAGATGTTCTCGCCCTTGGTGCTTTCAAGAACATTCAACATTCTTAAGAAGTGGGGAGCAAGCCTCCAGACACAGGCCTTCTGGACGCATTCCTAGAGCAACCGGCTCCCATCATCAGCTTCACGACTGGATACGGCCGCTTCCGTCAGATCGAGACGCTCCCGGAAGAAGCGACATCTTGGTGTAGAAGCTCCCACTAGGCACCTTCCAATCAATACCTTACGCTAATTCATGACGTTATCGATCGAGATCGAATCTATCACAGCCTCATTAACCGGTCCGGACCGTCCGCCCGGCCCGATGTATGTCACGTTGGAGCGTAGATCGCTCATATTGAAGAAGTCATCTAGCTGCAGCGTGAAGTTTCCCGGCTCGAGATCAAAGACGATGTTCATCGACCGCCGCCACGGCATTGATGCGCCATCGGGACGAATATGAGGCATCTGAAGGATCGCAGATCGTTTTACCCCGCTCTGGCTCGTGAGCGTCAACCGCTTCACCGCATTCGTTATGCCCGTATTGTGGTCGTAAATGGTGTTGCTGTAGCGGATGCTGAATGCATAACGCCCCGCTGCCGGTATGCGGAGGTCACGGACAGTGAGGGATGTTCCGCGCCCGATTGCGAGAGGGGCGGCACTTTCGCTGTCGCGAGGCGGGTTGGTCGTCAGGCGCGGGTCGGCGCTGGTAATGCTCTGAGCGCCCTCTCCCCTTAGACAATAAGGCTGCGAGGGCTGCGAGGAGAGTCGGCTCGTCTTGTCCGTCCCGACGACCGAGTAGCATACCGAAAATGTGGCGGCCAGCGGCGCAGTATCGATCAAAGCCTCGCCCGCTCGCTGCCCCGGAACGATCTTTCCATCACGATATAGCGCAAGATCCAGGGCGGTCGCGACTGTGTCAGCAATCATGATGCTGACCTGATTGCCCTGCCGCGTCGCTGACGCGATCTGGGGCGTCGGCGGCATGAATGCACGGGCGTCGTCGTGACTGCGCGCCGGGATTATGGGCACCTCCGTCAGTGTATCCGCTCCCGGCTTGGCCGGCGCGAAGGTGATGACGACCTTATTCGTGCCTTGCCTGAGCATTGCAGCGGTAATCGGCTGCGACAAAGGCTTACCATTGAGCCGGATTTCCTTGACAGCATGCAAACCGCCGGGTTGTCCAATCGGCGGCAGGGCGAGTTCGATCTGAACCGGGCGGCCCAAATATTGCACACCTGTCAGGACCGCCTTGCTACTTTCACCGAGTTGGGCCCGGATGGCACTCGTCAGGAACGGCTTGACATGTACACCGTCGAACTCAGGCTGCCAGCCGAAGATGGTGCCAATCGCGAATCCCAGATATCCTCCGACGGACCATAGCTGTCGGCGCGAGTTGATCTGCGGGCCATCGTCGAACTGACCAAGGCCGGTCAGCCACTCGAGGTTTTCCATGTTCGACAGGTTGAGAGCAGCGCCGCGCATAAGGGCGGACGCGGCCCGATCGGCTGCCATGACATGACCCGCCCTGGAAGCAGCCTTGAGCGCGTAGGCCGTGACAAAGGGCCACTGCGCCCGATTATGATAGACGAACATGTTTGGGGCCTGCGGCCAGACGACGGGCGGTCCGAAGGGTGCAACAGGATATTGCGACAGGATCTGCCGTGCCCGCTGATCGTCGGCGAGACCGGAGACGATAGCGAGGGCGTTCCCGAGCAGGTCGAACTTCTGCACACGTCGCGGGTTGAGGTCGGCGGTTAGATAGGTCGCGTACAGGCCGGCACCCGGATCCCAGAACGCTGTGTCGATAGCGCGGGCGAGATCGTCCGCCCATCCGCCATATCGCTTCGCCGCGACCTCGTCGCCAGCCTCCAGAGCGAGGCGTTCCGCGAGCCGCATTGCCCTGTAGTGCGTGACATTGGTCGACAGAGCCTTGCTCTGGGCCATGGCGGAAAGATTGTCCGTGATCCATGCCGCATAGGTCTGTTCACGCCAGTCGAGAAAGCTGTGTTCGCCGCCGTAGAGCCCATCCCGCGCGTCGAAGGCGGCGATGCGGTCGGCCTCGAGCGTTCCCTTCAATGCCGCCAGTGCCTTGGTCGCGAACTGGCTGCGCTGCGCACCGTCGAGATTGGCCAATGTCCGCTCTGCGCCCAAGGCCCAGCTCGTCCGGTCGGTGCTGACCGGCCAGCTCCCTCCCGAGCCCGTATCCTGGATGATCTGCAAGCTGTCCGCCGGGATCCCTGTAGGAACGGCAACCCCTGGCCGGAAGTCGCTCGTCTTGAAGAGGAGACTTGTGGCCGCCCGCTCGGGGTCAAACCCCGCCAAGCCGAGATCCAGCGCATAGGAGAGATCGCGCGTCCAGACATAATGCCATTTCTCGCCGGTCTCGAAGCAGGCACAGACGATCGGTTGTGTCCCATAGGCCTCGTCCTGGATGGCGCTGACACTGTTCGTGCGCGCTTCCGCTACCGCCTGAGCGAAGAGAGCATCGAACAAGGGATTAGCGGTGGCGACTCGCGGTAACGTCTCCGATTCCGTGATCGTCCGCGAGGACGGGCCATTCTCGCGCTGCGGTGCTGTCGAATGCAGCTCGAATGTTCGCGATCCCGGTTGACCCGTTTTGCGTACGGAAACACTCCAGTCTACGCCGGTCCCGCCATCAGGATAGGCAGGGAATGTGACAACCGTTTCATCGACCTTCGCCGTCGCGGTGGGCGGCAACACGGCAACGGAGACCAACGTCATGACGGTGCGGCCAGCGCGCGACCGGAAGCAGCGGCTTGTCAGCCATTGAGACGCCTTCATGAATCCCCTCTCTTCTGTGTGCCGAGAGGATAGACGGTCAGCCGATGCTTTGCAATTGCACTATTAAAGATGCAATTTGCACCTATGCGCCGCAGGTTTCCCGTACGATGAGATCGGCGGTCAGTTGTTCGGACATCGCTTGTCCACCATCGAGAAGGCCAAGCAATTTGCCGACGAGGACGCGCCCGGCCTTGATCGGGTCCTGCCGGATCGTCGTCAGCGCAGGGTGCGTATGCGCGGCAAGCTCGATGTCGTCGTACCCGACTAGGGCCACATCGGTGGGAACAGACAGACCGCGGCGCATCAGCGCTCGCATGGCTCCGAGTGCCACCAGGTCACTGGCGCAAACAAGCGCGTCGAAGGCCGCACCCTGGTCGAGCAGGCCGTCCACTGCTTCCACGGCCGAGTCGGGCTCGAGCCAGCAGGAGCGATGCAGGGCGGGGTCCACTTCAAGCCCTGCTTCGTCAAGCGCTGCAAGATATCCCTCGTGGCGCTGTTGAAGCTCAAGCGTGTCGAGATGGCCAAGAAAGCCGATCTTCCGCCTTCCCAATCTAACGAGATGGCTGGTCGCGCGCTGGCCACCTTTCCGATTATCGCTGCCTACCGCGCAATAAGCCTGATTGGGAACGGCCGCTCCCCACACTACAAACTTCCGCCCCGTCTCGGCCAGCTTGTTAAAACTTTCATGGAGCGGGCTCTGACCGAGGAATATGATACCGTCGTGGGGAAATTCCTGTGCGAAGCGCGTCAGAGCCCGGCTGTCATCAGGAACCAGATGACTGATCGAGAGATCGAGCCTGCGCGGCAGCAAGGCTGAGACGATCCCGCCGACAAGACCCAGACTGAATGTGTCGATCACAGGACGCGTGCGATGGTGGGAGGGCGCGAGGACCACGGTGATGGTCGGCGCACCTGTCCCCCGGCTCAGCCTGGAACGGCGCGCGGGAACGTCATAGTCGCTGCTTTCAGCCAGTTCCTGGATGCGTCGGCGCGTCTCGCTGTTTACCGCACCACCGCCATTGAGGGCACGTGAGACCGTAGACACCGAGACGCCTGCCTGTCGGGCCAAATCCTCCAGGCGGAGCGTTCTGCGGGGTGCGTCAGTCATTTTCACCTCAACCAAAAGACAATCGATATCGTTAGAAGCAACAGCGCCACAGCCCACAGGGACACATCGAGGCGAGGCCTTTCCCAGACGAACCAACCCACCCCTTGCCTGTCTCTGCCAGATCCTGCAATTGCAGAGCGATCGGCCATGAGCACGCTGCCGATGATGAGGGCAGCGCTGGAGACCAGGAGCAGGAGCGCGGCGGCGTGAAGGAAATGGAAGTCCCAAACCCCTGCAACCGCTGCTCCAAAAAGGCACAGTCCGACGAGATTTCCCGCGATGAGCGCGGCGATTGCACCACGTGATGACGCACCTCGCCACATCAAGCCTACCAGGAACAGCGCTACGACGGGCGGAGTGACATAGGCCAGCACCGCTTGAAGATATTGCCACAGGGAGGGAAAGCGAGCGATCTGCGGCGCCCAGAATACAGAGAAGATCATGCTCGCGAGCGTTCCTGCTCTTCCCCATCGCACCAACATGACCTCATCTGTCGTGGACTTCACCACGCGAACCACATCCATCGCGAGCAAGGTACCGGTGGTGATGTAGGCAGTCGATAACTGGGCGAGGAGCGCCCCGGCGAAGGCGGCAAGCACAAAGCCCAGCAGCCCCGTCGGGAGCAGTTCAAACATCATGGCGGGATAGGCGCCATCGGGCCGATCAAGTTCAGGGAAGAGGAGAATGGCGGCAATTCCCGGCAACACAATGACTGGAAGGATCAGCAGCTTGAGAACGCCGGCGAACAGCGCGCCGAGTTGGGCGTCGCGCAAGGAGCGTGCCGCGAGCATGCGCTGGACCATCGACTGGTTCGTGCACCAGAAATAGAAGCTGAGGACAGGAGCGCCCAGAAGCAGTCCCGTCCATGGCATGGCGGGATCACTTGCCGGTCGGATTAGGGACAGCTTGTGTGGGTCGGCAGTCTCAAGCACATGAGCGAGGCCGCCAGCACGATCAAAGACGATCAAGGATACCATGCAGGCAGCCGCGAGCACCGCAATTGCCTGCACGCTCTGGGTGTACATCACGGATTTCAGGCCGCCCGATACCGCATACCCGCCGGCAAGGATCGCCAGGATCGCTACGGCGGATTGCACTGAGACCGCCGGAACCGCGCGGCACAGTACCAGCGCCCCGCCGTATAGGCCCGCCGCATCAAGGAGCATGCCCAGCAGCAGGCTCATTGCGGCAAACCAAAGTCGGGTGGGGCGACCGAAGCGCCGTTCCAGAAACTCGGGCACGGTGAAGACGCGCGCGCGTATGATGGTGGGAAGGAATGCAATTGCAAAAAGGATGAGTACCAGACTGGCTACCCATTCATAGTTGAAGACGGAGATGCCCAGCCCGTAGGCCGAGCCTGTAATCCCGATCAACGCGGTGGGCGAAATGGTGGACGCCAGCAGCGCAAGCCCGATGATCGGCCACGTGACACCGTGGGACGCCAGAAAATAGGATTCAGCCCCTGATTGGCGCCTTGAGACAAGAAGGCCGAAGGTTACCAGGCCGGCCAGGTAAGCGACAATGACGCCAATATCCGCCGCGTTCATTCCTGCCATTCGCATCATCCTCCGCCAAATTCCGCTTCGCCGAGCGGCCCCGTCCCACCATGCACGAAACCGGCGGAATGGCAGCTGCAATCTTTTTTCAGCAAAATCTATGCAATTGCATTGCAAGCCGGCTCTGCCGGCGCTAAGCCTGATTCGTCAAGCGCAGAACCCGATCAACGGGCGCGATTCAAACGGAGGGGATTTCATGACTTATACCCGCACTCTCGCTTTCCTTCTGTCGAGCTGCGCCATCGCCCCGGCAGCGCTCGCCCAAACCACCAGTTCACAAAGCCCGCAGGGCGTGTCCGAGGCCTCGCCGCCAAGCGAAGATGCTGTGGATGATATCATTGTAACGGGCATCCGCCGGAGTCTTTCCACCGCCAATGACATAAAGCGCGACGCGCCTTACATCGTCGATGCCATCGCGGCGGAGGATCTGGGCAAGTTTCCCGACCAGAATGTTGCCGAGTCGCTGCAACGCATTACGGGCGTAGCCATCACTCGAACCGTCGGCGGCGAAGGCCAGTCCGTATCGGTGCGCGGCCTTGGGCCGCAGTTCAATGTCACCACCGTCAACGGCCGCGTCCTTGCGACGTCGAACGGCGGACGCGACTTCAGCTTCGATGTCCTCCCATCCGAGGTGATCTCCGGCGCCCAGGTCTACAAGACCACGATGGCCTCCCTGGAAGAGGGCAGCATCGGCGGCACTGTCAATATGTCGACCGCCCGCCCGCTGGCCCGTCCAGGCTTCCATGCAGCCGTTTCCGCAGGCGGCCTGTATGACGAAATTTCCAAGAGCCTGACGCCCCAGGCTTCCGGCTTCATCAGCCAGACTTTCGCTGATGATACCATCGGGGTTCTGATCGGCGGCGCCTATACGAAGCGCAACATCCGCTCCGACTTTTCTTCGTCCATTTCCCGGGGCCAGGTCGATTTCGACGCAAACGGCGACGGCGCTATTGCCGGGGACGGCTCGGAGAGATTTGCATTTCCGAATATCACCGCCTTCGGCATTCGACAGACCAAGCGCGAGCGTATCGGCGCGACAGGCGCGCTACAGTGGAAGCCGGACGACAGCCTCGAGATGACGCTCGATGGTCTCTATTCTTATTACAGCACGCCGGAGACGACCTACCAGCAAAACAACAATTTCACCACCAACCTGGGTAGCCTTCACAATGTCGGCATCACCAATGGCGCGATCACGTCGTTCGACATTGACAACGTTGCCTATGAGGTTGCGACTAACCCCGCCTTCCGAAAAGTAAAAACCTGGCAGGCCGGCTACAATATCAAGTGGCGCCCGACCGATCGGCTGAGCCTGACGGGCGATGCCGCCTATTCGCAGGCCTCGTCGGATCAGGGCGGTAAGAACCGCTTTTATGTCGCCGGCATTCCGGGCGCCAATATCCGCTACGAAGCCGGTTCGAAAATCCCGACCACGGTCATCACCCTCCCATCGCTCACACCGGGCGGGCCGCGACGCGACGCATCGGAGTTCACCCCCGGTGAGGTCAGCCCCTCCTTCGCGCAAGTCAACGGTTCCGACATCTCGGACAAGGTCTTCCAGGCTCGTCTCGACGGCGAGTGGAAGTTCGATGGCGGGGTCCTGTCCTCACTCACGTTCGGCGCGGAATATGTCAGCCGGATCAAGGATAACCGTGCCTTCGACACGGCCAATGCATGCGCCTTCTGCGGCTTTCCCTTCAGCTTCGGTCAGACCGGCGTGGACGTGCTCAATTCCTTCCCCGGTGGCAGCTTCATGGGGGGCAAGGCAGGCGATTTCCCGCATGTCTGGCCCGCGGTTGACGTAGACAAGTTCCTGGCGGCAGTGCAGGCTGCCGAGGGTCGTCTCGTCAACCCGTCTACGGGCCAGGTTTATCCGGTCGGCTACACTGCCGACCAGCTACGCGCCGTCTTCCTGCCGCGCAATTCGAGCAAGATCGACGAGAAGAGTTATGCGGGCTATGTCCAGGCGAACTTCGAGACGGGTGCACTGTCGGGCAATGTGGGCGTGCGCGTCATTCACACCGAGCTGACCTCTTCTGGCGCCACGCAGGAACTCCTGTCGCTGACGCCGATCCCCAATACCTCCAACTTCAATGCCGTCTTCAGCGACGTGCTTCCGGTCAGCGAGACGGGCAAGTACACCAAGGCGCTGCCGTCCCTCAACCTGACCTATAAGCTCGAAGAGAATCTGCTGTTACGCGCCGCGGCTTCGAAATCGATCGCACGGCCCAACATCAATCAACTCGGCGTCAACGTGAATTACGAGGTGAACAGCACCCCGCCATCGTTGACAGAGGCCGGCAACGCCGCGCTGAAACCGATCCGCTCGACCAACCTCGATGCGTCGATCGAATATTATCCTACCCGTTCCAGCATCCTGTCGCTCGGCGTCTTCTACAAGGACATCAAGGGCTTTGTCTCGCCCGTGACCGTCACGGAGACAATCGCAGGTTACGCCATGCAGGTGACGCGCCCCGTCAATGGCGACGATGCCTATATTCTTGGCGTGGAGGGCAATGTCTCATACCTCTTCGACAACGGTCTCGGCTTCCAGCTCAATGGAACGCTCAACAAGAGCAAGGCGGATTACAGCTCGACGCTGGCTGGACGTGTCACGACCCTCGAAGGCTTGTCCAAATATTCTTTCAATGCCGTCGCCCTCTATGAGAAACACGGCATCTCTGCCCGTCTTGCCTATAGCTACCGCCGTAAATATGTATCCGCTTCGATCGGGCAGGCATCTGATCCTGAATATACCGACGGTCAGGGCTTTCTCGATGGCAGCATCAGCTATGACCTCACGCCCAATTACACGGTCTATGTGCAGGGCCAGAACCTGCTCAAGGAAGATGTGTTTACCTATTCCGTCGATAAGTATCGCCCGATCTATTATGAGCGGATCGCGCGCCGGGTAGAGTTCGGCGTGCGCGCACGGTTCTGACGGCGTGATCCAGACAATGGCTCCCGCTTCGACATATCCGATCCGGCGCAAGCGCCTCGCCCGCTTGCAGCTCTCGCTTTCCTGTCTTCTCGTGGCGGGCGTGTCTGCGTACACGCCCGCCACCGCGGCGCCGGCACCTGAAGATCAGGTGCCGCGCGCCGCGCACAGCCTTCGCCTTACCCTCCATACCGATGGCATGGACGTCCGGGTCAAAGGCGGCGTGATGAGGCTCACCGCCCTGACCGATGCGATCGTGCGCGTGCGTATCGCCCGTGATGGCGCGTTTCCCGAAGACGCGAGCTGGGCCGCGCTTCCCGCGATGCGAGCCAAGAGTGTCGTTGTAACGCCGTTACAGGATGGCTTCGCCACAAAGTCACTCCGAGTACGGTTCGCCGGCGATCGGCTGATCATCGAGGATTTGGCCGGTAAGCCGATCCTGGCCGATGCAGCCGCCCCAATCGCGCTGGACGGCACGGCCTACGCGCTGCGCAAGGAGATGCCGCAGGCCGAGCATTATTTCGCGCTCGGCGACAAAACCGGGGGCCTCGACCGGCGCGGCAAAAGCTTCGTGAACTGGAACACGGATGCCTTCGGCTTCACCGACAGCACGGACCCTATCTACAAGTCGATTCCCTTCTTCGTGGGCGTGGGTGGTGAGGGCGGCAGCTACGGCCTCTTCATGGACAATAGCTGGCGCAGCTGGTTCGACTTCGGGCACAAGGAAGAGAATATTCTCTCCTTCGGCGCGTCGGACGGGCCAATCGATTATTATGTGATCCATGGCCCAACCACTGCCGATGTCGTTCGCCGCTATACCGATCTGACGGGCAAGCCTGCGCTCCCCCCGCGCTGGGCGCTTGGGTATCAGCAATCTCGCTACAGCTACATGTCGGCGGAGGAACTGCGCACCATTGCGGACCGGCTGCGGTCGGACCGGATCCCGACCGACGTCCTATGGCTCGACATCGATTTCCAGGATCGCAACCGCCCGTTCACGATCAATTCGCAGACATTTCCCCGCTTCAAGGAGCTCGTCGGCGATCTCGGCAAGGACGGGTTCAAGGTTGTCACGATCACGGATCTGCACATCGCGGAGGCGCCTGGCGAAAGCTACGCGCCTTATGACAGCGGCATGGGCGAGGATCGTTTCGTGCGAAGGGCCGATGGCTCGGTCTATGTGGCGCCGGTCTGGCCCGGCCCCTCCCTGTTTCCCGATTTCACGCAAGCGGACACGCGCGCCTGGTGGGGGAAGCTATTTGCTCCCCAGGTCGCGGACGGTGTGGCGGGGTCGTGGAACGACATGAACGAACCGGCGATCTTTAACACACCTACCAAGACCATGCCCGAAGACGTCCGGCATCGCATATCGGGGAGCGGCTTTGCCGATCGGATCGCTTCCCATGCCGAGATCCACAATGTCTACGGAATGGAGAACAGCCGCGCCACCTATGAGGGCTTGCGCGCGCTCGCGCCCGATAAGCGAGCCTTCGTGATGACCCGCGCGAGCTATGCCGGCGGGCAGCGTTACGCCGTCACGTGGACCGGCGATAATCGCGCGACCTGGGATCATCTCAAGCTCTCGGTGCATCAGATCATCAATCTGGGGCTTTCCGGTTTCGCTTATAGCGGTGCCGACGTGAGCGGATTTACGGGTGGGCCCAGCCCCGAGCTGCTGACGCGCTGGTTCGAAATCGGCGCCTTCTATCCAATCTTCCGCGACCATAGCGCCAAGGACACGCCGCGCGTAGAGCCCTGGGTCGATGGTCCCGAACATCTGGCGATCCGGCGCCGCTTCGTCGAGGAACGCTACAAGCTCCTTCCTTATTTCTACGCGCTTGCCGATCAGAATGCGCGCAGTGGCGACCCGCTCCTGCGGCCGGTATTCTATGACTATCCAACAGCGCTCAACATGTCGTGCGACCAGTCGTTCGCCTTTACGCTCGGCCGCTCGCTCCTTGTGGCTCCCCCGCCCAGTCCGGAATCACCGCAGGATTATGATGTCTGCCTTCCGGCCGGCGGATGGTTCGATTATTGGACCGGTCTTCCGGCGGGTAAGCGCCAGGAGGCTCTGTCTGGCCAGATCCAGTCGGCCACGCAGGCCACAGGCGTCAGGGTCGAGGCCGGCGATATCGTCAGGGAAACGCCGCGACTGGACCATCTTCCGGTCTTCGTTCGCAGTGGAACGATCCTTCCGCGCCAGCCAATCGTTCAAAATACATCGCAGGTTCCGCAAGGCGCGCTCCAGCTCGATGTGTATCCGGGCGACGACTGCCGCGGAGAACTCTATGCCGATGACGGCGAGAGCATGGCTTACGAGCGCGGTGCCTATCTGCGTCAGACGCTGCGTTGCCAGAGCCACAACGGGGATCTGCGTCTCGAACTCGGCGAGCGGGAGGGCAGCTACAAGCCTTGGTGGCGCGACATCCATGTCACCATCCATGGCTGGCAGAACGAGAGCCGCATCGTGCTCGGCCGCAAGTCTCTCAAGGGTCGTACCGACGTCGGCCTCCAAACGCTGACATTCAGCATGCCTGACAATGGCCGTAGCGCGCAGGTTCTGATCGGACCCGCGAGATGATGCACGAGTGACGCGGCGCCAAGCTAAGCGGAGCGCGTCGAGTAACAAGCGGGGAGATACGAGTTCATGCTGGCCACCACTATGTCGGATCGTGCGCCGGACGCCGAAGTCGCCCCTGGCGGCTATGACGCGCCGGACCTGCGTGTCTTCGTTTTCGCCCTGTTCTTCGTCTTCGGCGGTATCACCAGCTTGAATGACGTTATTATTCCGAAGCTGAAGGATCTGTTCACGCTCGGTTACGCCCAGGCATTGCTCGTCCAATCCGCTTTTTTCGCCGCCTACGCCATCGTCTCCTTCCCTGCCTCCGCGATCGTCCGGCGCCTGGGCTATATGCGCTCGGCGGCGCTGGGCCTCCTGACCATGATGGCCGGCTGCCTTCTCTTTATTCCGGCGTCCGCCTCGGCAACATTCTCCGTCTTTCTGATCGCGCTGTTCGTGCTGGCGGCAGGCGTCACGATGGTCCAGGTCGTCGCAAACCCGCTCATCTCACTGCTCGGCCCTGCACATTCGAGCGCCAGTCGACTGACCTTTGCCCAGGCTTTCAACTCGCTCGGGACGACAATCTTCCCGTATGTGGGCTCCATCATCATCCTGGGCAGCCTTGCCAGCGTCGATGCATCGGCCCTGACCGGCGCAGCGCTTGGGGCATACCGTGCGGCTGAAACCAAGGTGATCGTCTACACCTATTTGGGCCTCGCCGCGGCGCTGGCTGTCGTAGCCTTCTTCGTCTGGATACGCCGCAACCGGCTCGCTGAGACCCCGCCGGAAAGCGTACGCCCTTCCCATGCGCTCGGCCTTCTCAAGCACAGGCGCTTCGGTTTCGGCGCATGCTGCATCTTCCTCTACGTCGGCGCCGAGGTCTCGATCGGCTCGTTCATCGTCAACTATCTGATGCAACCGGGCGTCATGGGTCTCGCTGAGCAGGACGCCGGAAAGCATGTTCCGCTTTATTGGGGCGGCGCGATGGTCGGTCGCTTCATCGGCTCAGCGTTGTTGCGCCTGATTTCACCGGCCAAGGTGCTTGCCGCTGCGGCCACCGGAGCGGTCGCGCTGCTCCTCATCTCCGGCAATAGCGTGGGTCCTGCCTCGGGATGGGCGCTGCTCGCGATCGGCCTGATGAATGCGATCATGTTCCCGACAATCTTCAGTCTCGCCTGCGAAGGCCTGGGCAAGCGAGCACCCGAAGGATCAGGCATCATTTGCATGGCGATTGTGGGGGGAGCTATCATTCCACCGCTCACTGGCCACATGGCCGATCTTGTTGGCCTCCATGCGGCTCTGACGGTACCTGCCCTGTGCTATGTCCTGATCGGGTTTTATGGCGCTCTTGCGCGCTACCTGCCTGGTTTTCGCGGATGAACATTCCGATGGCTTCTTTCCGAACAGCCAGGACGCCGGTCGAGCGTCCGGCTGCCGCTCGCGCCGCCAAACTGCTCCTGTTCGGGGCAACCGGCGATCTGTCGCAGCGCATGCTGCTGCCATCGCTCTATGGTCTCGATGCGGATGAGCTCCTCGCCGATGGCTTTAGAATTCTCGCCACTGGCCGTGAGCCGATGGACGTCTCTGCCTTCCGCGCGAAGACAGAGGCGGCCTTGCAGCACTTCGTAGAGGCCGCGCGTATGGAGTCGGCGGCGCTCGCCCGCTTTCTCGCGCGTCTGGACTACGTGGCTGTGGACATCGCGCGAGACGAGGACTTTTCCGTTCTGGCGGACGCCGCGCGTTTTGCGCAGGATCAGCCGAGCGCCGTCTTCCTCTCGACGGCGCCATCCCTGTTCACGTCGGCGGTCGAAGGCCTCGGGCGTGCCGGACTTGCAGGAAAGCAGGCCCGCCTCGCGCTGGAAAAGCCGCTTGGCTCCGATCTTGAATCGAGCCGGAAGATCAACGACATTGTCGCTGCCCGGTTTCCCGAAGATCGCACCTTCAGGATCGATCATTATCTGGGCAAGGAGACGGTTCAGAACCTGATCGCGCTTCGCTTCGCGAACGCCTTGTTCGAACCCCTGTGGAACGCACAGGGAATCGAGCATGTGCAGATCACGGTCGCCGAGACGGTAGGGCTGGAAGGGCGCGTCGATTATTTCGATGGGGCCGGATCCCCGCGGGATATGGTCCAGAACCACATGCTGCAGTTGCTCGCACTTGTGGCGATGGAGCCGCCGCAATCGTTCGGGGCGACTGCCATACGCGATGAGAAGGTGAAGGTACTGCAGTCCCTGCGGCCGATCGGTGGTCCAGGGATCCGAGCGCAATGTGTGACGGGACAATATGGTCCGGGGGCGATCGCCGGTCACGCAGTACCTGGATATACCGGAGAACTGGATCGTGCATCCGGCACCGAGACCTTTGTTGCTCTCAAGGCCCATATTGACAACTGGCGGTGGAAGGGGGTTCCGTTCTATCTCCGGACGGGCAAGCGGCTGCCGGTGCGCAAATCCGAGATCGTGATCCAGTTCAAGCCGGTACCCCACTCCATCTTTGCGGACGCAGTGCCGCTCCAGGCCAACAAGCTCGTCATCCGACTACAACCCGAGGAGACGATCCGGCTGCTGGTCATGGCCAGGGAGCCTGGTCTCGATCGCGACGGGTTCGGCTTGCGCGAGGTGCCGCTCGACCTCAGCGCGAGCGCGTTTGGGCAGACGAAGCGGCGGATTGCCTATGAACGGCTGTTGCTGGACCTGATCGATGGGCAGTCGACCCTCTTTGTGCGCAATGACGAAGTCGAGGCGCAGTGGGAATGGATTGACGGGATCCGCGCTGCACTCGCCGAAAATGACATGGTCCCCGGCGACTATACGGCGGGCTCCTGGGGTCCGTCCGCTGCCATAGCGCTTGCCGAGCGTGACGGCGCTTCCTGGCACGATTGAAAGCTGCAATGACGAACCTCCATTCCACCGTCGCTGCGGTTACGGCCCGCATTTCCCAACGGTCGCGGGCATCGCGTCGGGCCTATCTCGACCTGATCGCCCGCCAGCAGGACGGGGGCACCAATCGCCGTCGTCTCGCATGCGGTAACCTTGCGCATGGCTTCGCCGCGTCCGGCGAGGACAAACCCATCATCCGAGCAGCAACGGCGATGAATATGGGTATCGTCACGGCCTATAACGACATGCTCTCGGCTCACCAGCCTTACGCACGCTACCCCGAGCGTATCAAGATCGCCGCGCGCCAGGTCGGCGCGACGGCGCAGGTCGCCGGCGGCGTCCCCGCCATGTGCGACGGCGTGACCCAAGGCCTGCCCGGCATGGAACTCTCGCTATTCTCGCGTGACACCATCGCGCTCTCGACAGCCGTCGCGCTCAGCCACGGCATGTTCGAGGGCGCGCTTCTCCTGGGCATTTGCGATAAGATCGTGCCGGGCCTGCTGATCGGCGCGCTGAGCTTCGGGCATCTGCCGACGATCCTGGTCCCGGCGGGTCCGATGCCCTCAGGACTCCCCAACAAGGAAAAGCAGCGCATCCGCCAACTCTACGCCGAGGGCAAGGTCGGGCGCGAGGAACTGCTGGAAAGCGAAAGCGCATCCTATCACGGGGCGGGCACCTGTACTTTTTATGGCACGGCCAACTCCAATCAAATGATGATGGAGGTGATGGGCCTTCATATGCCGGGTGCAGCCTTTATCAACCCGGGCACGCGGCTGCGCGACGCGCTGACTATGGCAGCGACTCATCGGCTCGCCAATATCGGCTGGGACGGCGACGATTATCGACCGCTCGGTCGCTGCGTGGACGAGAAGGCGATCGTCAACGCCATCGTCGGCCTGCTGGCGACGGGCGGCTCGACCAATCACGTCACCCATCTTCCCGCCATCGCGCGCGCGGCGGGCATTGTGATCGACTGGGAAGATATCGACCGGCTGTCCGCCGTGACCCCGCTAATCGCCCGGGTCTATCCCAACGGCGAGGGTGATGTGAACCATTTCCAGGCGGCGGGCGGCATGGCCTTTGTAATCCATGCACTGCTCGACAGCGGCCATCTTCATCGCGACATCCTGACTGTGGCCGGGGATGATCTGGGCGACTATGCCCGGGAACCGCAGCTAGAGGCCGATGAGGTGGTCTGGCACGATGGCATACATCGATCGCTGGACGAGACGATGCTGAGGCCGCCGGCTCATCCCTTTCAAGCCGACGGGGGCATGCGTCTGGTGCAGGGCAATCTCGGCCGGGCCACTTTCAAAACATCGGCCGTCGCCCCCGAGCGCTGGAACATTGAGGCTCCCGCGCGCTTATTCTCCCACCAGGACGAGGTGCTGGCTGCGTTCCGCGCCGGTGAACTCGAACGCGATGTCGTTGTCGTGGTCCGCTTCCAGGGCCCACGCGCCAATGGCATGCCCGAACTGCACAAGCTCACGCCGGCGCTTGGTGTCCTGCAGGACCGCGGCTTCAAGGTGGCTCTCGTGACTGATGGACGCATGTCGGGCGCGTCGGGCAAGGTGCCGGCCGCGATCCATCTGTCACCTGAAGCGCTCGCCGACGGGCCCATCGCGAAATTACGGGACGGCGACATCATTCGGCTTTCGGCCACAGATGGTGTGCTCAATGCCCTGGTGGATCCCGTCGAATGGGCGAGGCGCACAGCCATTCCCGCCCCGCCTTCCGGGCAGGATACGGGCCGCGGTCTTTTCGCCTTTATGCGTCATGGCGCGTCCCATGCCGAGGAAGGCGCTTCAGCGATGCTTGCTCAACTGGAGGTCTGAAAATGAACATTGTTGTGGCGGACATCGGCGGTACCCATGCACGCTTTGCGCAGGCCTCGCTCGATCAAGGCGTACCGACGCTAGGACCGGTGCGCAAGTACAAGGTTGCAAGCCACCCCAGTCTCGAAGCCTGCTGGGCCGCCTTTGCGGCCGACGAACCGACGCCCCTACCCTCACACGCTTCGATCGCCTTTGCGACGGCGATCGGGGGCGAGACGGTCAAGCTCACCAATAGCAGCTGGATCATCCATCGCAGTACTCTGGCGGACGAACTTGGGCTTGAACACGTTCGCCTCGTCAATGATTTCGAAGCCGTTGCCCATGCCGTGACAAAACTCCCCCCTTCAGGTTTCGAGACAATTTTCGGACCCGACGTTCCGCTTCCCCGAAACGGTTCGGTGACGGTACTCGGACCGGGGACCGGCCTGGGCGTCGGGCTGATTGCCTTCGAGGAGGGCGAGCCGCGTGTCGTTGCAACCGAGGGCGGGCATCTCGATTTCGCACCCCTCGACGCGCTGGAAGGGAGGATCGTCGACTACCTGCGAGACAAGTTCCTTCGAGTCTCGAGCGAGCGGATCGTGTCGGGTCCGGGCCTCAACAATCTCTACAAGGCCATGGCGACACTGGGGCACGAGCGCGTGATGCTTATGGAGGACGCCGAGCTCTGGCAGGCCGCGATCGAAAGTAGCGATCCGTTCGCCGCCACCGTCCTCGAACGCTTCTGTCTTTGCTATGGCTCGGTCGCAGGCGATCTCGCGCTCGCCCACGGACCGCGTCACGTCGTGCTCGCCGGTGGCCTGACCCAGAGGATGCGCAGCATCTTGAAGACAAGCGGGTTCCACGACCGCTTTGTCGCGAAGGGCCGCTTTGAGAACCTGATGCGATCAATACCGATACAGATCGCGCAACATGAGGAAATCGGCTTGTTCGGAGCGGCTGCAGCCTACCGGAAAGAATTGCAATTCGCATGACCGTGGACGACGCCCAAATCATTGTTGTCCATAATCAGTCGTTCGAACAGCACTGACGATTCCTCGGCGCGCGTGATCTGCCCCCCCGCTGAGTGGCCCAGAGACTATGAGAGTCTGGACCACGAAAGGGACATTGAATGCCGATCAAGAAGCACAAGCCGGAAGAGATCATCGGTAAGCTGCGTGAAGTTGAGATTGTGCTGGCGCAGGGAGCCTCGACCGCTGAGGCGTGCCGTCGGATCGCGGTCAGCGAGCAGACCTATTATCGCTGGCCCAAGGAATATGGCGGCCTGAAGACCGATCAGGCGCGGCGGATGAAGGATCTGGAGAAGGAGAACCAGCGGCTGCGTCGTGCGATCTCGGATCTGACGCTGGACAAGCTGATCCTGCAGGAAGCTGCCAAGGGAAACTTCTGAGCCCCGCGCGGCGGCGGCGCTGCATCGAGCAAGTACGACGAGATCTGCCGATCCAGGTGTCCGAGCGGCGGATATGCCGGGTGCTAGGGTAGCATCGATCGACACAGCGCAAGGTGCCGCGTGGGGCGGATGACGAACAGGCGCTCACGGAGGACATCATCGCGTTGGCGAAGCAATATGGTCGCTATGGCTACCGCCGGGTGACGGCGTTGCTGTGCCATGCGGGGTGGACGGTGAACCACAAACGGGTCGAGCGGATATGGCGACGCGAAGGATGGGACTGTCAGGATTTCCGTGTGTGGCCGGGCATAATGGGCAACAAGGAGTCCCACTATGTCACGACGCAAAGAACCTGCCATACCGAATGAGCTTCTCGATCAGCTTTTGGCGGGCGGCGCTGCCAGTGCCGCCTTCGAGCAGGGCGGTCTGCTCGATTCGCTGAAGAAGGCGCTGACAGAGCGTGCCCTGAATGCGGAGATGGATCACCACCTCGCTGGCGAAGACGGCGCCGGCAACATGCGCAACGGC
>CAACXH010000215.1_pt1 | contig 19154 bp, 20 predicted proteins | sample 2275881 | NCBI WGS metagenome assembly CAACXH01 (sample SAMEA5312483, study PRJEB27640) | indoor metagenome | biome: indoor environment; feature: controlled; material: polymer antistatic dissipative epoxy resin | place: Italy | collected 2014-05-27 | reverse complement strand
AGGTAGCCCTTCTGACTGCCGACGCCTGCAGCGCGATTTCCAGACGCCTGAGAACATCCGCGTTAGAAGGCCTGGTTGGCGCGACCGGGAACATGAACATCCAGGGCGAAGTTCAAAAGCCGCTTGATGTGATTGCAAACCAGCTTTTCCTGGACGCCTGCAAGACCACCGACTCCATATCGTACGCGGTCTCAGAGGAACTCGATTGCGAAGTGCTAATATCCACATCCGGCAAGTATGCTCTGATCTTCGATCCGCTTGATGGCTCGTCGAACCTTGACGTGAACGTCACCGTTGGCTCGATCTTCTCAGTACTACCAGCCACGGTTCCCGAGGATTTGTTGCAGGTCGGCCGCAAGCAGGTCTTTGCCGGATTTGCTTCGTATGGCCCGGCGACAAGCCTATTCATTACGTTCGGCCACCAGGTGGACCTGTTTACGCTAAACTCAGAGCAGGATTGGGAGTTGACGCGATCCGGCATCACGGTTCCCGGCGAATACCGTGAGTTCGCAATCAATCATAGCAGGCAGCGGTTTTGGCTGGCCGAAACCAGGTCCTACATCGACGACTGCCTTAGCGGCGAAGAAGGACCTGCAGGCAAGCGTTACAATTCTAGATGGGTGGGTTCGATGGTGGCAGAAATCCAACGCATCCTCACTCGAGGCGGCGTCTTCTTGTATCCCTTGGACAAAGAAACCTCGAAAACCGGAGGGCGGCTTCGCCTGCTTTACGAGGCCAATCCCATAGCCTTTCTTCTCGCGGCCGCCGGAGGCATCGCAACGACTGGTCGTGAAAACATTCTTGACCTGCTACCGCAAAGTCTTCATCAGCGCGTGCCCGTCATAGCCGGTAGTATGGCTGAGGTATTTCGGGCATCGGGCTACTACTCGAGAATGGCGCAGCCCTGATCGACTCGCCACCTTCTCGTGGCGGCGCTGGGATCGGCTTACATGCCGATTGCCGAGAATTTTGACGATCTTCTGGCCAAATTTTCCGACTGGTATGAGGAGCTTGCAAAGCTTAAAGTATTCGCTTCGAAGCGCCCCATCGGAGCTTACGCAACTTCCCTCAAAGGAAACTCAATTTCATAAGCAGGAAAATGGTGTCCACGAGAGGATTCGAACCTCCGACCCCAGGATTCATACCACTTCGGCTTTAACCGCCGTCCCGCCACGAATGGCAGGGCGTTCGTGGTCTGGACTGTCCCTTCACCATGGACCTTGCGGCCTTTAGGCGCTGCCCTACCAGTCTCTACACCTTCAACAGGCTTTCGCCTGAAGCTTGGCTCGGGATTGGCATGCTGGAAGCCCAGCTAAGCGTTCCCCGAATTTGAGCAGATCGACTACAGCCTTTCGGACTGTAGCCCCCAATTATCAACTAGGAATCCTGTGCTCTATCCTGCTGAGCTACGTGGACACTGAATTGCTCTTTAACCTGACGATGCCTGCGGATCAACCGCGTTCTTCATCGCGGTCGATCTCTTCCCGGCTTTCTTCGCGTCAGTCGGCAATCAGCTCGTCAGGCGCTGTTCGGCCAGTTTCACCCAGTAGGAAATGCCGTAGGCGATGGCGTCGTCGTTGAAATCGTAGCCGGGATTATGAAGCCCTGCCGAATCGCCATTGCCGAGGAAGATGAAGGCGCCCGGCCTTTCCTTCAGCATGAAGGAAAAATCCTCGCCGGCCATTGAGGGGTCGACATCGGGATCGACATTGTGGTCTCCCGCCACATCGCGGGCGACATGGATGGCGTGGTCGGTCTCGTCTGAATGGTTGAATGTCACCGGGCAATAACGCTCATAGACGACTTCGGCTTCGGCGCCATTGGCAAGGGCTATGCCTTCCGCCATCTGCTTGATGCGGTCCTGCGCGAGATCACGCACCGTTTCGTCGAGGCTGCGCACCGTGCCGGCTATCAGCGCCTCATTGGGGATGATGTTGTGGCTGGAGCCGGCATGGAAGCGGGTAACGGACACGACGACCGAACGGATCGGATCGGCATTGCGCGAGGCGATCATCTGCAGATTGCCGACGATCTGCGCGCCGATGGTGATCGGATCGATGGTGCGGTGCGGCTGTGCCGCATGGCCGCCCCGGCCTTTGACGGTGATGGAGAACTTGTCCGGTGCCGCCATGATGCCGCCCTTGCGGATGGCGAAGGCGCCGAGCGGTATTCCCGGCATATTGTGCATGCCATAGACCTCGTTAATGCCGAAACGCTCCATCAGGCCGTCCTCGACCATGGCGAGCGCGCCCGCGCCGCCTTCTTCGGCGGGCTGGAAGATGACGGCGATAGAGCCGGCGAAATTGCGGGTCTCGGTGAGATATTTGGCTGCGCCAAGCAGCATGGCGGTGTGGCCGTCATGGCCGCAGGCATGCATCGCGCCCGCTGTTTTCGATGCCCAGGGCTTGCCGGTTTCCTCGAGAATGGGCAAGGCGTCCATATCCGCGCGAAAGCCGATGGTGCGTCCACCGGCAAGATTGCCCCTGATGATGCCGACCACACCCGTGCGGCCAAGACCGGTCACGATTTCGTCAACGCCAAAAGATTTCAGCTTGTCCGCAACGAAGGCTGCGGTGTTGTCGACATCATACAAAATCTCGGGATTTTCGTGCAGGTGACGCCGCCATTCGCTGACTTCCTGTTGAAGTTCGGCGGCTCTGTTCAAAATCGGCATTCGTTCATTCCTGGGTTCATCGGTGCGGCGTGTGGTAAAAGCCATCCTCCGTGGTGGATAGTGCGCCGCATAATTGACGTAATCAATGTACTTTGCCATTGCTAGGACATATATGGTGAATATTGCCATTCCCCGACCGAAGACGGGAATTCGAGGACAAGCCTTGCCACAGACAGTTAAATCGCCAAACGCCGCCCGGCGGCTCTCCGCAGCCGTTGCCATCATGACCGCAGGCCTCGTTGCCGTGGCGCCTGTGGCCAATGCCAATCCGAAAATGGTGGTGGATGTCAAAACCGGCAAGGTGATTTCCCATCAGGAAGCCTTCCGCAAGTGGTATCCGGCGTCGCTCACCAAGCTGATGACTGCCTATATCGCCTTTTCGCAGATGAAGGCCGGCAAGCTCAGCCCGCAGACGGAAGTGGTGATGAGCAAGAAGGCCGCCGACCAGCCGGCCTCTAAAATGTATTTCAAGCCCGGCCAGAAGCTGACGATGGACAGCGCGCTGAAGCTGCTGCTGATCAAATCCGCCAATGATATAGCCGTGGCGATTGCCGAGACCATCGGTGGTACCAGCGACAATTTCGTGGCGCAGATGAATGCGCAGGCGCAGCGGTTGGGCATGAGCTCCACCCGCTATGTGAACGCCAACGGCCTGCCCGGAAAGGGGCAATATACGACCGCGCGTGATCTGGCGCTGCTGGCGCTGATCATCAAGCGCGAGTTTCCGGAATATGCCCATTATTTCTCGCTGGAAGGCGTCAGCACCGGCAAGAAGAACTATGCCAATTTCAACATGCTGGTCGGCCGCTTCGATGGCGCTGACGGCATGAAGACCGGCTTCATCTGTGCCTCCGGCTTCAATCAGGTGTCGTCTGCCGTGCGCAATGGCCGCTCCGTCATCACTGTGGTGCTGGGCGCGGACAGCCTTGCCGGACGAACCGACCAGTCTGCCGACCTGCTGCAGATGGGGCTGACGGCGCCTTCCGGTCAGGGTGTTTCGCTCGCTTCGCTGGCGCCTTATGGCGATACCGGCGATGTGAACGATGTCAGCGCCGAAATCTGCAACCCGAAGGCTGCCAAGGTGCGTAGCGAGGGCCGCGATGAAGCCGGCCGTATGGTCATCCATTCGCCCTATGTGACGGAGATGACCCGCCCACCGGAATATTCCTTTGCCGGTCTCATTCCAGGCAGTGAGACGGTGGCTGTCAACACGACCAAGGGGGCTGTCGGCAAGGGTGAGTTGGCCAACGTGCCGATCCCGATCCCACGCCCGACATTCTGATTGCCTTGACCGCTCTTCAATGACGAAGGGCGACTACGCTTGTGGATTGGCTATTCGCAGCTCTGATCTGTTATGATATTACAGTCTCGCCCGTGGCTTCAGGCCTTGGGCGATTTCTGTTTTTATCACGCGGTTCCGGGTTTCATGTCGTCCAATGACCTGCCTGGGCCGCCATCAACACACAGGCAAGGCATGTCTCGCGATCGCATCCCGGTTTCCATTATCACCGGATTTCTCGGCGCCGGAAAATCGACGCTGCTCAATCGGCTTCTCAAAGATCCCGAGATGAGTGACGCCGCGATCATCATCAATGAATTTGGCGACGTCAGTATCGATCACATGCTGGTCGAAAGCGCAGGCGAGGGTATTATCGAGCTGGCGGAGGGCTGCCTCTGCTGCACGGTGCGCGGCGAGCTGGTGGATACGCTGGCGGAACTGATGGATGGTATCCAGACAGGCAAGCTGAAGCCGGTGAAGCGGGTGGTGATCGAGACGACCGGCCTTGCCGATCCTGCCCCGGTCATGCAATCGATCATGGGCAATCCGGTGATCGCGCAGAATTTCGTGCTCAATGGCATGATTACGGTGGTGGATGCCGTGAACGGCCTCTCCACGCTCGACAATCACGAAGAGGCGGTGAAGCAGGCGGCTGTGGCCGACCGGCTGGTGATGACCAAGCGGGCGCTTGCCGATGCTGCGGCGATTTCCGCGTTGACGGCCCGCCTTCAGGCCCTCAATCCGCGTGCGACAATCGAGGATGGCGACAAAACCGAGTGGAGCGCTGCGGGTCTTCTCGACAACGGCCTTTACGATGCCGGCAGCAAGAGTGCCGATGTCGGCCGCTGGCTGGGTGAAGAGGCGGAGCATGATCACGGCCATGAACATGGCCACCACCACCATCATCATGGTGACCACGATGACCACCATCACCACGATGTGAACCGGCACGATGCGTCTATCCGTTCCTTCTCGATCATTCACGATCAGCCGATCAACCCGATGGCGATCGACATGTTCGTGGATCTGCTGCGCTCGGCACATGGTGAAAAGCTCTTGCGCATGAAGGCCATCGTCAAGCTGTCTGATAATCCGGGCAGACCGCTGGTGTTGCATGGGGTTCAGAACATTTTCCACACGCCTCAGCGTCTTTCGGCCTGGCCGGACCCGTCGGACCAGCGCACGCGCATGGTGCTGATTACGAAGGATTTGCCGGAGGCTTTCGTAAAGGACCTGTTCGCGGCCTTCACCGGTACGCCGGGTATCGACCGGCCGGACAGGCAGGCAATGACGGATAATCCGCTGGCGGTTTCCGGGTTGCGGTTTTAGATCGCGCGACGGCGTTGAAATCGGCGGGTGGGGTTACCCCCCCTCTGCCCTGCCGGACATCTCCCCCACAAGGAGGGAGATCGAATCGAGGCGAGGTTTCGGCCATCTCGACATTTGAGAATGAAGTGATGGGGGAGCTGCTTGCAGATCTCCCCCCCTTGTGGGGGAGATGTCCGGCAGGACAGAGGGGGTAACCACGGCCGACGCCATTGAACGTCGGTTACCCGCCCTTCACAATCCGAAACCGATGCCCCTTATCCACCGCAGTAGTTTCCAGCAAGTTATGCCCGTCCTCATTGCACATATGCGCAATATCGATCACCGCCAGCGGATCGGTCGTCTCGATAGTCAGAATATCGCCCGCTTTCAGTGCCGCGAGTTTCTTGCGGCTTCTCAAAACGGGAAGGGGGCATTTAAGCCCCCTCAGATCGAAAATTATCTCGGCCGTGTCGCTCATTCCTTGGCCCAGAACTTCCAGAACGGCTTCTTCTCGGGCGCTTCCGGTGCAGGTGCTGCGGAATAGGCGAGCGGGTTCAGGGCCGGAACCGGTATGCTCTGGGCAGTGGTTCCATTCTGTCCGGCGGCCGAAGGGGTGGCTGTGGCAACCATTGTCGGGGCCGCTGGCGCCGGGTTCGATTGCGGAGCGGCGGGCTGGGCTGCCGAAGGGCGCGGGCCGCGCAGAGAAGAGGCGGTTGCGGTTGTGGCCGGAGAAGACGACGTCACCTGCTGCGCCTTTTTCTCCATCAGCGCTGCATATTCCGTTTCCTTCATCAGCTTGCCGGCCTTCAGCGCCGAACCGGTCGGCGCATAGGCGGGTTCGCGGCCCTTGCGCTTTTCGGCGACCAGCGCCTTGCGCTCGGCTTCGCTCGGGTCGTACCAGGCCATGCCGTCATATTTTTTCATCGCCTTTTCATAGGCGAGATCATAGGTTTTTTCGTAGCTCGAAAGTGCGCTGACGAGCGCCGGCGGTGTGCTCATGGCCGGGCACTGCGCGGAGCCGTTGAAGGTGCCGCCTTCCGTCTGCTGGTTGAAGACATATTTCTTCTCGCAGACGTTTACGTCCGGCGGGCGCTTGGTGACTTCGAAATTGTCGTAACCGACCTTCAGCATCTTCCAGAATTCGAGATGTTCGCTCTGGCGGTGGCGGGCCATGTTTTCCGCCGTCATTCGGAACGGGAAGGCCTGCAGCTGCACGGTCTTCTGGCCGCCCTTGAAGGCGTCACGGGCGAAACCGTAAATCTCAAGAATCTGCGCATCCGTCATCGAATAACAGCCGGACGATGAGCAGGCGCCATGGATCATCAGATTGGTGCCGTTGCGGCCATTGGCGGCATCGTAACGGTTCGGGAAGCCGGTATTGATGGCGAGGTAATATTTCGAGTTTGGATTAAGGTGCGCGGGCGTCAGGTTGTAGAAACCTTCCGGCGCCTGCCGGTCGCCTTCCTTCACCTTCGGGCCGAGTTTGCCGGACCAGGCGCAAATTTCGTAGCCGGCGATCTTCTCGAAACGGTTGTCGCGTCTGGCCTTCCAGATTTCCAGCGCGCCTTCTTCCTTGAAGATGCGGATCATGATCGGCGAGGTGCGATCCATGCCCCGCTTGTCGATCTCGGCCAGAATGGACGGAGACAGCGGGTAATCAACCTTGTTCTTGACGTGGGAAACGTCGCGTTCGACGGTTTCGAGCGTATCGTTACAGCCGGCGAGAACGAGCGCGGTGCAGGCAAGAAGTGCAAAATGTGTCAAACGCATGATCTGATCCGAAAGACGATGGCACGAAGCGGCGGCAGTTCTACACCGTCCCGTGTGTATTTTAAATACGGTATTAACCGTTTACATCTTCTTAACTCAAATCGGATCCGCCCCCGCGGCCGCCGATACATCTTTTGATGTGACCGGACTATGGCCGAGTTGGGGCGATATTCAAGGAAAATAAGGCCGGAGTTAGAGATTCCGGCCGATATCCAGGAACTTCTGGCGGCGTTCGGCGCGAAGCTGCGTGCCCGAACGCTGCGAAAGATCGGCCAGCGCCTTGGCGATCACATCACCGGTGGCGTTGATGACGGTTTCCGGGTCGCGATGCGCGCCGCCGATCGGTTCGGCAATGATACCGTCGATGACGCCGAGCGACTTCAGGTCTTCGGACGTGATCTTCATGTTGGTTGCGGCTTCCTTGGCGCGGGTCGAATCACGCCAGAGAATGGAGGCCGCACCTTCCGGCGAGATCACCGAATAGATCGAATGTTCAAGCATATAGACGCGGTTGCCGGTGGCGATGGCGATGGCGCCGCCTGAACCGCCTTCGCCGATGACGACGGATACGATCGGCACCTTGACGTTAAGGCACATTTCCGTCGAGCGGGCGATGGCTTCGGCCTGGCCGCGTTCTTCGGCGCCAACGCCGGGATATGCGCCTGCGGTATCGATAAGGGTGACGACCGGCAGCGAGAAACGGTCAGCCAGTTCCAGCACGCGGATCGCCTTGCGGTAACCTTCCGGACGTGCACTGCCGAAATTATGCTTCAGGCGGCTTTTGGTGTCGTTACCCTTTTCCTGGCCGATGATGGCGACGGGCTGACCGTTGAAGCGGGCAAGGCCCGCCTGAATGGCGGCGTCTTCGGAAAATTTGCGGTCGCCGGCAAGCGGCGTGAAATCGGTGAACAGCGCCTTGGCATAGTCAACGAAATGCGGCCGCTGCGGGTGACGCGCGACCTGCGTTTTCTGCCAGGCATTCAGCTTGGAATAGATATCCTGCATCGCATCATTGACGCGCGATTCCAGGCGGTTGATCTCCTCCGAGGTGTCTATGCTCTCGTCTTCATCGGCAAGCTTCTTCAGCTCGATGATCTTGCCTTCAAGGTCCGAGATAGGTTTTTCGAAGTCGAGATAATTGTGCATGAGATCCGTTTCCGATCGTTTTGCGCAAGGTTTGACCGGATTATCCGGCGGTTCCGGTCGCTCTAATCAAGGTTTTTGCCCTGTTTGGCAAGGGGGTGATGTGTTTGTACCAGTTCTTGCAAGCGTTCTTCCAGCACATGCGTATAGATTTGTGTCGTGGAAATGTCGGAATGGCCGAGCAGTTCCTGTACGGCGCGCAGGTCCGCGCCGTTCTGCAGGAGGTGGCTGGCAAAGGCATGACGCAGGACGTGCGGTGACACCGCCGAAGGGGTGAGACCGGCGCGAATGGCGATATCTTTGAGGTCGCGGGCGAAGACCTGCCGTGGCAGATGACCTTCCTTACTGCTCGAAGGAAACAGCCACGGGCTTTCCGGTGCTTCGGCTTTTTTCCCCGCCTTGGCTTTATCCGGCGCGAGCGCCTTTCTGGCGGCGTCGTATTTTTCCATGGCCTCGATGGCGGCGCGTGACAGAAGCACCATGCGGTCCTTGTTACCCTTGCCCCGGATCATCAGGAAGCGGCCTTCCTGCCGCAGCACCTTGACCGGCAAGGAAACGAGCTCGCTGACGCGCATGCCGGTGGCATAAAGCAGTTCAAGCAGCAGATGCATGCGGATGCGGGCAAGCTGGCCGGGACCGGCGGTGGCTGCTTCCTCTGCTGCGATGCGGAGAAGTCCCGTCACATCGGCAACACTCATCGTCTTCGGCAGGCTGAGACCCTTTTTGGGGGCGTCAATGATGCCGGTCGGATCGTCGCCGCGCAGCCCCTCCGAATAGAGGAAGCGATAGAACTGCCGCATCGAGGACAAGCGTCGAGCCTGCGAGGTGGCGGCAAAGCCTTGCGTGGAAAGATGAGTGAGATAGGCGGACAGGTCTGGCGTGGCGGCCCCGGTCAAAGACTGACCTCGGCCGGCCAGAAATTCGCGCAGATCCGAAAGGTCGTGTTCGTAAGAGGAAAGCGTGTTGGCGGCAGCACCTCTTTCGGCGCTCATCATCTCCAGAAAACTTTCGAGCCGCGCGCCGTCACGCCCTGCCGCTAGTCCGCTCATGGAGTGCGCCTTACCGGTTCTGCCGCAGGTGGGTTCAGACGTTCGGACGGAATGCGCACCGTCACCTCGCGGTCGCGCGGTTTCACGACCATGACAAGCAGCACCATGCCGCCATAGATCAGCCCCGCGATGGTCGCCAGTATCATCGTGAAGCGGAAGAGGGTGGGCATGGCGGCTCCGTGAAGGTGGCGGTCGAACTTATATGCGGTGCGGCGAAAGCGGCGGCAAGATCAAAAAGCCGGCTTTCGCCCCGTGCCGCATGCGGCGATGATTGTGATTCAACGCCATTCAGTCAGCAATTTGGCTTGACGCTTCGTAAACATTTGCAGATATCCATGCCAAACGGGCTTTCAAATTTATGAATGAAACGAATTTATCCGTCCCGGCCACACTCGGGGAACAAGCGCGGGCAAAGCTCGGACGGCGCAACATCGTCTTTGTCGGGCTGATGGGGGCTGGAAAGTCCGCGATAGGCCGAATGGTTGCCCAGCAGCTTAAAGTCCAGTTCATCGATACGGATGTGGAAATCGAGCGTGTCTCGCGCATGACGATATCAGAGCTTTTCGCCACCTATGGTGAGGAAGAGTTCCGGGCGCTGGAAACACGGGTCATCAAGCGGCTTTTGCGCGGCGGTCCCAAGGTTATCTCCACCGGTGGTGGAGCCTTCATCAACGACAATACCAGACGTCACATCACGCGGGGCAGCATCTCGCTGTGGCTTAAAGCCGATCTCGAGGTTTTGTGGGAAAGGGTCAACAAGCGCGATCATCGTCCGCTTCTCAAGACCGAAAATCCCAAGGCCACATTGGCGGCGCTGATGGAGAAACGTTACCCGATCTATGCCGGAGCTGATCTCACCATCGAATCCCGTGATGTCCGCAAGGAAATCATCGTGACTGAAGTGCTGGCCGCCATCGCCGGCATCGAACAGAAAGACTGACCATCATGACGCCTTCCGAAATCCACGCCGACGAACGCCTTGTCCATGTGCCGCTCGGTGAGCGCGCCTATGATATTCTGATCGGGCCGGGACTGATCGGCAGGGCGGGCGGTGAGATTTCGGCGCGGCTGAAGGGCAGGAGAGCGGCGATCATCACCGATGAGCATGTGGCGCCGCTTTACCTCGAAGGCCTGATGGATGGCCTGCAGACGGACGGTATCGAGGCGGTGTCGCTGACCCTGCCGGCTGGTGAAAAAACCAAGAGCTTCGAACATCTGGTCACCGTCTGCGATGCGGTTCTCTCCGCACGCGTGGAACGCAACGATGCGGTCATCGCACTCGGTGGCGGCGTGATCGGTGATCTCGCGGGTTTTGCCGCCGGCATCGTGCGCCGTGGCGTGCGTTTTGTGCAGATACCGACCTCGCTTCTGGCGCAGGTCGATTCCTCGGTGGGGGGCAAGACCGGCATCAATAGCCGCCACGGCAAGAACCTTGTCGGTGTTTTCCACCAGCCGGATCTGGTGCTGGCGGACACGGCGGTGCTTGACACGCTGAGCCCGCGCGAATTCCGCGCCGGTTATGCCGAAGTGGTGAAATACGGCCTGATCGACAAGCCGGATTTCTTCTTCTGGCTCGAAAAGAACTGGGATGAAATTCGCACCGGTGGTCCCGCCCGCATCCAGGCGATTGCGACCAGCTGCCAGGCGAAAGCCGATGTTGTTGTGGCCGACGAGAAGGAAAACGGCGTGCGCGCGCTCCTCAATCTCGGCCATACATTCGGCCACGCGCTGGAGGCGGCGACCAATTACGACAGCAAGCGGCTGGTGCACGGTGAAGGTGTGGCGATCGGCATGGTGCTGGCGCACCAGTTCTCCGCCCGTCTCAACCTCGCAAGCCCTGACGACGCGGCCCGTGTCGAGGCGCACCTGAAGGCGGTTGGACTGCCCACAACGATGAAGGACATTCCTGGTGAGTTGCCGCCGGTCGAGACGCTGATGACGGCGATCGCGCAGGACAAGAAGGTCAAGGGCGGCAAGCTCACCTTCATCCTCACCCACGGCATCGGCCAGTCTTTCGTGGCGGATGATGTGGCGGCCTCCGAGGTGCAGTCGTTCCTTTCGGAAAAGCACCCGGGGTGACGTGATTTATGGTGAGAAACGGTGAGGGTACCCCCTCATCGCCTCGCTTCGCTCCGGCACTTCTCCCCGGCGGGGAGAAGAACAAGCCGCAATGGCAATGCCATGCGGCATAGCTTTGAGCAAAGCGCTGCCGCATGGTTTCTTCTCCCCGAGTGGGAGAAGGTGGCCCGAAGGGCCGGATGAGGGGGCTTGCTATCGGCCCGGATGACAGCGTTAATCTAAAACCGCACCGTTTCCCCCGGTGCCGCCACCTCGATCGCGAGCGCATGCAGCCCCGCGTCGAGTTCCGGCTTCAAAACAGCATTGATCGCCCGGTGGCGTTCGACGCGAGACTTGCCGGAGAAGCTTTCCGATACTATCTGAACACGCATATGTGTCTCGCCCGTACCGGTTATATCCGGCTGGTGGCCCGCATGCATCTGGCTTTCATCGACGACTTTCAGGCGCTCTGGTGAAAAGCTCTCACGGAGCTTCGTTTCTATACGTTCTCGCAGGGACATGCGAAGGGCTCCATTCCTGTTGGCTGGTCTTGAAGGGGGTTACCTAAAAGCCAGCAACATTCCGCTTTGTCAATTCTTGTTGTGCGGCTTTTCGCACTCCATAATCAGGGCATCATGAAACTGGATTCGAAATATTTCGACCGCATCCGCACGCGCCGGAAAAGGGAGAGGGAACCTGAGGTTCAGGCTCCCACCTGCCAGTGGGACGGATGCGATAAACCGGGCGTTCACCGCGCACCTGTCGGCCGCAATGCCGAGGGGCAATTCTTCCTGTTCTGTTTTGAGCATGTGAAGGAATACAACAAGGGCTATAACTACTTCTCCGGCCTGTCGGACGGCGAGATCGCCCGTTACCAGAAGGAGGCGATCACCGGTCATCGTCCGACCTGGACGGTGGGCGTCAACAAGACGGCGCGCGACAGCCCTTTGCATTCGACACTTCGATCCGGCACCGCGAGCGGCAATGCCCGCATTCGCGATCCCTTCGGCTTCGCCGGCGGTTTTGCGGGCGGCGCAAAGGCCGGTGGACAGCGCATGCAGCAGGACCGCAAGCTGAAGACGCTGGAGGCAAAAGCCTTCGATACGCTGGGTCTTTCTGCCAATGCGAAGCAGGAAGAGATAAAAAGGCGCTATAAGGAGCTTGTCAAAAAGCACCATCCTGATGCTAATGGTGGCGATCGTGGTTCGGAAGAACGTTTTCGGGCTGTTGTTCAAGCATATCAATTGTTAAAGCAGTCAGGTTTCTGCTAAGCCAACTTACGTGTTTACCGCCTGATTGATGATGTGGCCGGGTGGCTGCCGCCCGCCTTGGAGACGTGATGAGCAAAATCGACCTTGATATTTCCAACCTGCCCGACACGACGGTGTCCGTGCGGGAGGTTTTCGGCATTGATACGGATCTGCGGGTTCCCGCCTATTCCCAGGGCGACGCCTATGTGCCTGACCTCGATCCCGACTATCTTTTCGACCGGGATACGACGCTTGCGATCCTTGCCGGTTTTGCTCACAACCGACGTGTCATGGTTTCCGGTTTCCACGGCACCGGCAAGTCCACCCATATCGAGCAGGTGGCTGCCCGCCTGAACTGGCCCTGCGTGCGCGTCAACCTCGACAGCCATGTCAGCCGTATCGATCTCGTCGGCAAGGACGCCATCGTCCTGAAGGACGGCAAGCAGGTTACCGAATTCAAGGACGGCATTCTCCCCTGGGCCTACCAGCACAATGTCGCGCTGGTCTTCGACGAATATGATGCCGGCCGCCCGGACGTGATGTTCGTTATCCAGCGCGTGCTGGAATCCTCCGGCCGCCTGACCCTGCTCGACCAGAGCCGTGTCATCCGCCCTCACCCGGCTTTCCGCATTTTCGCAACGGCCAACACGGTTGGCCTCGGTGATACGACGGGCCTCTACCACGGCACCCAGCAGATCAATCAGGCGCAGATGGACCGCTGGTCCATCGTCACCACGCTGAACTACCTGCCGCACGAGCAGGAAGTGAACATCATCGCCGCCAAGGTGAAGAGCCTCGACAATCCGAAGGGCCGCGAAACCGTCTCCAAGATGGTGCGCGTGGCAGACCTTACCCGTTCGGCCTTCGTCAATGGTGACCTTTCCACGGTCATGAGCCCGCGTACCGTCATCACCTGGGCGGAAAATGCGGAAATTTTCGGCGATCTCGCCTTTGCCTTCCGCGTGACCTTCCTCAACAAGTGCGACGAGCTTGAGCGTACCCTGGTAGCCGAGCAGTATCAGCGCGCTTTCGGCGTTGAGCTCAAAGAAAGCGCCGCGAACATCGTTCTCAGCGCCTGATCGTCCCCGGTTTTCCGGAGAAGATCACCGATGACTTGAAGACGCCGGCGGCTGCGCATCCTCTGATGGGTGGGCCGCAGGCGTCGGCAACTGACAGGAAAGACTATGGCAGGGCGCGGCGACAATTCCAGAGCGAAACCGGGTACGGCGGTTGATACGGAGCCGTTGCGTCAGGCGATTGCCGGGTGCGTGCGATCCGTTGCCGGTGACGCCGAGGTTGAGGTCGTCTTCGCCAATGAGCGGCCAGGCCTTGCCGGTGAGCGCATGCGCCTGCCGGAAATTTCGAAGAAACCCACGGCGCAGGAGATCGCCATCACGCGTGGTCTCGGCGATTCCATGGCGCTGCGTCTCGCCTGCCATGATGCGGATACCCATGCGGTGATGTCACCGCAGGGCGCCGAAGCGCAGTTGGTTTTTGATGCCGTCGAACAGGCGCGGGTGGAATCCATCGGCGCGCTGCGCATGCCGGGCATGGCCTCCAATATCAAGGCCATGAATACGGAAAAATACGCCAAGGCCAATTTTTCCGGCATCAACAATAAGGATGACGCACCGCTCGCCGAGGCTGTGGCACTTCTGGTGCGCGAGAAACTGACCGGCGAAAAGCCGCCGGCGAGCGCCGGCAAGGTTCTCGATCTCTGGCGCGACTTCATCGAAGACAAGGCCGCAGGCGACCTCAACGATCTTTCCCGCGTCATTACCGACCAGAAGGCGTTTTCGCGGCTGGTGCGCAAGATGTTGACCTCCATGCAGATGGCGGAAGATTTCGGCGACGAGGATAACGAGCCGGAAAGCCAGGAAGCGGAATCCAACGAGGATCAGCCGCGCACCAACGAGACCGAGGAAGAGCAGGTCGAGGAAGAGGCTGGCTCCGATGCGACGCCCGCCGATGAAAACGAGGCCTCGCAGGAGGAAATGGAAGAAGGCGAGATGGACGGTGCCGAGATGTCGGACGAAGAAATGTCCGACGATCTCGACGAGGATTCCGAAACGCCCGGCGAGACCCGCCGCCCCAACAGCCCTTTCGATGATTTCAACGAGAAGGTCGACTACCGCATCTTCACCGAGGAATTCGACGAGGAAATCCGCGCCGAGGAACTGTGTGACGAGGCCGAGCTTGACCGGCTGCGCGCCTTCCTCGACAAGCAGCTCGCCCATCTTCAGGGTGCGGTCGGACGGCTGGCGAACCGGCTGCAGCGCCGCTTGATGGCGCAGCAGAACCGTTCCTGGGATTTCGATCTGGAAGAGGGTTATCTCGATCCGGCCCGTCTGGTCAGGCTCATCATCGATCCCATGCAGCCGCTCTCCTTCAAGAAGGAACGCGACACCAAATTCCGCGATACCGTCGTTTCGCTCGTCATCGACAATTCCGGCTCTATGCGCGGTCGTCCGATCACGGTTGCAGCCACCTGCGCCGACATTCTGGCACGTACGCTGGAGCGCTCGGGCGTCAAGGTCGAAATTCTGGGCTTCACCACCAAGGCGTGGAAAGGTGGGCAGTCGCGCGAACAGTGGCTCGCCAATGGCAAGCCCGCTTCGCCGGGTCGCCTCAATGATCTGCGCCACATCGTCTACAAGTCCGCGGATGCCCCGTGGCGGCGCGCACGGCGCAATCTCGGCCTGATGATGCGTGAAGGCCTTCTGAAGGAAAATATCGACGGTGAAGCGCTGATGTGGGCGCATAACCGTCTGATCGGCCGCCCCGAGCAGCGCAAGATCATGATGATGATCTCCGACGGCGCGCCGGTGGATGATTCGACCCTGTCGGTTAATCCGGGCAACTATCTGGAGCGACACCTGCGTGCGGTCATCGAGCAGATCGAGACGCGCTCGCCGGTGGAACTGCTGGCAATCGGCATCGGCCATGACGTGACCCGTTATTACCGCCGTGCAGTGACCATCGTGGATGCGGATGAGCTTGCAGGCGCGATGACCGAGCAGCTTGCTGCTCTCTTCGAGGATACGAGCAGCGCCTCCGGTTCGTCCCGCAGGGTTCGCCGTGCGGGATAAGCGGGGCCGGGCTTCTTCCGCCTGCAAAACGCTTGCGATGGCCGCCATTCTGGCGGCCATATCGCTATGTCCGGTTTCCATCGGTGCTTCCACCATCGATGTGCCGGTGGGCGTGCGTCTGCTCTCCTCTTTCGAAGTCGGCACCAGCGAAAAACGTTTCGGCAAGCTGGAATTTATCGGCGGCATGGTGATGAGCGCGCCGGAAAAGCTGTTCGGGGCGATATCCTCCATCCGTTTCCGCCCCAATGGCGAGGATTTCGTGGCGGTGCTGGATACCGGCCATTGGTTGACGGGCAGGATCACGCGTGGTGCTGCTGGCGCGCTGTCCGGGCTTGCCGATGTCCGCATCACCCCCATGCTGGACATGAGCGGCCGCGAACCGCCGCGCAAGATGGAAATGGATGCGGAAGGGCTGGCGCTGCGCGACGGCAAGGTTTTCGTCAGTTACGAGCAGCGCCACAGGATCGATATCTATCCCGATCCGGGCTTCGCTAGCTCAAAGCCGCTCGACCGCCTGCCATATCTCATTCGCAGTAACGAGCTGCGCCATAATGGCGGCATGGAGGCTCTCGCGGTATCGCCGGCCGATTCGCCGCTTGCCGGCGCTCTGGTCGTGGTGGCTGAAAAAAGCATCGATACGGACGGCAATCTTCTTGCCGCCATTCTGGAAGGCCCGCGCAAGGGCACATTTGCCGTTACGCACCATCCCTCATTCGACGTGACGGACGGTGCGTTCCTGCCCAATGGCGACCTGCTGCTTCTGGAACGCCGGTTCAATTTCGCCGAGGGCGTCGGCATGCGCATCCGCCGTATCCGCGGCGCCGATATCCGTCCGGGTGCGGTGGTGGATGGTGAAATCCTGATGGAAGCGGGCATGGCCTACCAGATCGACAATATGGAGGGGATGGATGTGGTGAAGGGGCCGGATGGCTCGACACGCCTCATCATCGTGTCCGATGACAACCACTCGTTTCTCCAGCGCAATCTTATGCTGGAATTCAAGCTGGTGGATTGAATATCAGGTCCGCTCCTGTGCCGCCTTGTAAGCAGCGAGGAGATCCTCGATCGGAATGCCGTCGATCTTCATGCCGGTCATTCGACATGCCATTATCTGCGCGCCGGACAGGTTCGTGTTGCTCAGCTTCAATTCGGTAAAATTGACGTCATCGATTGACCAGCCGGACATGTTGCTGTCCGTAAATGACGCACCGGAAAAGTTGATGTCGTTGAAGCGTGTGCCGGCCAGATTGACATTGTTGAAGACCGTTCCTGACAGATTGACGTCGTCAAAGCTGGAACCCGAGAGCGTGGCGCTCGTTGCATCCACAATCTCGATAACGTCCTTGATCTGCATGCCGATCCGCCTCCGTGCTTTGCCACGGACGCCAGATTGCAACGCCACCTGTGGGTTTGCAAGCGTGATTTGATGCACGCCTGCACAGCTTCAAATGCGGCTGGCGGATAATGTCAGCTCGATTTGACCGCGCCCGGCATGGGCTTCAGCGTGTTCATCAGCGCGCCGTAAGGCAGAAGCATGACGAGGCCGACGAGGATTTTCACCGAAAGATCGCCCAGCGCCCAGGAGATCCAGCGCGGCGCTTCGAGAGTGAAGACGCCAAGGATAGGCGCATTTTCAATGGCGAAGGCATCATTGGGGCCGACAAAAGCAAAACTCGCGGCAAAGGCGATGGAGAAGAACAGCGCCGTATCCAGCACGGAACCCAGCATCGAGCCGGCAAGCGGCGCGTGCCACCAGCGCTGGCGGCGCAGGCGGTTGAAGACAGAAATATCGAGCAGCTGGCCGATGAGATAGGCGGTGCCGGAAGCGACCGCGATGCGCGGGATGGATGTCCAGAAGGACAACGTTACCCCAACGACAAAGCCGGCCAGCACGACGCGGCGCGCAATGGAGGGCCCAAACTGGCGGTTTGTCAGGTCGGTGACGAGGAAGGCGACCGGATAGGTAAAGGCACCCCAGGTCAACAGATCGCCGAGATTGACGCCGAGCAGCGATCCGGAGAGCGGATACTGAACCAGAATATTGGAAGCGACGACCACGAGTGTCATCAGGAGAACGTAGATCAGCGTATAGCGCAGAGTCAGCATTTTTTTATCCTGGGTGATGCCACCAGTTGGAGCTGAACTGAAATAAAACAAAAGGCTTGAGCGGCAAAAGCCATTCAAGCCCTCTGAATATCGATGATGTCGAAACCGCTATTAAGCAGCTTCAGCCGTCTTCTTGGCGATCTGGCGGCGCAGGAGACGAGCGCGCATGCTCAGTTCGTTTTCGCCGGACTTCAGAAGGAAAGCATCGAGGCCGCCACGGTGTTCAACGGAGCGCAGAGCGGCTGCGGAAACACGCAGGCGGAAACGCTGGCCGAGAGCATCGGAGATCAACGTAACCTGGCAGAGGTTCGGAAGGAACCGGCGCTTGGTCTTGTTGTTGGCGTGGCTGACGTTGTTGCCCGTCTGGACGCCCTTGCCGGTCAATTCGCATACACGGGACATGGGTACACCTATTTCGTTTCGTCTGTTTCACCACTGGCTCGCCACCGGCAAAACCGGGGTGGCAATCCAACTGGCCATGATTGGAAAGTTGCGGTTCTATAGTCAGACGAGACTTAACAGTCAAGCCGCTCGCGATCAAATGAAAGGAAATTCCGGCGTTTTCAACCGGCATCCGCTTTTTTATTGCCACAAGTCAGCGTATATCATCGCCCGATAAGGCCGCTTCCGCGCCTCTTTTAAGGTGATATCGAAATGATTGCCAGAGGAAAAAGCATTTTTATGGCCGTGACGATGGCGTTTGCGGGCGTCTCCCCCTCGCTCGCCGCCGAAGCACGCCACACAAGCGAATACAGCATCAATCTTGGCATTTTGCCGATTGCGCGGGCAAGTTTTTCGACTCGCATGGACGGACCGAATTATTCGATCTCCGGTTCCTTCAGCGCCGCTGGCCTTGCCAGCATCCTCAAGGACATTTCCGGCAAGACAACGGTTTCCGGGGCCAAGCGTGGCCACCGGCTGCAGGCGAACGAATATTCGCTGGTCTATAAGGATGGCAAGCGGGTACGCACCTATGACGTCGTCTACCGCAACGGCAATGTCACATCGACAACGGTGAAGCCTGAGCCGAAAGCCCGGCCGGACAATTGGGTGGATGTGAAGGACCGCGACCTGCGCTCGGTTCTCGATCCGATTTCCGGTCTCATCATTCCCTCAGGCGGCCGCATCTGCCCAACGCGCCTGCCGATCTATGACGGCGAATCGCGACTCGACCTCGTTTTGAGCTCCAGTGGCACCAAGCCGTTCAAGACCAACGGCTTTAACGGTGACGCCATCGTCTGCAAGGCGCGTTATGTGCCGAAGTCGGGCTACCGGCAGGGGCGCAAGGATATAGAATATCTGAAATCCATCTCGATGGAGATCTGGTTCGCCAAGTCAAACAATATGGATGTCTATGCGCCGGTTTATGCGATCATTCCGACGCGGGTGGGTCAGGTCTATATTACGGCCACGAAATACGGCGGCTGA
>CAACXH010000070.1_pt1 | contig 20150 bp, 15 predicted proteins | sample 2275881 | NCBI WGS metagenome assembly CAACXH01 (sample SAMEA5312483, study PRJEB27640) | indoor metagenome | biome: indoor environment; feature: controlled; material: polymer antistatic dissipative epoxy resin | place: Italy | collected 2014-05-27 | reverse complement strand
GACGTTGAGGCACTGAAGTTCATGAAGGTGGATGTCTTGGCGCTCGGGATGCTGACCTGCATGGCCAAGGCTTTTGATCTCATCCGCGAGCACAAAGGGCAGGATCTTGATCTCTCGAAAATCAGCCAAGAGGATGCGGCGACCTATGCAATGATCCGCAAGGCTGACACGCTCGGCACCTTCCAGATCGAAAGCCGTGCGCAGATGGCGATGCTGCCGCGGTTAAAACCGCGCACCTTCTACGATCTCGTCGTGCAGGTTGCGATCGTGCGCCCCGGCCCTATCCAGGGCGATATGGTGCATCCCTATCTCCGTCGTCGCGAAGGCAAGGAGCCGGTCGAATATCCGACACCCGAGTTGGAGGCGGTGCTCGGCAAAACGCTGGGCGTGCCGCTGTTTCAGGAGAGCGCCATGCGTGTTGCCATGGTCTGTGCCGGCTTTACCGGTGGTGAGGCCGACCAGCTGCGCAAATCCATGGCGACCTTCAAGTTCACCGGCGGGGTCTCACGTTTCAAGGACAAGTTGGTTTCGGGGATGGTGAAGAATGGTTATTCGCCAGAGTTTGCCGAAAAGACCTTTTCGCAGCTTGAAGGCTTCGGCTCCTACGGTTTCCCCGAAAGCCATGCCGCCTCCTTTGCGCTGATCGCCTACGCTTCTAACTATATCAAGTGCCATTACCCTGATGTCTTTTGCGCGGCACTGCTCAATAGTCAGCCAATGGGCTTTTATGCTCCGGCCCAGATTGTCGGGGACGCGATCAAGCATGGCGTTGTAGTGAGGCCAGTTTGCGTCAACCGCTCGCGCTGGGACTGCACGCTGGAAGGGATCGGCAGCACTGGTCGACATGCTGTGCGGCTCGGCTTTCGACAGGTCAAGGGGCTGGCTATCGCGGATGCAGCTCGGATCGTGGCGGCCCGCATGAACAGCCCATTTGCATCCGTCGATGATATGTGGCGGCGGTCCAGTGTCCCAACCGAAGCGCTTGTCCAACTGGCAGAGGCCGATGCCTTCTTGCCATCACTTAAACTCGAACGACGCGATGCGCTCTGGGCGATCAAGGCGCTGCGCGACGAGCCCTTGCCCTTGTTTGCCGCCGCGGCCGAACGCGAGATGGCAGCCATTGCGGAGCAGCAAGAGCCGGAGGTGGCGCTTCGGCAGATGACCGATGGCCATAACGTAATTGAGGACTATAGCCATACCGGGCTGACGCTGCGGCAGCATCCGGTCTCCTTCCTGCGCAAGGATCTCTCGGAGCGCAACGTCATCACGTGCGCAGAGGCGATGAATGCAAGGGATGGGCGGTGGGTCTATACCGCAGGCCTAGTCCTTGTGCGGCAAAAGCCGGGGTCAGCCAAGGGTGTGATGTTCATCACCATCGAGGACGAAACCGGTCCCGCAAACATCGTCGTTTGGCCCACCCTCTTTGAGAAGCGCAGGCGTATCGTGCTGGGATCGTCGATGATGGCGATCAATGGGCGCATCCAGCGGGAAGGGGAGGTCGTGCATCTTGTGGCACAGCAATTGTTCGATCTCTCAGGCGACCTCGTCGGCCTTGCCGATAGGCATACGGAGTTCAAGCTGCCGGCTGGTCGCGGCGATGAGTTTGCCCACGGGGGCGGCGGGCCGGATTCACGCGATCGGCCGAAGCCCGTTGTCCCGCGCGACATGTTCACACCGGACCTTCATATCGATACGCTGAAAGTGAAGAGCCGGAATTTTCACTGAGAAATGCTCAAACCGAGCGTGTTGAGGGTGCGCATGCACCACCAAAACCGCTTCAATCCTCAGGCGTGGCGACTTGGGATGCGGCGGCCATAGCTTTCGGCGTTGCTTTCGGAAAAGGGTGAGCTGGAACTGGAAGCGAAGCGAGGCGCGCTTCTGTCTCCGGCGAGACATGACAGCGCAGACCTGAGACTGGCCCGATGCCGTACCGGGCAAAGTACGGCCTTATGAGGTCGAAGCCACGCTGGTCGCCTGACTGAAAGTGACGGAAAATCCAGTAGGCGATTAAATCCGCCATCTGAATCAGGCGCGATGCCTTCGAATCGAGAAAAAGCGGGACTTCGGCAAAGTTGCGAAGTTGGCCGCTGGCATGCCCGACGTGCTTGAACACATGAGAGAGGGTTTGGATTTTCTCCTCATAATTGCTTTTGTCGAGGATGACCAAGCCGCGCTGGGGGTTCTTTTTCTTATAAAGCGTCTTCAGATAGCCATCAAAACACGAAGCTACCTCCTCGAAGCTCCGAGCCAGAATATCGTTCGGAGAGAAGAGCTTCTTTTCGATGACGCAGGCGTAGACCTTCAACTGCAATTGCTTGTCTGCCAGTAGCGACAAGATATCGACGACGGCTTGAACTCTGTCGTTGGGAGGCACACCTTTCCAGGTACCGTTGCCCGAGCGCATTGGGTTTCCATGGAACTCGATTTCTCGAGGATTGGTTGAGCTAAAGCGCGCCGCTACAGGATCTATCTGGGCTTCCAGCCAATGCGTTTGGCGCTCGAATATGCTAAAGCCTGCAAGGACAAAGAAGTCGGAGCTTGGATCATGCGAGTGACCAGACTCGTCGAGATATAGTAGATGCAACGAATCCCCCTGAAACGAAAAAGCGGACCGCATGCGGTCCGCTCCAATTCGGTAAGCCGAGTGAAACAATCGTTCAACGCACCGACGGATCAGCGCTCTCGACTATGCTCAATATATATCGGTTGCGTGTCGGCTTTTCAAGAGGCGGCTCCGCATGGCTCACAATCGCGAACCTCCAGCGTTCGCGGCTCCACGTCGTCTGTGATCCGCCTCCAGCAGTCATAGGCATCGACTCTGACCTGATGACCGGAGCGAAAAGAAGGTAGCATCATTATCGAGGGCTACAACAAGATCCGCATCAGCACGATCGTTGTTTCTCGGAGGAAGGTCCATGGAGGCGCCCCAATCCCGCTCTTGATGGATGGCTTCCTGGTCCGGCCCCGGATCTCCGTCGATCAACCCACTGACGGGGTCCGCTAGCAAGCTGCGGCCGCTTCGGCTTTGCCTTCGCGGTGATCGCGACCGGTTCCGGACACTGACGGGAGCCATCGAGCGGGAATGGCCCGCTTCGAAGATGGAGCCTCAGATGAACACCGATCTTTCCCTCGCACAGAACCACGCCTTCCAGCTCGCCCGCACCCTGATGGTCCCAGTCACGCTGTTCAGGTCCGGCGACGAGTTCGGCGTTCTGCCGAGCGACGAACTCGACGACGAAGACGATCTGGAGATCGTGCATGAATTTCATCCCTGGCCGGCTCATTGAGCCGGCATTTTCCTCTTCGAGGTGCCGCTTGCGAGCAGCAGGTGGCAAGGGAAGCTCCGCCGCGCCATGGCACGGACTGGAAGTGCCAAGCTGCAGATCAGCAGATTGCCATGGCGCGCCCTTGCCCCTTTGCTCTTCGCGGAGGCCGGAAACGGTCCCGAAAATTGCGGGAAGAATGGATATTGAGAAAGGGCGGACGCGAGAGCGCCGGGAAAATAATGGAGAAACAGAAGCTGGAAGACCTTCGGGACCGTGTCCCGTGTGCAGCCTTGCTGGAACACGCCGGCTTTGCCATCGACGTCAAGGAAAGCACCCGCAAGGCGGTGAAATACCGGCGCGGTGTGGAAATCGTCATCGTCATCCATGGGGGGAGGGGATGGTTCGATCCGCTGTCCGACGCGAAAGGCGATGTCTTCGGTCTTGCGGAGCATCTGGATGGCGTCACCTTTGTCGAAGCGCTCGATCGGGTGGCCGATCTTGTCGGCGTCATCGCCAGGGATCCGATCTGGTCTCGCCCGGCCGGGAAGCCTGCGCATAGCAGTTCCGCCCTAGAACGTTGGGCAAGACGACGCCGTCCGTGGCAGGGGTCGATGACATGGCGTTATCTGTGCAGCGAGCGCTCCCTCCCGGTAACGATCATCCGGGACGCCCTCCGCAGCGATGTTCTCCGGGAAGGCCCCTACGGCAGCATGTGGGCCGCACATGTCGATGACGATGGTGCTGTCACCGGCTGGGAGGAGCGAGGCCCGGACTGGCGCGGATTTTCGACAGGGGGTTCGAAGGTTCTGTTTCGCCTTGGTTCCTCCGACGCCCTGCGCCTTTGCGTCACCGAAGCGGCGATCGACGCCATGAGCCTTGCGGCATTCGAGGGACTTCGCGAGGGTAGCCTCTATCTCAGCACCGGCGGTGGATGGTCGCCGATGACGGACGCCGCTGTCCGCAGGCTGGCCGCGCGTCGCGACGCTGTTCTGGTCGCGGCGACCGATGCCAATAGTCAGGGTGAGATCTTTGCCAGGCGCCTCCGTGCCATTGCCGATGAATTGTGCTGTGACTGGTTGCGACTGAAACCGCCGGCCGAGGACTGGAATGACGCGCTGAAAGCGCGGGAACAAGAAAAGAACGAAAGGAAAAAAGGGAAGGAAGAGGAGGCCTGCCGCATGCCCGCCGGCCACGTCAAGGGTAAAGCTTCGCCCGGCTGCGCCGGCCCTTGACCCGTCCGGACGGAGAGGCGGCGTGAGGGGAGGGGTCATGAAGGACTGAAGAGGATGGTGAGCCGGCAGGGCAGCACCGCGCTTCGGTCCGGACAGAAACCAAAGGAGCCGTCAATGAACACCTCTTCCCAAATCCGCAAAGTCTACCAGGGCATCTCCGACCGCCATCAGATGTTCCGCATGTTCGATCGGCATGCACAGCGTCCAAACCGTTTCCAGGGTAACGCAAGCGCGCTCTATGCAGGCGAGTGGTTCGAAATCACCGAGCGTGAGCATGATTACATGTTCGAGATCCTGCCGCCGCTGTGGATCCGGGGCTCGATGTTCGCGATGCGCGAATTCCTGACCGGGTCCGTCGCATCGGTGTTCTTTGCGCTGCGGATCGACGGGGTCATCCGTTTCTTCCATGGCTATTGCGATCTCTCCAACGGTGAGTCGGTGGAAGCCATGCGGCTGGCGATCGTCGAACGAGAAACGCGCCCTGTGAGGGCGATGACGCGGGACGAGCGTCTCGAGCACATCTGGAGCGCCACGGCGGACGCCTATCGTGGCTACTCCGACGAAGCCGCTGCGGACCATTCTCAGGGCTACCGCACCATCACTCTCTTCAGTGCTTCCGGATCATCAAAACTGAAGCCGCTCGACGACCTGACCGACGACGAGATCGCAGCCAAGCTGCCGGTGCAGCTGCGTCATCTTCCGGACGCCTTGGTGGCGTGAGGGAGGCCGAGTCATGCTCTCCTTTCCGATCGACTCCGTGCGGGCAGTGATCGCCCGCGGACGCTCCGACGCGGAAGCCAATGGCGGCTTTCGCAATCCGCACTACGGTCTCCATCCCGGTCGCGACGAGCAGCCTGGCGTCTGGCTGGTCGGTGATCACGGCGTTTACCTGTGCTCGAACGGCAAATTACCGGACGGCGAAAAGCCATTCGTTGCTTACGCGCTCGAATGCGATCCTCGCACGAACGACAACTGGTTCGAGGTCAAACGCAGGACATTTGGCGGAGACGATGGCGTCGAATTCATCGCCGCTGCGCAGCTAGAGGCCATGATCGCCGCAACCCCCAATGCCAGGCATCTTGGCATCGGCTTCCAGCCGGACTCGTTGGAACTCTTCATCATCGAGTGGTCGTAACGTCCCGGCTCGCAGCGGGATCTTCAACATCAATCAGCGTCCCCTCGCCGCCAATCGTCTTGGCGGAACGATGACGCGCGCCTTCACAAGGAGAGTTTATTATGAGCAACGATCCCTTCACGCTCGACATGTTCGGCAACACCGCACTGTCGTCCGGTCTCGGTCTCGGCGTCACCGCGTTTGGCAGCTTCTCCCCTGACGCCGCCAATGACGACGATCCGGATCCCACGCCACCGGCGCCTGCGCCTGCTCTGGCAATTGCAGCTGCACCTGCCCGGCCCGCCCGCCTTCGCGCAAATTTCTACCTTGAGAGTGACCGCGCCTTGCCTTCGTCCTGGAAGGATCGCGCCCGCGCGAATGTTGCGGCAATCCTCGTTGCCAATAACATCTCCAGGCAGGATCGGCCGGCGACGCGCAAGGAGCAGGCGCAGTTGATCCGCTTTACCGGCTTTGGCGCCGGCGAACTCGCCAATGGCATGTTCCGCCGCCCGGGGGAGGTCGATTTCCGGCAGGGCTGGGACGATCTCGGATCGTCGCTTGAGACAGCCGTCTCTGAAGCCGACTATGCATCGCTCGCCCGCTGCACCCAGTATGCCCACTTTACCCCGGAGTTCATCATTCGGGCGATCTGGGCCGGTATCCGGAGGCTTGGCTGGCGAGGCGGCCGCGTGCTGGAGCCAGGCATTGGCACGGGCCTGTTCCCTGCCTTGATGCCGGAGGCCTATCGTGACGCCACCTATGTCACCGGGATCGAGCTCGATCCGGTCACTGCCCGTATCGTCAGTTTGCTACAGCCGAAGGCCCGGATCATCAATGCGGATTTCGCCCGCACTGATCTGGCGCCGATCTACGATCTCGCCATCGGCAACCCACCCTTTTCCGATCGCAGCGTCCGCTCGGACCACGCCTATCGGTCGCTCAGCCTACGCTTGCATGACTACTTCATCGCCCGCTCGATCGACCTTCTGAAGCCGGGCGCGCTTGCTGCCTTCGTCACGTCGCATGGCACGATGGATAAGGCCGATACGACGGCGCGGGAACATATTGCCAAGTCCGCCGACTTGATCGCGGCAATCCGGCTTCCCGAGGGCAGCTTTCGCCGCGATGCCGGTACGGATGTCGTCGTCGACATCCTGTTCTTCCGCAAGCGAAAGGCGGGTGAGGCTGAGGGCGACCAGTCGTGGCTCGATGTCGACGAGGTTCGGCCAGCCACCGCGGACGAAGGCGCAATCCGCGTCAACAGGTGGTTCGCCCGTCATCCTGAGTTCGTTCTCGGCGCCCACGCACTGACCTCGGGGCCCTTCGGCGAGACCTACACATGCCGGCCCCACGATGGCAAAGATCGCGAAGCGGGCCTTGCCCGCGCGATCAATCTCCTGCCAACCGATCTCTATGACGGCGAGCCGACGCCGATCGATATCGATCTGGAGGACGAACTCGGGGAGATCGTTGATCTCCAGCAAAGGGACAGCGCCATTCGCGAGGGCAGCTTCTTTCTCGACCGGTCGAAGGGCCTGATGCAGATGCTCAATGGCTCCGCCATCCCGGTCACCCTCCGCAAGGCTCGCTCTGGTGACGGAATGTCTGAGAAGCATATCCGGATCATCTCGAAGCTGATCCCGATCCGTGACGCGGTCCGCGAGGTTCTGAAGGCACAGGAGACTGACCGGTCCTGGCGCGACCTCCAGATCCGGCTGCGCGTTGCCTGGTCCTCCTTCGTAAGGGACTTCGGCCCGATCAACCACACCACCGTCTCGATCCAGGAGGATGCGGAGACGGGCGAGGTCAGGGAGGCTCATCGCCAGCCGAACCTCACGCCGTTCCGCGACGACCCCGATTGCTGGCTGGTCGCCTCGATCGAGGATTACGATCTGGACACCGACACGGCGAAGCCCGGTCCGATCTTTTCCGGACGTGTCATTGCTCCGCCCGCAGCGCCGACGATCGCATCGCCTGCAGATGCACTTGCCGTCGTGCTGAATGAGCGTGGTCATGTCGATATCGACCACATCGCGGAGCTGCTCCACAGCGATTCTGCGACCGTGCTCGCCGCGCTCGGCGACGAGGTGTTCCGCGACCCGACCGACGGATCCTGGCAGACGGCCGATGCCTATCTCTCCGGAGCAGTCCGCACCAAGCTCGCCGCCGCTCAGGCCGCGGCCGAGCTAGATCCGGCTTTTGAGCGGAATGTCCGCGCTTTGGCTGATGTTCAACCAGCCGATCTTCGCCCATCAGACATCACCGCTCGTCTCGGCGCACCGTGGATCCCGGCTGACGCCGTCGTTGCCTTCGTCAAGGAGAAGATGGAAGCCGACATCCGCATCCACCATATGCCGGAACTCGGATCATGGACGGTGGAGGCGCGTCACCTCGGTTACATCGCCGCCGGTACGTCGGAATGGGGTACCAGCCGCCGCCATGCCGGCGAGCTGCTTGCCGATGCCCTGAACAGCCGGGTCCCGCAGATTTTCGACGTCTTCAAGGATGCCGATGGCGAGCGTCGGGTTCTCAATGTCGTCGATACCGAAGCGGCGCGCGACAAGCTGCAGCGGATCAAGCAGGCCTTTCAGGACTGGGTGTGGACCGATCCCGATCGCACCGACCGGCTGGCTCGGGACTATAATGATCGCTTCAACAATATCGCGCCGCGCAAATTCGACGGCTCCCATCTCAAACTTCCCGGCGCCTCAGGCGCATTTACTTTGTATGGGCACCAGAAACGCGGCATCTGGCGCATCATCGCCGATGGCTCGACCTATCTCGCCCACGCCGTTGGCGCCGGCAAGACAATGACGATGGCCGCAGCGATCATGGAACAGCGCCGGCTCGGCCTGATCGCCAAGGCGATGCTGGTCGTACCCGGCCATTGCCTGGCGCAGGCTGCCCGGGAATTCCTGGCGCTCTACCCGAATGCGCGGATCCTGGTCGCTGACGAGACGAACTTCACCAAGGACAAGCGTGCTCGCTTCCTGTCGCGGGCTGCGACCGCGACCTGGGATGCGATCATCATCACCCATTCGGCGTTCCGCTTCATCGCCGTCCCCTCTACCTTCGAACAGCAGATGATTCAGGACGAGCTCCAGCTCTATGAGGATCTTCTGACCAAGGTCGACAGCGAAGACCGTGTCTCGCGCAAGCGCCTCGAGCGGCTGAAGGAAGGTTTGCAGGAGCGGCTCGAAAGTCTCGCCACCCGCAAGGACGACCTTCTAACGATCTCGGAGATCGGCGTCGACCAGATCGTCGTCGACGAGGCGCAGGAGTTCCGGAAGCTGTCCTTCGCCACCAACATGTCGACGCTGAAGGGTATCGATCCCAACGGGTCGCAGCGCGCCTGGGACCTCTATGTGAAGTCCCGCTATATCGAAACGAAGAACCCTGGCCGGGCGCTGGTTCTCGCCTCCGGCACGCCGATCACCAATACGCTCGGCGAGATGTTCTCGATCCAGCGCCTGCTCGGTCATGGCGCCCTTGCCGAACGCGGACTCCACGAGTTCGATGCCTGGGCATCCTGCTTCGGCGACACGACGACCGAACTCGAGATCCAGCCATCCGGCAAGTACAAGCCGGTCAGCCGCTTTGCCTCCTTCGTCAACGTGCCCGAGTTGATCGCCATGTTCCGGTCGTTTGCCGATGTCGTGATGCCGGAGGATCTCCGGCAATATGTGAAGGTGCCAAACATCTCGACCGGCCGCCGTCAGATCCTGACGGCCAAGCCGACGGCTCTGTTCAAAACCTATCAGCAGATGCTCGACGCGCGCATCAAGGCGATCGAAAAGCGCGAGGGGCCAGCCAAGGCGGGTGACGACATTTTGCTCTCCGTCATAACCGATGGACGCCATGCGGCGATCGATCTTCGTTTTGTCATGCCGGGGACTGAGAATGAGGAAGACAACAAGCTCAATCTTCTCATCCGCAATGCTTATCGGATATGGAAGGAGACGGCCAAGGCCATTTATCGTCGCCCCGATGGCAAGGACTTTGACCTTCCAGGGGCCGCCCAGATGATCTTTTCCGATCTCGGCACGATCAACGTCGAGAAATCCCGCGGCTTTTCGGCCTATCGCTTCATTCGCGACGAGCTGGTCCGGCTTGGTGTGCCGGCATCACAGATCGCCTTCATGCAGGATTACAAGAAGACCGAAGCCAAGCAGAGGCTGTTCGGCGATGTCCGCGCCGGCAAGGTGCGCTTCCTGATCGGCTCGTCGGAGACGATGGGCACCGGCGTCAACGCCCAGCTTCGGCTCAAAGCGCTCCACCATCTCGATGTGCCATGGCTTCCGTCGCAGATCGAACAGCGCGAGGGGAGGATCGTTCGCCAGGGCAATCAGCATGATGAGATCGATATCTTCGCCTATGCGACGGAAGGCTCGCTCGACGCGTCGATGTGGCAGAACAACGAGCGAAAGGCCCGGTTCATTGCTGCTGCGCTGTCCGGCGATACCTCGATCCGGCGATTGGAAGATGTCGGTGAAGGTGCTGCCAACCAGTTCGCCATGGCGAAGGCTATCGCCTCTGGCGACGAGCGCCTTATGCAGAAGGCTGGCCTCGAAGCCGACATTGCCCGGCTCGAACGGCTGCGGGCCGCCCACGAAGACGATCAGTATGCCGTCCGCCGCCAGATGCGTGATGCGGAGCGTGAGATCGAAGTCTCAACCCGGCGCATCGCCGAGATCGGCCAGGACAGTGCGCGGCTACGTTCGACCGCCGGCGATGCCTTTACGATGATGGTGCTTGGACAAGAATATACCGAGCGCAAGGAGGCCGGCCGCGCGTTGATGAAGGAGATCCTCACGCTTCTGCAGTTGCAGCAAGAAGGTGAGGTGCATCTGGCAACGATCGGCGGCTTCGATCTGGTCTATGAGGGCGAGCGGTTCGGCAAGGGCGATGGCTATCGTTACGAAACACTGCTCCAGCGCACCGGCGCCGATTGCGAGATCGATCTGGCGATCACGGCTACGCCGCTCGGCGCCATCTCACGGCTTGAGCACGCGCTCGGCGGCTTCGAAGAGGAACTGTACCAGCATCGCCGGCGGCTTGAAGATGCCGAGCGGCGATTGGTATCCTACCGTTCCCGCGACGGAGGCGCTTTCGCGTTCGCAGACGACCTGGAGCAAAAGCGCCTGAAGCTGCGGGCAATTGAGGCTCAACTGGCGACGGATTTGGACAAAGAGACCGTCGTCGCCGCTGCATAGCTGCATTGCACAATAAATGTTTTCCTGTTGGTCAAAAATCGGGCATAAGGCCTACAGCTGATGCACATGACGGTCACCTCCCAGTTCCGTCGCAGCAGCTGTTCCCCTCTGGAGGTTATAGATCTCCATACTTCATGGGCCGCGGTTTCCGCAGGCCCATTTTTTTATTCTTCGTTCGCCTCGTTCGGCGACTCCGAAGGGTGTATACCGAGGAGGCTTTCGAGCGGGCCGCGCCGTTCAGCAGTTCGAAGGGCAATCATATCAATGTACCGTTCGCGCATGGCCTTTATGTCGATATCTCCCCGGATCCATTCCTCCAGCAGGGTCAGGAAGGTGGGGTCCGTGTCGATCGGCACGCCGTTCGTCGTTGCCCGATCGATCGCCCGTTGCGCGATGGCTCTCCGGGTCTCGGGTGCTGTGCTCATACTGCTTCGCGTGGCATTTTTGATGAGCGCGAGATCTAGCAGTTGACGATCCAAATCGCGACTTGAAATTGCCCTTCGGCAATAATATCTGAGCTTCACTTCCTGATGAGACGATGTCCTGCTCGCTGCAATCGCCGCTGCGTTTGACGTTGTCCCGGGATACAGAAGAAGGCGCTCCCCTCACGGGTCGAGCGCCTTTTTTGTGTCCGATGCTACCGCAAATGCGGTGCTGCACCTTGACCGTGCCACCTTTGCGAATGAGATCTGCACTAAAACACTCTGTGGGAACACATGCCATTTTTCCTGATAACCCAGACATCGCTGGTCGAAGCTCAAGACGACCAGGAGGCCGCTCAAATTGGTGTCGACCGCGTCCGCTCTGGGGGGCAGGTCACCGTCGCGGTCAAATCGAATGAGACGACAATCACGCACGTTGTGGTTGCCGCAGTGGCCGAAGAGCCTCTGCCGGTCTCCCCATCCGAGGCCGCCGATCCATCGCCTGCTTCTGTTGCTATCGCCGACGCCGGTCCTGCTGCACCGGAAAGCAGAAAGCTGATCTTGAGGCGTATGCTCGCAGATGGACTGGCCCTTCTGGGGCGCCGAACCTAGCCCCATCCTCGACTTATGGCTGCCGCTAACAGTCTCGTCTTCGCGCGTCGGCTCGAATTGAAAAGTGGGATTGAGAAAAGCAGGAAGGATGAATCGGTCGCAGATCGGTCCTCCTGCCGCCGCTATCGTTCAACCGCCGCCTGCGTCATCCCGGCTGCTTGTCCTTCGCAGGGCTGTTAGCCCCGCTCGCTCTACGCAGCAGGGATGCTCGGCCGCAGTTGCGGCAGTCCGGCCGCTCGGCGGTCCGGGAGGTGTCTTCGAAGAAATGAAGACAGGAATGGCTGGCAAGGCGCCAGTCCGGAACCCTCCAGACAAGGACAAATCCCATGCAGATCATGAAGGTTGACCCGCGCGCCCTCAAGGAAAACCCCGACCGGATGCGCCAGACAAAGTCGTCGCCGCAGGCCGATGCGTTGATGCTGGCAACGATCAAGGCCGTCGGCATCGTGCAGCCGCCGGTGGTCGCAGCGGAAACAGATGGCGGAAACGGCTATGTTATCGACGCCGGCCATCGCCGGGTTCGACTCGCCATCGCTGCTGGCCTGGACGAAATCGAAATCCTCGTCGCAGATGCCGCCAACGATAACGGCGCAATGCGTTCCATGGTCGAGAACTCGGTTCGCGAGCCTCTTAATCCGGTTGACCAGTGGCGCGGCATCGAACGCCTCGTTGCTCTCGGCTGGACTGAAGAAGCGATCGCCGTCGCTCTTGCTCTTCCCGTTCGCCAGATCCGAAAGCTGCGACTGCTCGCTAACGTCCTGCCGGCGATGCTCGAACAAATGGCGCTGGGCGACATGCCGTCCGAGCAGCAACTGCGGATCATCGCCGCCGCCGGTCAGGTCGATCAGAAGGAGGTCTGGAAGGCGCACAAGCCGAAGAAGGGCGACACGGCTCCGTGGTGGCAGATCGCCAATGCTCTGACCAAAAAGCGCATGTATGCCAGGGATGCAAGTTTCGGCGACGATCTCGCTCAGGCCTACGGGATCGAATGGGTCGAGGATCTCTTTGCACCCGCCGACCAGGACGGTCGCTACACGACGAATGTCGAGGGCTTTCTTGGCGCCCAGCACGAATGGATGACGAGCAACTTGCCGAAGCGTGGCGCAATCGTCGAGGTCAACAGCTGGGGCCAGCCGGAGCTGCCGAAGAAAGCCATTCAGGTCTATGGCAAGCCATCGAAGTCCGATCTCACGGCGCTCTATCTCGATCGCGATGGCAAGGTGCAGTCCGTGCATTATCGCATGCCCGAGGCGGCAAAGCCGAAGGGCGCTGCTGACGACGGATCCTCCGCGGGTAGCAATAGCGATGCGGTCGCCTCGCCGAAAATTCGGCCCGACGTCACCCAGAAGGGCCACGACATGATCGGCGATTTCCGCACCGACGCCCTACATGATGCGCTCGGCCGCGCGCCGATCGAGGATGACATGCTGATGGCGCTGATGGTGCTGGCCTTCGCCGGTCAGAACGTCCGTGTCGATTCCGGTGCAGATGGGATGTTCTACGGCGGCAAGCGTTTCTCGCGCCATGCCGTGACCCTGTTCGACGAGTACGGCAAGCTCGCCTTCGATCAGGACACGCTTCGGGTCGCCGTTCGCTCGGTGCTGATCGATGTTCTGTCCTGCCGCCGGGGCATGTCGAACAGCGGCATGGTGTCCCGTATCGCCGGCGAGGCAATCGGTGCCGACGAATACCTGCCGAACATGGGTTCCGAGGATTTCCTCCTGTGCCTTTCTCGCCAGGCGCTGGAGGCGAATTGCACTGAAGCGTCTGTCCAGCCGCGTCAGAAGGTTCGCGAGACTCGCGCAGCGCTGGTCGAGCATTTCGCGAGCGAACACTTCGTCCATTCGTCGGCCCGCTTTGCGCCACCGGCCGACGAACTGCGCGACTGGATTCGCGCAGGTGCTGCCACTGCCACGGATATCATCGCCGGCGAAGAACGGGCTCACGACGATCCTCAGGACGTCGATGTCGGCTCCGAGGGCGACCATGATCAGGATTTCGATCAGAGGGCGGCAGCATGACCGCCGCCCGCCAGTCGAACATGGCAGCACCCACCCCCGAATTCTCGGGGGTGGAGTTAGCCACCAGCGCGGACGGCTTCCCCGTCGCCCGCATTGATGACCTTGTCCTCGCGATGGTCACGGCGCCGAGCGGCTTTGCCTATCTCGCGAGTGCTGTCTCTGTCCGCCGGCCGCTCGTGGAGCTGACGCGCACCGACTTTATCGGACATGAGGGCCGGGTCGCCGACGAGGCCGAATTCCGGGCGCGTGTTGCCGAGACTGCCGGACATAAGCGTGATCTGGCGAAGCTCGACCGCGTACCCGTCCGGATGTCGGCGAGCACACCCTGGGGCGCATCGCAGATGGCGGTCATCTATGCCGATGGTGTCATCGCCCATAGCTCGGCGGGACACGGTGGATTTCATCTCTCTGCCGACCGCAACGGCAAAGTCCATCCGCTGCTGCGGAAGGACACCCCATGGTACGAAGAGGACAGCGAATGGGCGATCGTGGCACTCAGCTTTCCGGATCTGTTCACCGCCTATGAGCGGTCTATGGCCGAAAGGACCATCCGCAACACCTGGCCGGATGCCTGGGAGGCAGTCCGCGGCTGCGAGCTGGCCGAGGGCGAAAGCTGGACAAAGGATCAACGGGCGTTCGATCAACGTCATGCGAAGGACTATATCGTCACGTCGGCAATCTTCTCCGATCAGAACCCCGGCATGACAGAGGTGGTGGCGGTCGCCGGGGGGCGCCGAAAATCCGACAACAATGAGCGTCGCTTCCTGGTGCCGAGCGAAGAGTATGCACAGCGTGGCCGGTTCGGCTTCGTCATCGATCCCGGTCGGCATGCCGAATATCATGGGCCGTCTTCCTTCGTTGGCTGGCGAGGCAGAGGGAGTGGGACATGATCGACGTCCTCGCGTTAAAACCGCTGGCGAAGGCAATCGGCGCCCGGCGCGAAATCCAGCGGCATCTCGACTGTCTGACACGGCAGATTGCGGCGCGCGCCGGACGGCAGGCGATTACGGCAAAGGTCCGGAGTCGGGCTCGACGTCGGTTCGGTCACCGCCTCTATCATCAGGAGCTTGCCGATCGCCTGACTTTCGAACGGTGGCGCGAACTCGACGCGCTCACGTGCAGGCTGCGCGTTCAAGAGCAGATCATCGACGAACACGAGCATAGCGGTGATGCGCCTGGTTTTGCCCATCGCGGGATAGACGGACCACAGGAATGGGCTGCGGGGTGGCTTTGTACCACGATGCGGCTCTGAGTCTCCAAGGGTCGCGGGCTTGGCCATATCGCCCTCCAATCGCTTGTACCTGATATCGGAACCGTGCCTGACTGCCCTTCTTTTCGCTGCGGTCTGAACCGGCGGCCGGTCGCTTCAAGGCCGCTGTCGCGCCGCGGAGCGGCCGATCCAACCTCACTGCGCAAGGGCAGGCCCGCGGTCCCAAGCAGGTCAAACCCTGCTGGCCCGCAAACCTGTCCTGCTGGCTCGGGCGGATCGGACCTGTGAAGTCGTCCGTCCTTTGCCGGTTCTTGGGTGTCCGCATCGAAGGGCAGACCGGCACGGGCCGGAACCGCTTCGGCTGAAACGGAAGGAACAGACATGGCCAAGCCCACCACCCCTAATCGCTCCAACGCCAGATCGGCGCAATCGCGTCGCGGCACCACACTCGAAATGGTCCGCCACTCCTGCCCCGACGCCGTCCAGGCGCTCAAGATCGCCGAAAGCTTCGGCACCACCGTCGTCGACAGCGATGGCATCCGTAGCCTGCATGAGCGGCTGATCGTCGAGACCGCCGACAGCCTCTCCGAAGGGCTGGGCGAGAGGGCCATGCAGATTCACCTTCAGCGCATCGTCGGGGCCTACGTCGGATCGGCGCACGGCGCCGGTCAATTCTACTCCCGCGCCGTCACAGAGGCGCGCGACGCGACCGCCAAGGCATCCAACGACGCCCGCGACGAGGATCTCGACGGTCCGGTCGGCTACGACAGCGCCGCCCAGCGCAAACGGGAATTCGCGGCCGACATGGGTATCCAGTCCCATGCGCTGCGCATGGCAGCCGAAGGCGCGGTGGCAGCCTATGAACAAGTTGTCGGCGAGACCTGGAAACCCTTCGACCGCCCGGTCGAGAACCCAGGCGCATCGCTCGACCGCAAAGCGGCTGAAGTTCAGATGGCTGCATTCGGATGACCCACTCGGCGGGGTCACACCCCGCCTTCTTTTCCTGATCCGAGGCTAGCGCCTGCAGCACCGGCTTTTCTTATGTCGAAAAGGAAAGCTGGCGACGCCCGATCGCGGTCCGTCCCGTTCGGCGGTCCTGCAGGAGCCGGGCGCCCACGCAACGGCTTTGCCGTCCTCCACGCTGTTGCGGCCTTTGGTGCATGGCCACACCATTGGCTCCTGACTGCGGACCTCCGTCACGGACCGCGATAGGCGCTGTCCTGAGACTGGAGAAAGAAATCATGACGAAGAAATCAGAATTGGACCGTGCCGACATTTACACGCGGATCACCGATCGGATCATCGAGGATCTTGAGAAAGGCGTCCGTCCCTGGATGAAGCCATGGAGCGCCGCCAACACAGGTGGCCGGATCACCCGGCCCGTGCGCCATAACGGCCTTCCCTATTCAGGCATGAACGTACTCCTCCTATGGTCCGAACAGATGTCGCGTGGCTTCGCCTCATCAATGTGGATGACGTTCAAGCAATCCCTCGAAATCGGCGGGGCCGTACGCAAGGGCGAGACTGGCTCGACCGTCGTCTTCGCCAGCCGCTTTACCAAGTCGGAAGCCGATGGAAACGGTAACGAGATCGACCGGGAGATCCCGTTCCTGAAGGCCTATTCGGTGTTCAATGTCGAGCAGATCGACGGTCTGCCCGACAGCTATTATGCCCCGCCCGCCAGGGTCCTTGATCCGGTCGAACGCATCGAGAGCGCCGATCGCTTCTTCCGCAATACGGGTGCGGTCATTCGGCACGGCGGCAACCAGGCCTACTATTCCCCGGTCATGGACTATATCCAGATGCCGCCGTTCGAGGCGTTTCGCGATGCTGCCGGATATGCGGCCGTCCTCAGCCATGAAGCGAGCCACTGGACCGCGGCGGAACATCGCGTTGGACGGGACCTGTCGCGATATGCAAAAGACCGGACAGACCGGGCCTGGGAAGAACTCATAGCCGAACTTGGCAGTTGCTTCCTCTGCGCCGATCTTGGGATCGTGCCGGAGCTTGAGCCGCGGCCGGATCACGCTTCTTATCTTCAGTCGTGGCTATCCGTGCTGGCCAACGATAAGCGGGCGATATTCCAAGCAGCGGCTCACGCACAGCGTGCGGTGAGCTTCCTTCATTCCTTGCAGCCGGAAACGGATGCGCAGGCTGCGGCCTGACGCTCAAGCGCGGTCGTCACCACCGGTGGCGGCCGCGTGGTCCATATCACGCTGATCGCTAAGACCTCGCGCAATGTCAGCTTCTAGCCTTCCCCAGATTGACGGTTTTGCAGTGTCGGGCTTGGGTTTGCTGGACGGTTTGCGTTCGACGATGAACGGCTTGGTCTGCTGACGCATTGGTCCTCCAGGCAGCGATTCGCGAGGGCAACGATAACGCACCGGGCGCAGTCAGCAAGCGGGCCCATATTAGCTGGAACGCTTGTTCCCTGATGAAGCGGACGATGAGAGCGGTCCCGGCGTGCGTGGCGCGGGATGGCCTTCGTACCCGATGCAAATGCAGCGGAGCGCCATTGCCATATCCCTTCCCGTCAGAGTTTCCGGCGACCCATCTGCGGGCTCGATGAGGCATGTCTGACCGGAGACCGGCTGCGCCTCGATCGTTTTACCGCAACGGCCACAACCACTTTTCTTACCCCTGCCGGCTGCGCCGCCATTCCTCTCCAACTAACAAAAGTGGCCGTTGCCGCCCTCCACTGTGTTCCGGCCTTATCAGGTGCGGTCCGATCGTCCCCGGTCTTCGCGACAGCCATCGAGGCCGCGATGGGCGCGGCCCGACACGAGAAAAGGTAGAGTAGGAGCACAGCGCCTGCCTGCCTTTCGGCAGGTGGTTTCTGCGCCCCTCTCGCCGAACCGGACGTGCAAGTTTCCAAGCTACCGGCTCTCCATGCGTGGCTTTCGCCACGGGTGGCCCTCACACGGACATGAGGGTGTTGAACGATGCCCAGAAGCGTTCAGCCCCTTTGCGGAACTTTTCGCTCGGGTCGTTCCATCCATTCGGTATGCGTATGCCCCGGTGTGGGAAGCGGACCGATCCGCCTTCCCGGAAGAACCGCAGCGATTTCGGTCCGTCGACCCATCGCCAGCGGCTGTCGGGCGCTGTTGCGCGGAAGCGGCGACATAACTCGTGCCATGCCGTCTTTCGATGCTTCTTGCGCAGCCATCGCCCGATGCGCTCCCACAGCCACCAGTCCAGCCCGGAGAAGTCCCGCGTCGCCCATGTGGCATAGCGGTAATAGTTTCTCCAGCCGGTGATGAGGGGATTGAGATCGTCGATGAGATCAGCAAGGGATTGGCCTGTCGGCGTCTCCTTCACCCTGACCTTGATCTTGTGACGCAAGTCCTTCAGCTTGCTCTTCGGAATGAAGAGATTGCCGACCATATGACCGGTGCGGCGTGCCTTGGTCTGCGCCATCCGATAGCCGAGGAAGTCGAAGCCTTCCCGGACACCGGTGATCCTAGTTTTCTCCATCGACAGCTCCATGCGCAATTCCTGCTTGAGAAACTGCGCGAGCGCCAGCTTTTCGGCTTCTGCGTCCTCGCGTGTCCCGTCCGTCAGCACGACGAAATCGTCGGCATAACGCACGGTAAAGAATGTCGGCCTGTTTCTCCGGCGGTCGTAAAGTCGCCGGTCGGCTGCATTCTGCGGTCGCTCGCGCGGACGCATCGACCACCGTCCGTATCTCTCGTCGATGGCCGCCAGATAGACGTTGGTCAACAACGGCGAGATGATACCACCCTGCGGGGTACCCGTAACAGGGTGATGGACGGAGCCCTCGATCATGACACCGGCCTTCAGGAAGGCGAGCACGAGCCCGAGGACCTTGCGGTCCCCAACGCGGCGGCGTACCCGCTCCATCAGCACATGATGATCGACGGCATCGAAGCAGCCCTTGATGTCCCCTTCGATCACGAAGCGGTACTCTGAGGTGCCGCTAGACGAGGGGTGCAGTTGCCGCTGGATTTTCGCCAGCGCATCATGGGTGCTCCGGCCGGGCCGGAAGCCGTATGAGGTCGGATAGAAATCCGCCTCGAAGATCGGCTCCAGCACGAGCTTCAAAGCCATTTGCACCAGTCGGTCTCTGAGCGTTGGAATGCCGAGCGGACGCACCTTGCCGGGCTTGCCCGGTTTGGGGATCAGCCTTTGCCTGACAGGCTCTGGCCGATAGGTGCCGCTGCGCAACTCACTTCGGATATCCTCGATGAACTGCGTAGCGCCGCCCGGCCGCTCTTCGACCGTTTTCCGCGTGACGCCATCGGTTCCCGGCGTACGACTGCCCTTGTTACGGGCCAGCCGCCGCCAGCTTTCCGACAGCGTCCTGCGGTCGCATACGATGTTAAACAGATCCGCGAACACCTTGTGGGCATCCGCGACACTCCACCTGTGAAGCTTGCGCTGCATGTTGAGGACGAACACGGTATTCACCGCATCGGGCTTCATCTGCCCACCTCCTGCCGGCTTGCTTCACTCACTGTCTCCCTTCGCCATGCGGGCGGCTTTCCCGCCCTCGGACTACTACGAAGACTCCGCCCCCTGCCGCGCCGTTCATCGGTCGCCTCGATCATCTCGCGCCATCCGGCGAGAGAGAACGCAACAAGGTTCCCAAGTTCACCTGCTGTCCCTTCATCTGCCTTAGGGACCGACTCTACCCCGTGAGGATTCCGACCAGCGACCACCGCGAGCTGAGCCGCTGGCTGACACGCATGACGATGCGTGCCCCTGTTCCCCGTATAGTCAGCGGGGACCGGCGCTCCTCCGGCCTTTCGGCCGACCTGCCCACTTCCGGTTTGGCAGGTTCCATAGTCTGACGAGGCTTCAAACATCGGTTCGATCACTCTTCCCATAGCAGATATGCTTGCCGGACCGGCCACGGGCGGAAGTCCCGGATCGTCCGACTTTGACGGGTTCTGCTGATTTATGGCTCGCCGGAGGCACCCGGCTCACCTCACCCGTCTGCTTCAACCCCCATGCTTGCGGCACGTTGGCGGCGGGGTCTCCCACCCCGCAGGGGCAGCAAGTGCGCGTGACGGTTTCCAACCGTCACTCTTGGCGCACGA
>CAACXH010000518.1_pt1 | contig 20371 bp, 11 predicted proteins | sample 2275881 | NCBI WGS metagenome assembly CAACXH01 (sample SAMEA5312483, study PRJEB27640) | indoor metagenome | biome: indoor environment; feature: controlled; material: polymer antistatic dissipative epoxy resin | place: Italy | collected 2014-05-27 | reverse complement strand
GCGCGAGCGTGGGGCTGGGCCGGGGTCAGATGACACGCAGCTTAGCATTGATGCTAAGTTAGCGTTTATGATATGTTAGCGTTTATGCTAATGTGAAGTAGACAGCCCAACTTCTGTGGAGTTGCACAGTGTCCAGCTCTCTGTTTGAGGTACTGCCATCGCAACTCTTTCGCCCATTGGCCTCGGCAAATCGGGAGAACTACTGGCGGCTGCTCTTGGGTCTGTACGAAGAATTCTTCGGGCCAGAGGCTGAGGTTCCCCCGGCGACCGGCTGGGAACGGCGGCAGTTGACGCAGTTCATCGAGAACTACCTCGAACACGATGACGCTTGGCAGGCAGAAGAGGGGGTAGGCCAGCTCACTCCGCTCAACATTCGCGCCAACATGTACTTGAGCCATCTCACGGAGAATGGCTGGTTCGAAGAAGAGCAGGTGGGACTCACGCGCACTCTGTCCATGACTGCTGTGGTAAGCCGTTTCCTTGCCACCTTGCAGGTCTTCACAGAAGACACGCCGGCGATGGTCGGCGCGAAGATGCGTTCCATTGAAGACACATTACGTCGGGTGCTTGATCCTGCAAGCAATGTCTACGGCGACGACTTCGTAAACGCCGGCGACAGCGCCCATGCGCTTCTGTCCGGGATTGCCGCCATGAGTCTGAACGTGCGTACCCTTCAGCGCGAGATATTCAAGTCCGCGACCCCCGGGGCGGCTATCCGTCGGTTGTTTGAAGACTACATTTCCAAGCACGTCATGGCTGACTATGCGGACTTGGCTGGCGCCGATCACCCCCTCGCACGAAAGGCGCAGGTGTTGAGCCTAACTCAGGAAATCCATTACGGGGATCATCGGGAACGGATCATCGTGTGGTTGGCCGAGCGACGCTACAAAGGTGATAAAGGCACGGCTGAGGCTGTCTATGAGAAGGCGATCAGGCGATTGAGCAATGTCTATCGTCTGCAAGACTACTTCGATCGCTTGGGCCAGGATCAGCGCCATATCGAGCGTCGCATGCTGGCCATGATCGAGTACCAGCTTCGCGCGCCGGGCCAGCTCGAGAGACGGATCAAAAAGGCTATCGCCGGAGTCAATGCTGCGGAGAACTTCGACGCCTCCATGCCCGTTGGGCCCGGAGCATTGCTTTCCGGTGAACTCCTGTTTCAACCACGCATCGCCCGTCCGCCCATTCCCAGGACCGCCGATTCTCCCCGGCAGATGACAGCCGAGCAGGAGGCGCGGATGAACCTGCACAGGCGTGCGCGTGATGCGCGTACCGCCATGCCAACAGAGGTGAGGGTGTACTTGCAGGGTGTCATGGGAGGAGGCAGGCAGATCCGGGCGTCTCAGCTTCCCATCACCGGTATCAAGCAATTTCGAATGGTGCAGACGCTGTCCACCTACGCACAGGAGGCAATGACAGGCCTCGGAAAGAAGCACCATGAAGGAATTTCAAAGCGACTACCTGGATATCGCTTCCAAAGCGCCGGTGATGAACGAATTGCCGGGCCGTATTTGGACATGCCGGACTTCTACATCACCAAGGTGAAATGACATGGCACGCCACTGGGAAAAGGCGCTTAGCCGCGACACTATGTACGAAGAGCAGGACTACGAGCAGGCGGCCTATCGGCTAGTAACCCACCAGGTCTTGTCCGCCTCGGACCGGGCGACCCGGAAGGATTACGGCATTGTCAGCCGAAATATCAATGACTTTGAGCAGGTAGTTCGTCCCCTCGGCATCGAGCTGTTGCACGACACCAACTACCAGTACATCGTGGCGCGGCCCGTGCACGTACTGACCCAACAGCGAGCCAGCAAGGACGAAACCCTGCTGCTGTTGGTGCTCGCCGGCGTTCATCATCGCGTCCGTTTCGAGGGGCGCGAAGAGCCAAATGGCGAAACTTTCGTCGATTTGCCTGACTTGCAAGAGCACTACGAGAAGGAAACGGGCAGGGACTTTCCCTCGCCTGGGGACTTCCGCTCTTTGATGGCCAAGTTCAAGCGCTGGGGGATTGCTGCCTTTGAGGACAGGGACGATGTACGGAATCAGCTCGCGAAGGTTCGCATCCATCCCGCGATCGGAGATCTGCTGCGGAAGGAATACTTGAGCCATCTGGAATCCTTCCGCAAGGAAGTGGCAGGTGAGGGGGATGCAGCTACTTTCGACGCAATGAATGAAGTCACGGAGGATGGCAATGTATCTGCTTGAGAAATTTCACCTGGTACAGTTTTTCCTATTCCGTGCCGAAACCCTGAGCTTTAGTCCTGCAACGGGCATTGTGGCGCCTAACGGATCGGGAAAATCTGCGATTCTGGATGCGATGCAGATCGTCTTGTACGGAGGGGATCAGAATCAAATCGATCTCAATGCGCAGTCAGGGGGCGTATCAGGCACTCGGGGGCGTTCAGTGCGCGAATACTGCCTCGGCTACTATCGCGGTGACGAGCATATTCGTGAGAATGCGACGTCCTATTTGACCATGGTGTTTCGCGACACTGAGGGCGAATTGCCGCCGGTTTCGGTTGGCCTGGCCCTGGGCGCATCAGTGGGCGATCCAAAGCTGCACGTCTACGGGCGCTATGTGGTCCAAGGGGTTGCGCTCGCGTTAGATGATCATCTTGAAGCGAACGCCGAGGCGGAACTTTTGCCGTTGGCCTGGGGAACGTTCAATAAGCTGATGGAGGACGCAGTCAGTCGCGTGAATGGTAGGCTCGCAGTGCCTCCGTCGGCGGAGAAGCAGGTTGAAGCAATGTTGTTCGCCTTGCGCCCCAAAGGAGGGGGCAGCATCGACCCGAGAGCTTTTCGGCGAGCGATGAAGAATGCGCTTAATCTGCAGAAAGTTCCTGACACCAGCAGCTTTGTTCGAAATTACATTGTCGATGCCCATCCTATCGAGCTCAAGAACTTCCGCTCCCAGCTCGACAATCTGCGCTCGCTTCAAGCCAAGGTTCTGGAAACACTGGACAGGCTTGAGAACGTCAAAAGCTTGATCGCAGCCGGTCATAAGGCTACTCAGACTCGGATGCACGCAGCGACCTATAGGGCGCTGTTGGATGACTATGAGCGTGAACAACACATGGATGCTGTTGATGCGGCACAAACTACGCTGCATGAAGCGCGGGACAGGCATCAGGCAGCGCAGAACGCAGTCGACAGCGCCAAGGCAGAGCATGATCGACTCAACGGCGTGCACATCGAACTAGAGCTTCAATCAGCAGCAGATCCGGCGATCAGTGCCGCCCGTGACCTGGCCAGCGAACGAGAGAGATCACTTAGACCTATCAAAACCAATGTGGCCCAGGCCCTTCGCGAGGTGGTGGCGGGCTTCGAGAAGGCCAACCGCGTGAAACCCGATCTCGGAGGCTGGCAGCATCTGGCGATGCCTTGGGTTGAGCTTCTTGACGCGGTTTCCAGCACATCCGTATCCGATGCGCTTGTGCTTGACGTTTCGCAGGCCTCGGCAGCATTGCGCGAGTCCAGCATGCGGGTTGCTCCGATCATCCAGTCGGCAAGGCGTCAGCTAGACCATGACGAGCAGAGGCTGTCCAAGCTCGGAAATGAGCTTAGGATCGCTAACGAGCAGATCAAACGCATCCAAGAAGGCAAAGCGGAACTCCCGCCGGCCGTCCAAGCAGTTGTGAACATACTTGGAGATAAAGGACTTCTGTGCACGCCCGTCTGCGATTTGGTCACGGTCACAGATGCTGACTGGGCACCCGTAATCGAGGGATTCCTTGGTCGTTCGCGCACTGCCCTGGTTGTCCGTAGCGGCAAATTTGAGGATGCCTTGTCCGTTTTCAACAAGATTCCGTGGGATACAAAGCCGGATTCAGTACTGTTGGTGAACCCGGTGAAGTCGAAGGCGGATATGGGTGTAGTTCCGCCAATGGGTCTCGCGCATCTGATCGCGGGTGACAATCAAGTGGCGGTGGACTATATCCGTCTTCGACTCGGCCGGCTGGAGCGATTGGAGCGCGTCACTACGGATAGCCCTGAGGGCTTCACCCGTACTGGCGAGCAGGCTGGACGTGCTGATTTCGGCCGTCGACGCCCCTTGTCTGCAACGGAACTGGTGCTGGGACGCCAAGATGCCAGCCATCGCCTGGCGGTGCTTCGGCAGCAGCGCAGCACGTTGGGGCAGAACGCAGCCGAGTGCGAGCAGGAGGCGAACCGGTCGCGCCAGTTGGTTGAAGCCCTTGAGAAGTTGGTGGGACTTGAAGGACGTATCCAGGACATTGAAAGATGGCTGAACTCGCACATTCAGGAGCAATCCGCGCTTGATGCAAAGGCGGCGATGCAAGAGATCGCAAGCGCACCTGATCTCCTTGCTCGTCAGCTGCTCATCACAGAGGCAAGGCGAGCTGCCTTGGCAGCACAGTCGAAGCTGGAAGAAAGCAGCAGAGACGTCGGAACTCATGGTGAGGCTTTCCGGCAAGCACAGAGACGGCTAGACGAGCTTGCGGATAGAACCAACGGAATCTGCTCAAAGGCGGCTCTCAGTCGCCGCAATGAATACGTGGGTGATGAGTGGTTCGAAACAAAACGCGATGAGTTTGATGGTTCCGGCCTATCGCTGCATACGATTGTGGCGAAGATCAGTGACGCTACGGTTAGAAGTGGCAATCAGTTGTCTTCCCAAGTGCAGGCGTTGGCAAGTGACATGTCCACGTACGCAAACCAATTCGATCCTCAGATGGATATCGCGGTGGGCGACCTGGGCGCCATGTGCGAGACAATGGCTCAGGAGAAGCAACGGCTAGAGGAATCCGAGCTCCATCACTACCAAGTGCTTTCCGCGGAAGCTGCAGAAGCGGCAGAGCAAACGTTCAAGGTGCAGATCGCCGCCCGCCTGAGCGACCACTTCGCCAGCATGCGCAGCACGCTCAATGAGCTGAACAGTACGATGGAGCGCTTGCCGCCATTCTCGAACAACGAGAAGTATCACTTCGTCACCAATCTCAATAAAGATCATGAGTCGCTGTACAAATTCATACTGAAGGTGGCTGGTGCGGGACCGGAGGGGGATATCTTCTCTGGCCAGGTGGATGCTCCTCCTGAGTTCAGGGCGATGCTTGAGGGAAAGGATGCAGAGGCGAACAGGCTTCTGGAGGACTATCGCAATTTCTTCAACTTCGAGATTGACGTTCGCAGCAATGGTGTGACGGTGACCGACTTCTCAAAGCGCATGGACAAGGGTTCCGGGGGCGAGCACCGCGCGCCTCTTTTCATCGTTGCTGCAGCTTCGATGGCACGCGCATTGGGAAAGTTGCGCGGTGATCAAGGCGGCATGTCGCTGATAATTTTCGATGAGTTGGGTGACAAGATTGACTCAGTGAATACCCGTGCCGTCTTTGAGTACCTGAAGGCATTGGGCCTTCAGCCCATCGTCGCGGCACCGGACGATGCCTTGGGTAAGATCAACGAATCGGTGGATACCTACATCGAGATGTACCGTGACGACGATCTTATCTCCATCAAACACGTCCGCATTGATGACGATGGTCATGTAATTCTGGATTCCGACAACTGGCGCAAGCATCCCGAGCTTCTCGAGGAGGAGCTCAAGCGTGTTGAAGCAAGTCGAATGCCCCATGGGGAAGGAGTCGTTGCATGAGTATTGCCCGGGCCTTCCTGACGTCAATTTTCAATCGCTCCCAGAATGCAGTGAGTCGTGGCGAGGATGAGCGAATAGCTCTCAGGCTGACGGAGTCATCATGTCCAGAGTTCTTCAGCCTGCGCAGCATCGAGGATGCAAGAGCGTTTCGTTCCGAGCTTGAACTGGCTGAGCGCTCTGGAGCTATCGAAATCAGGGCCAAGGTGATGGTGCAGCCGCCTCTGGATGTTGCGGGCGTTGCCGTACTGAACCTCGCGAAGCTGGCGAACTTCTTGGGGGCACGACTTCGTCGTGATTCCGTATCAAAGGCCCGTTCCATGCTGGACACTCACACCAGCCTTTTCCCCGTACTGACCGAGGTCATTGAGCGCTGGTCGTTGGGCCATAAGGTTCGCGGGCAAGAGGCTGCCGATGCTTCTGTAGCGCAAATACTGGATGCAATCAGCCTCATTTCAGCAAGGCGAGGCGTCGTTAGGGACGAACTATTGCGCCGGGTTTCGTCCATGATGTTTGGTGACAGCAAGCGAGTGGAGGGCATCGTGAAATGGATCGATTTGCTTTGGTTCAACTCTATTGCACCATCTGGACTTGATAGTAGCGAGGTGTTCTCGGCCATAGGCCTGCACAAGGAACCATTGCCCGTACTGATCTCAGGTCCACTTACGGTTGTTACGTCGACTACGACGGTGGGAGTGGTTCATCCATATCTCGGCTTCGCTCCTGCCCACATCGCTGGATTCGTGCCGAACCCAGCCGTGCTGAGTTGGCGTGTTCTCACTATTGAGAATCGACAGACATTCCATGAGTTTGCTGAGGCTGCATCTGATCAAGTCGGCCTCGTACTGCTCTATACCGGTGGTATGCCGTCCCCATCCTGGAGACAGGTCTACATGCTGATCTTGAAATCACTTCCTCGCCAGACAACTCAGGCGTTCCATTTCGGCGACTTGGATGAGGGTGGGATGAGGATTGGCGCCGTCATCGCAGGATCTGCCGCCGAGGCGGGGTTCACCCTGAAGCCGTGGTTGATGGATCCCAGGGAGCTCATTGGTCTCGGTTACGCTCTCAAGCCAACGGCTGAATCGGTGTCTAGCGCAATGTCTCGAACTTGTCGATCCATCGGGTGGAATGACTTGGCCATTCATGTGGAAACGCATCCGGGGACGCTGGAGCAGGAGGTTCTCCTTCCACAGTTTCCAGGCTCCTAGAATTCTGGGCAGTCTGACCTAGGCGACAAATTGCTTTGCGCCGTCTTTAATGCCTTGATGCGCGTGCCCCGATCATTGCGGGAAGGGAATCATGAGATTTTTTGAACTTGATGCTGTAGATATCACAGCGCTCAGTGCTGGCGATCTGCGTGAATTGGTTGCCCGTCTTTGCGAAGCGGAGGTAATCCAGAAGGGGCGTCGGCCGAAGAACGTTATGTGGGGAGGTGCGCAGGAGGCGCCTGATGGCGGTTTGGATGTCCGTATTGAGGCTATGGACTTGCCGTCCAACGACGGCTTTGTTCCTCGTGGGATCTGCGGTTTCCAGGTCAAGAAGCATGCTATGGGTGCGGCGGCATGCAGGGACGAGATGTTGGAGGGTGGCACCCCAAAGCTCGTACTTGCAGATCTTGCCGATCGGGATGGTGCCTACATTATCGTTAGTGGCAAGGACGATTGTTCAGACAGCATGTTGGCGAGTCGAGTGCGGGCGATGGAGGCGGTCGCGGGGATCCTTCCTGGAAAAGCGTCTCTGCGCGTTGACTTCTATGGTCGAGATCGATTGGCGACTTGGCTACGGCGGCATCCAAGCGTTGCGCTGTGGGTTCGTGCGCGCCTCGGCCGCCCCTTGTCCGGCTGGAGGCCTTTCGGGAGGTGGGCAGCTACTCCCCCAGCCCAGAACGACGCATTCCTTGTTGATGACCACCCCTGCGTGATTGACGCGAACTCGAGCGCAAAGACTCCCATGCCTGTTTCTGAGGGTATACATCTAGCTCGAGAGCGGTTGCGCCGCCGCGGTAGTGCGGTTCGCATCACCGGCCTCTCCGGAGTGGGGAAGACGCGATTCGCGCAGGCCCTGTTTGAGGCGAACGTTGGTGAGGAGGCCTTGTCACCAGCTAGCGCAATCTACGCCGACCTGGGTGAGAACTTGACACCGACGGCATCCGAGCTAGTTTCATACATCGTGGCTAACGATCATGCGGTTCAATTGGTGCTGGACAACTGCCCGCCAGACGTGCATCGGCAGTTGCAGAAGCAGGTCTCCGCAAGTAGCGCGATGCTCAGCCTTCTGACAATCGAGTACGACATCTCGGACGATCGTCCTGAGGAAACCGAAGTGATCCACCTCGAGCCGTGCAGCGAGGAGACGGTCTCGATGCTGATCCAGCGGCGGCACCCAGACATCGGGAAGTTGAACGCTGGCAAAATCGCCGAATTTTCCGGCGGCAATTCGCGCATCGCGATCGCGCTGGCCAGCCGGGTAGATGCAGATGAGACGTTGACAAACTTCTCCGACGAGGACCTTTTCCATAGGTTGTTCAGTCAACGAAAAGGAGCGTCCAATGAACTTCTGGAATGCGCTGAAGCGCTATCGCTCGTCTATTCCTTCAATGTTTCCTCGTCCGAGTTCAATGATGAGCTTGGCGTCCTAAGTGCCATCGTTGGCCTCGATCGTCGTGGTCTGCATCGGGCTCAGGCTGAGTTGATGCGTCGTCAGCTCGCGCAGAGTCGTGGTGAGTGGAGAGCAGTTCTTCCTCATGCACTTGCCAATCGTTTGGCGAAGCGTGCGCTGGAGAACATCCCTGTCGACGCAATCAATGCCGAGCTGCTAAAGCCAGAGAACCTCCGACTTTTCGTCTCATGTGCGCATCGACTGGGATACCTGCACGATTTCGGGCCTGCGGTTCGGATGGCAAATAGTTGGGTGAGCCCCGGCGGACCGCTGCATGATATTGGATCGTGTAACGAAGGCACGCTGTCTGCATTGCTATACATAGCGCCGGTATTCCCGGAGACCGTGCTGCAGCTGATCGAGAACGCCGCAACCAAGCCAGGCTTTGCCTCGCGCGAGAACCGAAACTTCAGGTTGTTCGTGCGCCTGCTGCACCAGCTAGCTTACGACGAGGATAAGTTTGATCGTGCTGCGACGGTCATGCTGAAGTTCGCCGAGGCCGAGAAGTCAGGTGAGAACAGGGACAGCATAGTTGGACAGATGCGGCATCTGTTCTCGTTGCACCTGTCAGGTACGCTGGCGCGACCAGAACGGCGGTGTGCGTTTGTCAGCAAGCTACTCGAGTCGGGCACCGAGAGGCATCGCGAGATCGCAGCCGAGCTGTTCCATGCTGCGTTCGAAGCGACGCACTGGACGTCTTTCTCGGCGTTCGACTTCGGTGCACGCAGACGTGATGCTGGCTGGCAGCCGCGAACGCGTGCCGAAGAGCTCGAGTGGTATGTCGGCTTCTTGAACTTGCTGCGACCGGTGCTGACATGCGATGACTTGACTCTTCGCGACTGGGCGCGCTCACTTCTGGCAGGTCATTTCCGGGAACTATGGACGTTTGCGGGCTGTTTTGATGATCTCGAGGAGATAGTCAGAAGTCATGCTTCGAAAGGGGAATGGCCGCAGATGTGGGTCTCGGTAAAGAAGACGCTTGGCTTCGATGGCGACTCAGCTCATCCTGATCTACTGGCTCGGCTGGAGTCACTTTCGCGCGTTGCGGCACCATCCGGCCTCTATTCGGAGATCGAGGCCTATGTGCTGTCCAATACTTGGGATCACATCGAGAGTAGGGGGGAGCAAGTAACCTTCAGTGACGAGATGATCAAAGAGAAGGTCATCTCTCTTGGTGAGATGGCCGCAGCAGAGCTAGGTTGCTTAGAGCGATTGGGTCCAGGGCTTTGGTCGGGCGAGTTCGATGCACTGCATACTTTCGGCATTGGGCTGGCGCAAGGCAGCGTCGACCTAATTGCCACTTATGAGCGTCTTTTGAGCCTGGTGCAACTGCAGGCGCCTGCGAAGCTCAATCCACAGGTGCTTCAAGGCTATATCAGCGCTGCAAACGATATCGACCCCCGCTTGGCCATGGTGATGTTGGAGCGGGTGCTAGATCATCCCTTGTTGCGGACGTTCTTCATCTACCTGCTCAGCGCCATCAAGATTGGCCCATGGGGGTTCAATATGCTGATTGAGTTGGCTCGAGGGGAAGAGTTCGAAGCGTGGCGGTTTGGACAGCTTGCCTATGGCCGCATGCACGAGTCCCTTACCGACAGCGAGCTCGCGGAGCTGTTCACCATATTGAACCAGCGCCATGATGGCTTCTACACCACGCTTAGTGTGCTAGAAATGCGATTCTTCGCGGGGAGGGGCGGAAACTACGTGCCGAGTGAAGATCTCCTTTCGACAGGGCGCGACGCCATTCGCGCTCTACTCGCGGGGAAGCGCGGACAGACTGAATTGAATCGCATCCGAGGGACCAAGCGGATCGCCCAGCAGTGCCTATCCGAGTCTGCTCCAGAACAGGAAGTGAAGGAGATCGTGAGGTTGCTTTGCGAAGCGTTGGATGATCTTAGAATTCGCAGCTCTGATTTCGAAGTCCTCATGACAACGCTATTCCGCAACTTCCCGGAGATTGTCCTTGGAGAGATCTTCACGGGCGACGATAGGGAGCGTCGTTTGATTGATCGCGTTTTCAAGTGTCGTTTCGGAGGTGCTTCGCCGTCACTCAATAGTATGCCGGTGGATCGGCTGATTACCTGGTGTCGAGGTGATCAAGATCGGATCGTGCGTGTTGCCGCAGCGACCTGCGCCTACTCAACTGTAGAGGCAACCGATATACCACTAGAACATCCCAAACGCGTTGTCCTCAGTGCGTCCATCAAAGGCTTGCTGGAAGCCGCAGTGGACAAGCAATGCATCGTCGATGTGATGTTTGCCGGAATCCAGCCCATGAGTTGGTCTAGCTCGTTGGCTGACATCATAGAAATTCGGGCCAAGGCTTTTGCTGAGCTGCTGGAGCATCCATTGGCTGAAGTGAGAAATCTTGCGGCGGAAAGGCTTGAACGGGTCGAGCTCACAGTGCGAAGAGAGCGACAGCGGGAGGCGCAAGATCAAAGTCGACGGGAACAGCGCTTTGAATGATGCGTATGGGTGAGATGGAGCCGGCTAGTCATCTTGGTGTTGCGCCCCGCATAGATACTCGGTCCTGTTGGCTCATTGTGAATTCGATGTACATAGATGAAAGGACCCTGTGCACACTGATTGGTTCTACGCGGGCACAATCAGCTGTGGCCGAACAGCAACAGGGCGGCAACTCAGGCGGGACTGTCACTCAAGCAGCTTGGGACCCAGTAAGTCCTTGGTAGCAGGTCGCCGAAGAACCGCCGGATGAACGCTGTTCTTCGGCGTATCTCTGTGGTGACAGACGGCGCTTTGCGTGGTCCGGCCGATTTTGGGGCCAGCTGGCATCGCCAGGTGAGCCGCTCCAGGTTGTGACGCCCAACATGGCCCAGTCGGATCTGCTGGGCCGTGGGCGTATGCAGGCCGGCCACCTCAGCGGGTAGCGGGGCAGCGGGGCAGCGTGGGTGCAGGCTGCGCTCAAAGATCTAGGAGAGATCTGGACCAATGGTGTCACTTCGACTAGCGCCAAGATTCGACTCTGCCTCTTTTCCAGGCTCCGCGCGAATTCTGGGAGTGACCGGCTAGAAGATAGTGAAGTCTCTCCCGATTTATCCGATGTGCCCAGGAAGGATGGGCTTTAGGTTCAGCCTTGGCTCCAACAGCGATGGACCGAAGCAGGCTCAAGGCCAAACATGGATTCGGGGTGTCTATCGTGGTAGGGCAATGGCTGCTTCCGACGCATAGCGGTCGTTCCAGTTCTTACGCCAGAAGGGCTGTCGTCAGCGATAACAGCCTGTAGTTAAGCGTCTAGGATCGAAGCGGAGTATGGATGGCCTTAGACCGAGTATCCGCCCTTCGCCGTTCTTAGGAGAGTTTGCCCGCAATTACTCGGCTGCTCTATATGCCTGCTTGCGAACACGTTAACGGCTAAGGACTCTTTCCCACAAGCGGCGGTGAGTTGTTCCAGGCCAGCCGGCGTCACAACGAGGTAGCAACCCTCGCCCCACAGAGAATCCGCATCGATTCCAACCGGGCCAGCGTCACGCCACCAGTGAAGCTCTGCGACCACCGTTCCGCTCGCATCGAAGAATACGCTCGGTGTCTCGTCATGAGCGCGCCAGCGAAGCCCCTCAACCCAGTTTGGGCATAATGCAAACGGATTGGCCGCTGTGTCAAAGCCCATGTCCACGGAGCAGACAACTCGCCTTACCAGCGTTGGTGCCAGATCATTGTCGAGTGGGACGTACTGGCCTAGCCAAACAGCGATAGGCAGCTTGGCGTAACAATCGTCGAAGTCTTCACTATCAGTCTCTGCCCAAGGTGCTCTAAAGCGATAGAAGCGGTGCTCTGACAGTCGTGCCTTGTGGATATGGAAGCGAGACACCTCGGCCACGACTTGGCCGTCGCAGTGCGCCAGGAAAGGGGCAACATCGCCGTCAACCTCGTCAATCCACTTCTGCTCTCGCTCGGACCAACCGGCACTTCGGTCAATCAGCGGCCTTCGAATCCACTCGGGACGAACTCGCGGGAGCATCAATGGCCGAGGCGGAAGGGGGTAGCCCAACTTCTCCAACAGCATCGGACTGTCCCGGCTCTCCAACTTGCCGGCCAGGCGCAGTTCCCCTGCGACGTGGCGAAGGGCAGCAATGGCAATGTAGGCGTGTGGCTTCATGTAAGTGATCTGCATATCAAGGACACGAAGCTGAGCCTCAAGCTCTTTGACACCAGAGGGCCCGAAGGCCTCAAGTCCACCCCAATCCTGGATGAACATCGCCGCGCGCCGGCGGACTGTCATCTCCTCGATGTCTGCCGCCTTTGCAATGTGACGTGCCGTCGAGCGCAACATACGAGTCCAGCCAAGCGGCGATTCGACGCGCATTGCACCAGTTCTCTCGTCCGTGAATGCCTGGTCGCTCTCTGGCAGGTCACTGAATTCGAGGAGATAGAAGAGTGGCAGTGGCTTCGCGTCCAAAGAGACAGCCAGCCCCCACCGATGCGACAAGAGCGTGGCTGACTCGGCTACCGCAATGTCACGGTGACTGACCATTGCAGCTACGGCGCGGCCCAATACGGGCTCGAGGTTCGCGCTGTCGGCAGCGAGCAGCGTTCCGAGTGCTTGCAAGGGGGCGTCCAACTCACCGTCCATAAGTCGCCGGATAAGAGATGTGAACAAAGATTGACCCTGTCCGGCTTGCCTTGCCAAGCTCAGCGCGCAATTGCGCGCATGCCGCTGAACCTCTGCAATGGGAAGCCGATAGGCAAAGTGCAGCAAATCCTCCAAAAGGTCCGTGTCGCTGAGTGGTAGCTCGCTCGACTGGAAGGGCCGCCCCAACTGGAACTCGCGAGTGCAGGTCATCTGCTCCTCAAGCAGCGACCAGATAGCCGGCCAATCTGGCGTCAAGCTGATGACCGGCAGTATCGAATCCAGCTCTGTGAGCAGTGCCTGGGTATTCTCCTGGCCCGTCGTCACTGAATCGACTATGTTCTCGAAGGCCGCAAGGCATGTGGATGATCCGTGCAGAAGCTTCTTCGCCTTAAAGTAGAAGAACCTGCCGCCACCCATCCACTGGCTCCAGGAGCTCCAGGGGTCGTTGCTTGTCTCGTAGCCTTGCATAAGCTTCTTGGCGTAATCGACCTCATCGGCCGCAGCAAACCGCTCCACCATCAGGAAGCGGCAGCGTGCGTTGTCCTGCAATACCTGCCAGCGCTCAAAGACCCTTCGCGCCAGATGAAGCGGAGCTGTGTCTGCCAGATCTTCGAAACGGTCCGGGGCGTTGTGGTTCAGCTCGTCGCTATCTGCTTCAAACGCGAGTTCAAGATCCGCGAGAGTAGCTTCCGAGGCGTACTTGTTAGACGTATACGAGTGTCGAGGCTCCGGCGCTTCTGGCGTCCACCGAGCGATGGCGGCTTCGAGCTCAGGCGACGAGAATCCATGCTTTCCGGAAGCCTTGTGAATGCGCTGGAGCAGCGTGATTCTCTCGTGCGCTCTGCTGGCTACCTCGACCGCCCCAAGCAGCATCAGAGCGAGCGGTTCAATCTGGTCAGGGCCGGCTGCGTCCGCGGAGGCGTCGATGAAGTCACCAACATGGGACGGATCCCGGTAGTGAGGTTCCATATAGAATGGCAGGCACAGACCGCACCAGACGGTTGCGCATGCCAAGACGAGTTCCGGGTTTCGCCTGACCATCCCCGTCATGAGCAGGTCGACACGATTCGGCCAGCCGATTAGATGCCAATCCGCCAGTGTCTTTGACACCTCGAAGCCGAAGCGAGGTCCAACCTGCATCGCTTCCTTAATCAGTGCCATCGTAAGGCGATGCGCGGCCGACGACCCTTCCGTTTTGGTCATGCCACCGACCTGACGCATCAGGTCTGAGACCCGCTTGACACGGCTTTCCGGGTCAGCTGCGTTCGCGAGAGCTAGAATGTTTCGCCAGATCGCGTACTGCGGGTCTTTCTTGGGAGCCAAGGCATAGCCAAGGCATTGCTCAGGAACCGTCGCCAGCAACTGTTTCGCCCGCTCTAACTCCCCGACCGCAGCCAACCCGATGGTTAGATTCGCTAGCCCGTCGATCTGCTCGCTTGGTGTACTTTCTTTAAGCTCCGCCACGAGGGCATTAAGCCGATCCGCCGCCGCCGCACGATCACCGTCAACGCGATATGCATCGACAGCCAATCTGCGTCGCAGGTAAGCAGTTCCCTTCGACGCCGATGAAGCGATGGCTGAGTCAACCTCCCGAAGTACCGCGCGATACTCAGTCTCACCGCGCTCGGCGCCGAGCCTCAGCAGCGCTTGCACGAGCGTGGGGATCGCTTTCAAAGACTGCTGGATACGGTATGACTCGCTGCCGCCTTCTGATGCGAGACGTAGGACATACCCAAGGGACGTGCGGGCTATGCCTTGGATGCCGCCTGCCGATAAGGACCCGTTGACGCCGGCAGCGCGAGCTAGAAGCACACCTATCGTCGAAGCGTGCTGTTGGAGTGGATGAAGGAAGGTGTGCTTCGACGGTGTCACGCTTGGCAGTGGCCTCTTGAGCAGCGTGCAAAGCCTCGTGTGATGCATCACTGCGCCGACCAGATTGCCCAGCCCAGCCAGGTCCGTCTTGTCGTCGCACATGGAGATCATCGGTGCGACCAGCTTGTCGAACAGGGCCTCGGCTAGGTCACGACGGCCAGCTTCGAATGCGATCAGCGCCATCCGACGACGGTAGCCGTTTGGTACCTCCCCGAACCCGGGAAGAGCGACGGCACTATCAAACAGCGCAAGCGCTTGCCCAACGTCGCCACGTCGACTGGCCGCAAGCCCTGCGTGAACCATCACCGACGGCTTATCTTCGTTGGCTACTCCGAGCTTGCTACATAGTTCTTGAGGATCGGAGCCAATCTTCTGAACGAGCATCGCCTTTGCGGCTTCCCTCCTAAGATGCAGCCGCAGCGCGACGGCAGATTGCGGATCCACCTTTTCCGGCTCCCGTAGACCCTCTGCGGCGAGATGATCAACCGCTATCTGGATCTGCTCGGTGTCTCGGAAGTGGACGGCGCGCATTGCCCATCTTTCGAATTCCTTGATGTTGTGCTGGTGCCCGTAGTTTCTGAACTTGGGCGTATGGAGCTGCGATAGCGGTTCGAGGCTTTCAAACAGCTCCTTCGCGCGGTCGAAGTCGCCTCGCGCTAGTAGGGCGTCGACGACCTCGTAGCCCTGGCTGGGGAAGTCCTGCACGAGGGAGACGGCTGCTTCAATGTTCCCCACCGCCAGCATAGCCAGCGGGAGTTGGTTGGCGTACTCAAGGGCTGATTTGCGCCGATCTACTTCGTCACGACACAGCAGCAGCCGTGTAAAGGCGGTTGCGTCGTGCGTTTCACGCACTGCCAGCAGGGCGAGGCGGATGTCGGCGTGAATCTCGGCGATAGAACGCCCGTCAGCCAGCTGCTGCCTGAAGCGAGCGGGCATCGCCAATGCCAGTACATCGGCACCGTCGCCAGCACGGGCGCGGTAGCGCAGCTCAAGCCAGTACTGTGCCGATTCAGGTGGCGCGCTCTTCGCCAACTGGGCAAGGTTGCGGTATACGCGCTGCGAGTATTCAGCGTCGACGCTCCCGAGGCGGGTTCGCGGTTGAGCGATGACGAATAGCCTAAAGCTGTTGTGGAAGACGCTCCATCCCCGGGATGAACTGCGGAGCAGGTGCTGCGCAATGACCAGGGCGCGTTCAATCGAGGACTCCTTGACCATCGTGGCCAGCAGTCGCAGGTCCATGGGTGCCTCAGCCCGAGCGATGAAGCCCAGCACATCCATGGCATCGACATCGTTTGCGATCTCGCGCCAAGCAGCTGAATATACAGTCTCAATATCGCCGTCGAACGGCATCCCGCCGCTAAGAAGGTGCTTGCGACCAGCTTCGTCAGCTTGCAGCAGTGCCTGAATCAAGTAGCGCGTTGCCAGCGGGTGGCCATGCGTGAGATTGCTGAGATCCAATCTTGGAATCTCGGCAGGCAAGCCTAGCGCATCCGCCATCCAGGTGAGTTCCTCGCGACCGAGAGGCCCCATGAGAACCTGTCGCTCTCTCTTCTCCGCTTGCGCTCTTACGGCGGGCTTCAGATTAGCGAGATCCAACCGTTGCGTGCCGAGCACGAACACGACCCCGTTTGGGATTGCCGCGGGAAGAGGCAGCTCTCCCAGAAACGAATTGGTCGGCCGTTCTTCGCGTGGCACATGGTCTAGCCCGTCGACAACGATGATTGTACGGATCCCTTCGCGAGTGAAGCGCTCACCAGCCTGCCGTAGCAGGACGCCGAACTGTTCGCGGCGCTCAGATAGCGAGTCATCGCGAAGACGAAGTCCAACTAAACCGCTGTTCCGCAGTTGCGTACCTACGTCGGTCAGAAAGTTGTCTGCCTCCCCACGACCCACGCCTTGAGCCGCGCCCGGCACGTACGCCAAGTAACGAACGAGCCGAACACTTGCTTCAGTGGCCAACGCAACCTGCAGGAGAGTGGATTTTCCGGAGCCAGGTGGTCCTATGAGTGAGACGTAGCCGTGATTGGAGGCATGAAGCGCTGCTAGTAGCTTGACCTCAGTGTCCCGATTGCGCTGAACATAGGCGCCGACCGGGAACCGATGGATGAGCAAAGTCTTGACGGGATCGCGCCATCCAAGCTCACGAAGCAGCTCGTCACGCGTCCACCTGTCCTTGTCGCGTTCATCGGCGACTAGCTTGGGAAGCACGCTGGCAATCTCGCATGCCTGTCTCGCCTGCTCCGCATTCAGCTTGTGCGACTGGATGAAGTTCGCTGCAGCTCCGCACACCACGCGCAGGGCGTGCATGAACTGTTCGAAGTCGTCATCATTTAAGCCGGCTTCGCGGCGCAGGTGGTCGATCAGTCGGCTCCATCCTCGCGCGGACCAATCCGACAGCGACCGATTTGGATGCTGTTGGAACTCCTCGAGAAATGCAGCGCTGTGCCGCAGCCGGCCGTCGCCTGGCTTGTCGGTAACCGATGGAAAGTCGTTGACGACCAAGTGAATCTCGACGCGACTTCCTAGGTTGTCCTTGGACAGGCACTGCCAAGCTTGAACTAGGGGCTTCAAGAGACCATTGGCACCAGTAAACAGCGTCTCAACAGTGAAAGTGCCTGGGAACTTGGACGTCTTGAACTGGTGACCGACCACCAATCCATCGAAGCCTAGTACCAGGTCGTCCGCAATGCCCGCGTTGCGGTCAGCGACGCCAATCCAAAGCAGCTCGTCGCGCTCAAGCGCGGCATAGATGGCAGCGCCCGCGCGCTCGTACTGGCCGACGTATCCACGAAGCGCTCGGCGTTCGCCCTCCGCCGGCACCGTTGCGGGAGCTGTAGCAGCGGATGGCTGCGAATTTTGGGGCGCTTTCGAGGCCATAAATATGGATTGGGTAGTGGGTGCGAACCTGAGAAAAGGGAGCCGCTCCAGCATAACCCGGGGGCGTCGAGCACCAGCGGGTATGCCGTCGCCGCATCGAGCGGCATTGTGAATCGAAGTATATCCGTCGTCGATCACATCGGTCACTCGCACGGACGCGAGAACGGCTGTTCGGACGCATGTGGCCGCAGGCGGACATCAACGGAACAAGGGGGGCAGGGGGGAATATCGGGGGTGAAGCATGGCAGCTGTCGGCCCGAAACGGAGGCTCGACTTACACCTTCCAGACTTTGCTACTCACGGGCACATCAGCTTTATCGAGTCTAGGGAGATAGGCAATCAGTTTGTAACCGCCAGGTCGAAAGTGGTCGAGACGAAGCTCCGCTTCTGCTTGCAATCTGGTGCCGTCCGGACCTTCGACCATGACCGCATAAACGGGATTCTTCTTGCCATGCGAGAGCGGCAAATCGGACGTCAGGGACGAGTGGCCATTGCCTTTCGCACCGCCAAGCATCGCAGGATCTTTGGTGTAGCCGTGCGCGATTTATTGGAGACGGCCGACTCAAGCATCGGGCACAGATCACCCGATCTCCGTGACGTGAGGGCGGACTGCGACGGGGGCTCATCAGAGACCGACAGTGATAGATCGCAGCGAAGCCGCGACGATCAAAGGATACTTCTACTAGTTTGACCGCACGATTGCCTAGGACTCAGTGCTCGTCGTGTCTCCATACCGCCCTATGGGGCACTCTGCACTTGACCTTGCGGCAGCTTCCAGCATCCGAGCCGCCGGATTCGTTTCGGCCGCACCGGCCTGATAGTAGCCGATGACACTGACCACCGATCGGTGATCGGTCATTGCCATAATGGCTGGCAGGGCAATTCCTTGCCTAGCACCTTCCGTTACGAAACCCGATCGTAGGCTGTGACCGCCAAAGCTCCCCACCAATCCGGCAGCGCGGGCGCGATTCTGGATGATGGTGGCCACCGACTTGGGTGACAAGCCGGCCCCAACTTTCCCGCGTGTCAATTGGCGGAAGAGGGCACCCTCCTGCAGTCCAGCCGCTTCGATCCAGGTGCGAAGCGCTTCGGCCGGTGGACCTAACAAGGGCTTGTCCGGCGAGCCGCCTGCTTTGACGCCCTCCTGAAGCGTTTTGCCGACGTCCAGGTGGTAGAGGTAGCCGCCGTCGATCGGCGCAAGCTTGCTCAAGACGGCATGGGCCGTCTCGCTCCGACGGCGCCCACCACTGGCGAAGGCGAAGTAGAGCAGGGCACGATCACGTTTCCCAACAAGATCGTCCTCACAGGTCGCAATCATCGCCATCAATTCGGTCGCAGTGATCGCCGTCTTCTTGCTCGGCCGCTCGCCGCGCTTATGTGCGGCGCGACGGCCCTTGGCCAGCAGCTGCCGAACCTCGCTGCTTTCGCAGGGATTGGCCAGCTTGAGCAATTGATGGGCGCTGGAGAGCACCGCAACGCGGTGGACGATGGTCGACAGCTTGAGCGGTCCTTGGCGCTGCTTGAATTTGCCTTCCACCAAAAGCGCATCCAGTGTCGGCGGCAGCTCCCAGGTCAGGGCATCGCCTGAGCGCCGGGCCAGATGATCGATGATGAACTGGATCACGCAAGACGCGTCGACCGGCATGGCGATGACCACTCCGTAGCGGCCTTGGTACCAGGCCGCCCAGTAGCGCAAGGCGGTGGCGTAACTGCGCGTGGTGTTGGCCGAGGCCGCTTCGGCGAAGACTTCGCGCACCGCGTCCGCCGAGGACTGCGAGAGCTGCGCCACAGTCGGATTGGCAGGAGCCGCGGTGGTCAGAGCTGGAAGAAGGTCGCTCATAAGTGATTGAAAGTAGGGCTTAAAAATAGCCTGAGTTCCGATAAATATATCTTATCGGAAGCGCAAAAGTACAGGGCAGGGCGATCACTCAGCGGCCTTCTACTAAAGGCGATCCAGGCCTCCGTTGCGCGACATGTGTTGCACTTACTAAGATCACAAAGACACGTTCGGTGTCAGTCTCGAAGGATCGAAATGGCCGTCTATGTTGTTACCTGGAATTTGAACCGAGAGGCCAACTACGACGCAAAGAGGACTGCGTTCCTTAAGCACCTGGAGCGCTACCAGAACGTAGCAGATCCCGATCTGGAGTCGGTCCGCTGGGTGTCCGGGGATATGAGGGCTCATGATCTATCTGCCGATCTTCAACAGAAGCTCGACAAGAATGACGGGATTTTTGTATCCCAGCTTGTCCGTGGCGAGTACCAAGGCTACCTCAGCAAGGCGACATGGGAATGGATCAGGCAGCGCCTTGACTGACACCGCCGAAGTCCAAGGGGCTCTGACGTGGTTGGGGCTCGGGGGCCGCGACACCGGAGCCAGTCAAAATTGGGGGGTCCAGTCGCTGAACTGGCTCAGAAATGAAGCTGACGGTCATAGCCGTCTCCCGAAGTAGATGCTCTCGAAAGCGCGTGGCTGCAGCGCCTTGGCAACATCATTGGGGGTGCACCAGATTTGCGACGCACCATTGGCGATGCACCAAGATCACAGCGAGTCATTGGGACTGCACGTAGCTCAGCGCATCAATTGCTACAAGTTGCCGCACAAGCTGCCCCAAATTCGCAGCGCTCAACACTCAGCTGGGGAGACAGGGGCGTAGGCAACATCCGTGCCAGACGCCGGCGTGCCGCCTTGAACATAATATACATTATGCGAAAATCTAGTAGAGGGTCGGCAGGGAATCGTTACGTACAGGGCCAAA
>CAACXH010000337.1_pt1 | contig 20979 bp, 17 predicted proteins | sample 2275881 | NCBI WGS metagenome assembly CAACXH01 (sample SAMEA5312483, study PRJEB27640) | indoor metagenome | biome: indoor environment; feature: controlled; material: polymer antistatic dissipative epoxy resin | place: Italy | collected 2014-05-27 | reverse complement strand
CGCCCCGTTCGGACACGGTCGATCTGGACAAGATGGTGGTTGAGACTTTCGAATGTCCCATCGTCACGCAGAGCGCAGAACCAGCGATAGACCGTGCGCCATGGCGGAAAGCTGTCGGGCAAAAGCCGCCAAGGACAACCTGCCCGCAGCAAATAGAAAATGGCCTCGATAATCTCCCGCATCGGCCAACGCCGTCGCCGTCCGCATTGGCACGGCGCGGGCAAATACGGCTCAATTAAACGCCATTCTGCATCGGTAAGATCGCTTCCATAGCGAAGCTGTGCGCGGCTATGATGCGCGCGGGCGGTCGGGTTCCACATGATGGTTTCCAAAGTTGGTGTCGCACCCCCTCGGAATCATATCGAAACTCGGCCGTCCACCGTTACGTCAGCGTTCTGACACAGCCTCTAAGCGATTATTAGCCTACATAGATTTGAATCAGAATGCCTGCATTCTTACTGTTAAAAATTCACAGACCAATATCGGACATGGTTTAAGAAGTGCAAAGGCTGAACTTATTGTTGGGCGACCGGCCCAGACGTCAAGAATGCTTCATCTTGCAGGCAGCGACAGTCTGCATGAACTTTGCGATGACGACCATGCATAATTCTTTAATATCTGAGGCCTAAAAGTCTTCTGGAAACACCATCTTCAGCGGGAAAATCTGGGGGCATTATGATTCGAACAGCGGTTTACGCAGCCGTATTTGCAGCATCATCGGGCGCCTATGCCCAGACCGAGGGCGCGCTGCCCGCCAGCACGCTGATCACCGTCACGCCGAACGAAGAAATCACTTCCAAGAAGGTGGAGGTGGGAACACGGGTTCTATTTTCGGTAGTCAATGACATCGTTGAAAACGGCGTAGTTGCGATTCCGCGCGGTTCACAGGTCGCAGGAACAATTGCCTGGAAGACCGGCAAGGCCATTGGCGGCAAGTCAGGCAAGTTCGAAGTGAAGTTTGACAGCGTGAACGTTCGCGGCAGGAATTATGCGCTGCGGGGCGTGCATCGCCAGGAGGGCAAGGGCAACACCGCGGCAGCGCTGCTAGGTTCAATACTGGTCAGTGGGCGATCGGCGCAGATGCTGCCGGGGCAAATGGCGAATGCCTTTACCGCTGCACCGATCCCATTTGCAGTCGCACGTCATGTTCCAGCAGGCCCAGCGCCCGCCGTCACAGCAGCCCCCGCCGCGGAACCCGCACGCGCCCAGGTGCGCGCGACAACCACGGAGGCCGCACGGCCAATGGTCGACAAATCCCTGGAGATAAATCCGCGATAAATATTATAGACGACATTTCGACAGCCCCGCACGCTCGAGCGCGCAGGGCGTTAATGCGTTTCAATCATGAATATCCTTTCGCGCCTGCCCGCCTCCTGTTCCAAACTCGCGCTCCTCCTGCCTGATCGCGATGCGGTGCGTCCCGCCCATCTTCCTCAACCAGGAAATCAACGGACGCTCGACAAACAGGAAAATTCCGATTGTCGCAGCCAGCGTCAAGAGGATCGTAATACCTAAGGCGATCAGAGGCGGCGCATTCAGCCCAAGCTTTGCACGAATAGCCAATATCCCCGCCAGCAAGTGCAAGTGAAATAGGTAGATGGAATAGGATGCATCTCCCAGCAAGCGCCCGATCCTGGTCAACCAGCCGTTCACACAGACCAGTCGTGCGCCCAATTCGACAAGGAGCGCGCCCCCTACCCCCATGAAAAGCACCGAAGGTAGGGTCTGGATGGCAACACCCAGATACCGCCATGCTCCGACCAGCATCACAAAAAGCGTCAACATCAGAAGGAAAGGATGAATGGGCGGCAATATCGGCGAGCGAGCTCCATATTTTACCCATGCCGTACCAATCACAAGGCCGATGCCGAACTCTATGTTGACCGAACTCATCACGATGGACCAGAAATTGTCGATATAGGCAGTCGTTGCCCAGAAAGATCCCAATGTTGGGACGAAGGCGACGGGCGCCAGAACCCAGGCCAGGATCAACCAACGCCAAGCCGGCCGCGCGATAAAACAAGTGGCAAAAAAAATGTAGAACAGAAATTCCTGACGCAATGTCCAGATTATGTCTGGCTTCACGTAAGAAAATGGCAACAGGAAAAAGGCTCTGAAATAAGCACCCACATCAATTAAATCGCGTGCGAACAACTTCTGGAGCAGAGCGTATGAAATGATGGCGATCCACATCATCGGCACGATACGAAGGAAGCGCTTGCGTATGAAATCCCCAAGCGAAAGCGCCGGCCTGAGGCCTTCACCCCTGAGGGCAACAACCGGCATGATGAACCCGCTGATAACGAAGAATATGTCTACGCCGAGCGATCCACTTTCCATCGCTCCGCCCCAAAGGGAGAAGCCACCATATTTGGGGTCAGCCAACATGGCTGCGCCATGACCGAACACCACGCCGAGCGCGCACAATCCGCGCAGAAACTGAATGCCAACCAGTTCCTCGTGTTTCCTCATGATCCCCTCCCAGCGCCGCGCATCTTTCTTCCTCAGCAAGCCGTTCGTCATGGCCCCTCCCAGTCACATCGGACGATTGATTACCAAAAAATGCGGGCGCAGGCGTAAGGCCGAACTAGCAGAGGCATGTCCATCAGATCCCCCCCCCCACCCAACTCTCGCCCCTTCCCATCATGGCGCGTCCATCCGCTCGACTACGGCAGGGCAGAAATCGCTATTTGATCCAATAATCACCAACTATCGGATAGCCAGTCAGCCCCGCGCCTTGACTATGCGCATCAGGTCGTCCCCCGCCTGCGACCGTTTAGTCTTGCGAACGCGTCGCCCCGCTACTGCTCGCGTGAAGGCTACAGTCAACAGCAGGAAAACGCCCACCATCGTATCACGCGCGAAGAGGGAACTTTCAGTGACATTATGTCCGATACAGAAAATGAGCATCGCCGCGATCAGCGCGCCTTCCTGTGGCTTGATCGTTTCGTCGGCAAGGAGGGTCCACAAAGGCCAGACGACCAGCGCAAAAACTGAAAGCAGAAGCCCGGGAAAGCCAACCGTCACGAGAAGATCAAGATAGCCATTATGACCCACGGCAAGCTGGGTCAGAAAGCCCGTGCCATATTGATAGACCGGACTATAGGCCCCGATATCCCAGAATGATCCAAAGCCAGCCCCGGTCAAAGGGTGCTCGATGGCATAGCGCACCAGCATGTTCCAGATATAACCGCGTCCTGTGAACGATGAGGGGGCCAGATAATTGAAGATCAGTATATCCTTGTAGGCGCTCAAAATCATCCAGCCCAACGATGCAAGGATGACGATCGCGGGCACCGCATAATTGCGAAAACGCCTGGAGTAGAAAATGAATGTAGCGCCAGCCATGCTGGCCAGCACGACCATCCCCGCCGATGTTTTGGATTGCGAGCGAAATAGAAAATATCCGGCCAGCAAAATGACACCAAAACGCCAACTCCTCGATATATGCTTGGCATCGAACAGGAATATGATGATGGTTATTGCACAAATTGCACCAGCATTATTCTTATGCACAAGGAATCCGCGCCAGTTCCCTATAAGGGCCGTCGACATAGACGCGTCCTTCATCATGTGAATTCCGGTCATGGGGTCGACAAATACAGTGATATAATTTGCGACCAGAGCGACGACCAGAACCCCCCGCATGATATCGAGCGTGGAGCGATAGCCCATCTGTTGGACCAGAAGAAATGCCGTCCAGACAACAACCGTTGTAAGAAGCAGGCGTCGTACCGCAATATCTGGCGCAATCGCCCACGCAATACTTAGCCAGCACCAGCCCAGTGCAAGCAGTACAGGGATCGGCATCGCAATCAGCTTCCAGCGCGCGATGGCGGGGCGCGCGCCATAAATGGCAAGGGCAAGGACCAGCATATAGCCGATCTGCCGTTCAGAACTGCCCTCACCCGTCAAGGGCAAGTCGCTATAGGTCAGATATGGCATGACCAGTGTGACAACCAGCAAGAGACAGGTTGCCAGATAAAGCGCCCATTCCCGGCGGCTCCTCCTGGAGATCGCGACGAAAGATGCAGGCCCATTATCCTGCAACTGATGTAAAAATGAGCGCGAAGATTGCTGTGCATCGTCCATGATCAACGGTCCTAGCCGGCTTTTTCGCCACAATCACGCATTGGATGATCCATGCAAGAATTAGTTCGCATGACCGCTTCCGTTTTGATCATCAATATAGAAGTACTGGCCCACTTCCGCAGGCCCATCATCGAGCATGAACCCGAACACAACCAATCTTGCGCAGCAAGAGCATGGGCAGGGACTGACTGCCCATGCTCGTACCGCCCTCCCCCCGGACGCGACGCACCCCCAACCCTGCGCCTGCACGCACCAAGGCTTCAATGGGGTAAGTCATTATGGTTTCATTATATCAAAGCCAGTCAGGCCGCGGCCGACACCGCGCCAAGACCAAGTTCGGCCTTGGCGAAGTCGCGGATATGGAAGCCAATATCCTCGCGCTCCAGCGCCAGGGCAAGGTTCGCCTCGACATAGCCGGCCTTGGAGCCGCAGTCGAAACGACGGCCATCAAAGGTGACACCATGGAAGGACTGCTTGCCGATCAGCGACGCCATGGCATCGGTCAGCTGGATCTCGCCGCCCGCGCCCTTTTCCTGGGTTTCCAGGATCTTCATGACGTCGGGTTGCAGGATATAACGGCCCGGCAGGATGAGGTTGGAGGGGGCGGTGCCGAGCTTGGGCTTTTCCACCAGGCCCTTAACTTCAGTCAGGGCGCCGTCGCGCGCGCCCGGATCGATCACGCCATAGCTGGGCGTCTGGTCCATCGGGATTTCGAGCGCGCAGACCAGATTGCCGCCGACCTTTTCATAGGCCTCGACCATCTGCTTCATGCAGCCATTGCCAGGCGCGCCCTTCATGAACTCGTCGGGCAGGATGATAGCGAACGGTTCGTCGCCGACGATGTCGCGGGCACACCAGATGGCGTGGCCAAGGCCCAGCGGCTCCTGCTGTCGCAGGAACACCGCGTTGCCCGGCGTCAGCCGGGTGCCTTCGAGCGCCGAAAGGTCCTTGCCGCGCTCGCGCTGAGTCGCTTCGCACTCATAGGCTATGTCGAAATAATCCTCGATCGCCCCCTTGCCGCGCCCGGTGACGAAGATCATCTGCTCGATCCCCGCTTCGCGCGCCTCGTCGACGGCATATTGAATCAGCGGACGATCGACCACCGGCAGCAATTCCTTGGGCACCGACTTTGTTGCAGGCAGGAAGCGCGTGCCAAGCCCGGCAACAGGGAAGACAGCTTTACGGATCGGCTTGTTCGACATGACACCCCATTTTCATGAATGATCAAAGAATGACGGCATGACCCAGTCACGCCGTCGGCCAGTAATGGCCATTCCTTTTCCGACCCGCATTTGTTCGCATCCAAGGAAGCAAACATGACGCCGATCAAAATGCATTGCGATGAACGATGACCCCGAGCGTACGAATTAGGATCGACGCATCGAGCCACAGCGACCATTGGCTCAGATATTCAAGATCTGCCGCAAGTCGGTTCTTTAGATCAAGCTCCCTGGCAGTTGCACCACGGTGACCACGTACCTGCGCCAGCCCGGTGATACCCGGCTTGCACGCATGGCGATGCCAATATGCAGGGTCCACCTCCCAGAACAACTTGTCCTGAGCGGTGGAGTGAACAGCATGGGGACGCGGCCCGACGATACTCATATCCCCCGTCAGGACGTTGATCAGCTGGGGCAGTTCATCGATACTGGTCCGACGAATCAAACGCCCCACGCGAGTGACACGATCATCATCCCGAGCGGTAGAGATTACGCCACCCGTATCGCCACGATCATCTCGCATAGAACGAAATTTATAGATTCTAAACAGCTTGTTCTGACGCCCGATACGGGGCTGACGGAAGAAGATCGGCCCCTTGCTGTCGAGCTTGATGGCGCACGCAGTGAGCAAAAGTAGCGGCAGCAAAACCAGAATCGCTGCCGATGCAAAGAGGATGTCGAACATCCTCTTGACCATCCGATCGGCCAGTCCCAGCGGACCACTGGCAACGACGAGGGTCAGTTCATCACCCACCCGGCCAATACCCAGGATCGTGCCATCATCAAGCTCAGTTGCGACAATCTCTGCATGGACATTCATGCCATTGAGAATATGGGTCCAGCGAGCCCGGCGATGGGGATGGCAGCGCACCACAGCCCGGTCAGTACTACCAACCAATTGCGCCAGCTCATGATAGCCGGCAGGATCATCGGTTTCGATATCCCAACTCAGCCGCACGGCCGGCTGGTTCTGCGAACCATAAAAAAGCACCTTCTCACCAAGGTCATCAATTTGAACGGTAGCCAGCAGCTCCCCATCGAGAGCGCGACGTGAATAGCTCACAACCGCAAAACGCCCGAACATCAAGAAGAATAAGGCAAGGAAGCCGCCTAGCCCGACCTGTACGCGCGAAACATCATCACTCTGCTGGAGGACGAAAAGCAACATGAGCAGCAGCCCCATGCCCACGGCAAAAGCAACCGACGCCAGGCGCATCGAGGTTGCTCGCTGGGTAAGTGCCACGCCCCAAAATGCCTGCAGCACCATTCCACTCAAGAAATAAAGTGGTGTTACGGCGAACGCGAAAGAAACAGGCTCAACAAATGACGCGCCAAAGCGGACAAAGCCAGCCAAAAATGCTGCAGCGAGAATCGCAGCCACGTCCGCCACCAAAAGCGCACAAGTAAGCCGCACGCGCAAATGCGATTTTGCAATTCGCGATTTTGCTCCGGGTCCCGTAATCTGACCCCCCTCGATCGCAACAACATGATTCATTAGACTCTCCGTCTAATTAACCCAACCACCCCAGCGCGACCCAAGAATAATTTGAATCGCTTATGATCATGCTGCATTGCGATATCAAGCATTTTCTGCCGCTTTTCCAAGCGACAGAATATCCGACTCGCGTGATTAAATGCATGGACTCCAGTTCGTTAGAATCCGACACAATGCGCATGAAGCCAATCCGCCACGATATTTTTGCTTCATCGGGATATTTCCCGGATTGACGAAAAAATCGATCATTGCGCGCCATCGCAATATATATTCGCGATACAGCGAAAATTTCATCCGGCTCGCGACGAAGCGCGCTGGATATTTCTATCATATTGGCCCAATGAATCTGTGACTTGGGTCACACGACAGAATTTTCGGGCACTCGATATTCATCCACAAATGCAGCCATCAGGCAGCGCATCCCTGAATCCGACCATTTCTTCAAATTAATCGCCGATAACTTTTCCCGGGACATGACCCCGACAGATTTTGCGCTGGCCAATAAATCATCTTCAGTGATAGCTGCAGCGCAACATAGTCCAAGATGAGCAGGCGCCGTCCGCCAGAGGAGCTTCATGCAAGCCATTTCCCTTAGCCGCTTCCTTATAGAACAGCAGCGACTGAAGGAGGCCCTTCCAGCAGAACTGCGGCTCTTGATCGAGACAGTTGCGCGCGCATGCAAAACCATAAGCCATGCCATATCCAAGGGCGCACTGGGCGAGGTGCTGGGCAGCCTGGGAAGCGAAAATGTCCAGGGCGAAGTGCAGAAGAAGCTCGATGTCATAGCAAATGAGCTGCTGCTCGATGCCAATGAATGGGGCGGCCATTTGGCCGCCATGGCTTCGGAGGAAATGGAAACCATCCATCGCATCCCGAACCGTTACCCTAAGGGAGAGTATCTGCTGCTGTTTGATCCGATCGACGGATCGAGCAATATCGATGTAGCTCTTAGCGTTGGCACGATTTTCTCTGTGCTCAAGGCCCCTGAGGGGAGCGCCGGCAGGGAACTGACAGAGCAGGATTTTCTGCAACCCGGCAATCGCCAGGTTGCAGCCGGTTACGCCATATATGGGCCGCAAACGTTGCTCATACTGACCATCGGGGCTGGCGTTTACGAATTTACTCTTGATCGTGAAGTGGGATCATGGCGCATGACAGATGGCCCACTGCAAATGCCCCAGGGCAATCGTGAGTTCGCGATCAATATGGCACGTCGGCGACAATGGCCCCCAGCTATAGCAAATTATATTGAGGAACGAATTCTTGGAGCTGAGGGGCCATTGCGCAAGGATTATAATATGCGCTGGACCGCCTCGATGGTGGCCGACGTCCACCGCATCCTCAAGCGAGGTGGCATCTTCCTCTACCCAGCAGACGCGCGCAGTGGCGGCAGCGCGCGTCTTCGCCTCATGTATGAAGCAAATCCGATGGCACTGCTCATCGAGCAAGCCGGAGGCGCTGCACATGATGGAGAACAAAGGATTCTCGACATCATTCCTGCGACCCTGCATCAGAGGGTAGGCGTGATCCTGGGAGACCAAAGAGAAACCGACTTCGCCCGTACATAGAGCCACCACGCCATCGACCACCCAGAGCCAAAGCCTGCCCGCCGATCGGTTCCAGGTCACACCGTATGATGGAGACAGACAGGCGCTGCTAGTCCGTGTGGGACAGCTTTCCAGGTGAGAAGTATCCAGTCCGATCAATGTGTTGCCTGCGGGGCAGTGTGACAAACGCCTACACTGCCCCACGGGCCGAACGTCCTGCTGGAGCGTGCGTCGGCGGTCGATCGGCCGATCTGAAAGTGCCTTTCGTAATCGGGACGGTCGGAAATTGGCGATGCGTCGGCGGTTGGCACTGCGGGGTCGGCTGATAGCGTTGCTCTAGCGAAACAGCGACGGAGACGAACGATGGAGTATTTCTGCGGATTGGACGTGTCGATGGACAATAGGGCGGCGTGTGTGGTCGATGACAAGGGCGAGGTGCATCTGCGCACGTCGGTCGTGACGGATGCGGAAGCGATCCGTGCCGCGCTCGAACCCTTCCTATAGCGCCTGCGCCGGGTCGGTCACGAAGCGGGCGCGTTGTCGCCGTGGCTGCATCCCGAGATGCTGCGCCTCGGCCTCCCGGCGATCTGCCTGGAAACCCAACATGCGCGCGCGGCGCTCAAAGCGCACTGCAACAAGACGGACGCGGCCGACGCGCTCGGCCTGGCGCATATCATGCGCACCGGCTGGTTCCGGCAGGCGCATATCAAGAGTGAGGGCTGCTACCGGATGCTGATCCACCGGCGCAACCTCAAGCGCAAGTTCCTCGACCTCGAAAACGTCATTCGCCTCTCGTTGAAGGCGTTCGGGATCAAGCTGGCGGGCACGTCGCGCGGCAAGTTCGCTGCCGTCGTGCGCGAAATGGTGGCCGACGATCCGCTGACCAGCGAACTGATGGACGCGATGCTGAAAGCCCGCGCGGCGCTGTGGAAGGAATATTGCCCGCTGCACGACATGGTGGTGAAAGCCGTCGCCGGCAGAGAACTGTGCCGGCGCTTCCTGCAAATCCCCGGTATCGGCCCCGTCACCGCGCTGAACTTCATGACCGCGATCGAGGATCCGTCGCGCTTCCGCCGCTCGCGCGACGTCGCCGCCTACTTCGGCCTGACGTCCCGGCGCTGGCAGTACGGTTGCGCGCGTCTGACTTCGCGCAGAAGACCGCATCAGCCCTTGTTGCGGCCGCCTTCTATTCCCGATTTGTGCCGAATTGGGGACCAAATAGCCATCATCGATTGACCATCTCGGCGAGGCTATTCATCCATCAAGCCTTTCTCGATCAGTCGGCGAATTGCCTCCGGTCGGCTCGGTTGGCCGAAAGCGTTTTCGCGCCATTTGTCGATCCGCTCGACGAGCTCGATACCCATGGTGAGATGCTGCGCGACGGCCTTCTTTTCTCCGTTTGTCTTAGTGCCTGACTCAGAAGTTTCTCAAGCGTAGCAATACCTTGCAGTTCTGCGGGTGAGCATGCGGATGGAGGCTATCGTTATCCATGCCGTGGAGGATTCGATGGTAGTTTCCCAATCCTTGGCGAGGTGGCGGCATCGGCCAAGCCATGCGAAGGTGCGTTCGACGACCCACCGCCGCGGGAGAACCTGGAAGCCCTTCGCCTTGTCCGAACGCTTTATGATCTCGATCGTCCAAGCCCCTGATCCGGCAAGGGCAGTACGGAGCTTGTTGTCGGCATAGCCCCCATCGGCAAAAACATGCCGCAGCCACGGGAAGCGTTTCCGCACGGCCTTTAGGACATCGACGGCACCGTCGCGGTCCTGGATGTCGGCGGTGTGGACGAGGATAAAGATGAGAAAGCCGCAGGTGTCGGTCAGGATATGCCGCTTGCGGCCCTTGATCTTCTTGCCCGCGTCATACCCGCAAGGGCCGCCGCTTTCGGTGGTTTTAACTGACTGGCTGTCGATCACACCGGCGCTCGGCGAGGCTTCGCGCCCTTCGATCTCGCGCAGGTTCAACACCAGCATCGTGTTCATGGCTTCGAGCAAACCGGTGTTGCGCCAAGCGTAGAAATAGCGCTGCACAGTCGAGACCGGCGGAAAGCATTTGGGCAGAAGCCGCCAAGCGCAGCCGCTGGCTGCTATGTAAAGCAAGGCATTCACTACTTCGCGCATATCTGTCGTCCGACGACGACCTCCGCGCTTGGCTGGCGGGATGAACGGTGCCGCCAATTCCCACTCCCGGTCCGTCATGTCGCTGGAATAGCGCAATCCTTTCCGGCTATGCTCCTGCCGGGCAGTACCAGTCCATGTCATTGATCACTCCATCTCTCGCAGGACGGACTGAATCACAACATACTGGTATTGCTCGACAACTTTTGGGGCAGGCTCTTAGGGGTCATTTGTCGAGTCATTCAGGGTGGAGGTTGCACGACGAGCATACCAAAAACCGGCGGCGCCGGTCGCGTGAAATGGCGGTTTTGATATCAATGGAATGAGGGTGCGGCTGCGGGGCTATTGGGTAGCTCGCGGTTTACGAAAACCCCACAGCCGCGATGGCATTCATAGGCCAGATCGTGGCGATCCGATAGACCCTTTACAGGAGTTTACATCCTGACCCCTCGCAACAGCCATAATCGAATACTAGGGGTCGCAACGCGGCCCGGTCTCATCAGTCCCCCCGCAGAGCCGGGCCTACTTTTCCGTTTCTGTCCGCGTTTTACAGTCGCACTTTCAGGTGGGCGCATTCCAGAAAGCAGCCTTGCGACCATGCCGCGCCTTGAGATAGGCAAGGTACGTTTCGTGATCGGAATGCCCGCCAAACGAGGTGATTTTGCCGGCAAGGTGTGCGCATGATTGAAGATGGCGCGCAGCATGGGGATACCGCTTTGACCGGCCCATTTCGAGCGCGAAGTCGATCATCGAGCGCAACAGCAAAGTCGCTGCCAATGGGTGACACTTCTCCAGTGCATCGGCGGCCTGATTTGAGAACCAGTAATGGTCGCCGTTCAGTTCTTCGTGCCGGGCCATGACCATCTCAGCGGCCTTGTCGAGCGCGGGCCATTCGATGAGAACTGACAACCCCTGATGGAAATCGGGGAATTGCGATGCGTGGAGCAGAGCTTTCTCCTCGGCCTCGATGTCATCGAAGTCCGGCAGACGTTTGAGGTACGCCTTCAGGTATTCCGGCTGTAGGCTCTGATCGAATGCCTGCCACCTTTAACGCTGGGCATCCTCAGTCATCCCCGCCGCCTCCAGCGCTTCGATCCACACCCGCTCCCATTCCGGCCACCGGCTCCCGTCTCGCATTTCGGGGTTGGCCCGCTTCAGAGCCTCCAGTGCCTCTGAGGATCGGCCCGCTTCCAGCAACCGCTCTGCAATTGCTGCCGCCACGGCAGGGTTCGCCTGTTCTGCCTCGGGGTATAGTGCTGCATAGCCGTCGACATCGCCCATCGCGTCCGCGATTTCGGCCAGGGCAATCTGCACTCGTCGGTTACGATACCTGGCTGCATAATCGTCGTAGACCGGGCCGCGCGTGCTGATGGCGATAACCTTGCGATCAGTTGAGGGCTGGCTTTGAGAAGATTGCTCCAGCTTCGCTTTCAGCAGTGCCAAACCGTCCGATCCCAAGGTCTTCGCCATCACCGGAATCAGATCGTCAAATTGACCGTAGTCATTCGCGAACACAGCATCATAAATGTGGTCTGCCATGCGGGTTGCACTGACGCGTGCCTGAGGAGCGATCTCACCCATATCCTCGATGGCTTGCCCGAAAATGACGCCTACCGTTCCGCTACTATCGTCACACCTCGCGTGGATCGACGACGCGAGGCCTAGAAACCGCCACAGCAACTCATACGCCTCTGCGGGCTGCGACGGCGCGACGTGGCTGATGATTGCCTTACGCTGAGCATCCAGATCCTTCGCAACCGCTTTCACTTTATGCCAATCGATGAAGGATTTCGATTTGGCGATGGTGGCTATGCGCTTGCGGATTTCAGCGGCGGCATCCGCCCCGCCGGACTGGCCGGCTAACTCCAATCTCAGGCGTCGTTTCATTGCCGCGTCGCCCTGCGCCAGTTCCATAATCAATTCTGCCAAACGCTCAGCGTCCAGCGCTGAGAGGTTCTTCGCATTCAGGGTCTTTGAACTGGCCATACCGCTCCTTCGCCAGACCCGGTAAAGCGGTCAATGACAAAAGACGGCCAGTCTGGCAGACTGACCCGAGAATTGCCGGGCCGGGCGCCAATACGACGACCAATTTACGGCTGCAGACAGAATGGCAAGCTCTGGCAACGATCACGGAAAACCTACGTCAGCACGCGACCATTTGCGACCGTTAGTGACTCGCCCGCTAAACGGCAGGTGTTATCGAAAGCTGCCAGTTGGCCTAGGTGCCGTGCAGCGCACTGCGATCGCGAGCCGAGAGGCCGTGGCTGCCGTGGCTCTGGGGAAATACGACAACAGGCGCGCCGCCTGCTGATACTGCCGTTGGATGGTGGTGCAGAAATGCCGCCGCCAAATGAGCCTTTGCGGGAGGTCGTTTGGCCCGGGGCCAGCCAAGCACGATATCGCATAGATCACGGTGCAATGACCCCTGACAATCCGGGCGCCGCGACCGCCAAGTCATGCGCGACGATGGCGGCGATCCTGCGCGCCCCGCCATCTCCAAGATGCGTTGGATCATCGCGAAGGTCGAAACGATACAGCGGCCCCGGCTCCCCGGTCGCTGTCGGCGGTGTCGGAGGGGTTTCCCCAGGGCGAAGCTGCGCAAGATAAGGCGCTCCATCCGGACCGAGCGACGAGACCAAGGCCGCGCTGGCCCGATTGAGATCGATCACCGGAACCTGCATTTCATCTGCGACCGCACGCATCTTCCCGGCCCAGATCGCAAGAATGTTGTCGAGCGCACCGTCCTTGAAAAGGCGCCGCACCATTGGCGTCACCAGAACCGGTATCGCCCCGCGCACACGGGCCTCTCGCACGAACCCTCGGAGATTTTCCGGGTATTCCGTGTCGATGTCGGTCCACACCTTCATTCCGTGGTTCTGGTCGTTGTGCCCGAACTGGATCAACACATAGGTGGCCGCGTATCCGGAGACCGACATCTCCGCGAGCGCCACGTCCCATGATCCTTCCTCGCGGTAGCTGCGTGAAGACCGCCCGCCACGTGCGAGGTTCACGCAGGCCACATGAGCCGCCACATGATAGGCGCAAAAAGCCCCTCCCCATCCACTGACCGGCGCGACGGTCGAATCCCCCACGAGGATGATCTTGCGCATCGTCAGAGGTGCCGCCTTTGCCCGTGGGGTGTCGCCCGCGATGATCGAATGGCTCCCGGTCGTCTGCGCGGTGTTCTTGGGCGTTTGGCCCGCCGCCGCCCCGGCACCGGACAGGAACAGCACTGCCGCCGCCATGGCGCCCAATTGTCTGCATCCGCGCATCATGGGTTCATCGGGTCCGTGGCCTCGCGGTGGAGGGATTTCAGGGTCGGAATAAATTCCAGCGTGGTGAAATCCACGCGCTTCAGCAGTGTCCACGGCAGATAGCCCTGATCGCGGATGAACCTGTCCTCCAATTCCTTCGAGCCGATGTACCGACCCTCGCTGATGTAGAGTGACTTGCTGCCGAGCGGCGCGCCGGTACGGAAAATCATCCGGCCATTGTCGCGCACTTCCGTCGTCGTATGGCGTGAGAGCGGATTGATAAGGATGCGGTCGGCAGGAATGCCGAGATCCTTGACCAGATAGGCCTTCATTTCGAAAGCTTCGGTCCACTCCGTTCCCCGGGGCCGTAACCGGGCGCCGGACACGATGATGAGCGGCGCACGACCAGCGCGAAACAGGCCGGCAGCCGTTCGCAAAGCAATTTTGCGTCCCGGATTCAATGGCTCATAGGCGATCTCGGGCGACCAGCCGGGAACGACGATGGTGGCGTTGGGATAATCGGCCCAGCGGATGGAGGCAGCTGCGGTGAACGTCGCGGCGTTCTCGCTCTCCTGAAGCCGCAATTGCCGAACGGCATCGTCGCGCCGGTTGATCTCCATCAGCGCCAGCGCGTAATCGAGAGCGATCCGATAAGGCGGTGCGGCGTTGTCCGCCTGTCGGCTGACGTCCCATATGGTGAGGGTCAGCAGCTTTCGGTAATAGTCCCCCTTCTGTGGGTAGATGATGGAGTCGATGTCCGCATAACGCGGTTTCTCGTCGAGGGCGTAGACGCGAATGATACGGTCCACCGCATCCTGCGCCTGCGTCCAGGCCCTTGCCAGCAAGGCACGGTCGTCCAGAGAGACGTCGCGCTGGAACCTGCCGGACGGCCGCATATGCTCCGTGACCAGACGCCGAACGGCGAGCGAGCGATCATATAGGCGCCCGATCGCTTCGGCCGATTTCTGCCGCTCTGCATCGGTCCAGCGCATGGCCTCAGGCGTGCAGGCCGCCTGCCGCTCGGGGTTGCTGTCCTGCGCCTGATAATCCGCCTGACAGGCAATCGACGCAGCCTTTGCGCGTGCCAGAGCCGCTGCCCCTATGACCTTGAGGTCAGGGTCGGCGGTCAGGGCGTGCAAGGCCTCCGGCACCTGCTCGAACAAGGTCAGCAGGTAGAAGTTCTCGTCCTGAAGCAACGAACGCCCCACCAGAGGACGGTAGCCCAGATCCACGCCCTCGACGTGAGCATGGTTCAGGCCGGGGCGCGCCGCCAGATCGGCGGGCGGAAGATCCCTTCCGGGCCGGTTTGCCCAGCCGGACTGGGCGCTGGCCATGGTCACGGCGAACGGTGGGGTAAGCGCGGTTGTCACGCCGACCAGACAGGCGAGAATTCTCCATTCCATGGATCGATGGCCTTTACATACAGGGGAAGACTGGGAGAAGGATGAGGACGGAAGCGGAGCAGGTTCGCGCGCCCGTTTCCGTCCGCCATCCCGTTGCGATTTCACAGTTTGAACGACGCACCCACCCAGAATGCACGGCCGGTATAGTTATAGTCGCGCACCAGCTGGTCCGAGAGGCCCTGATAGTTGACCCGCGTTGCGTCGGTCAGGTTGCGCGCCTCACCGATCAGTTCCAGCCGGCTGTTGGCCTTGATGCGGACCTGAAGATCAAGCTGGTCATAGGGCCGGTCGAAGCGATCGAGCCTTGCGCCGTTCTTATCGAGATTGATGGTCGTCATGTACCTGGCCTTGTGGGCATATGTGGCACGGGCCTGGAATGGTCCAATCTTGTAGAAGACGGACATGTTCATTAGATCGCGCGGCTGCTCGGTCATATAGTCGAGCTGGCGGGTGGAGCCGTCCGCCATGATGACCCCGGATTTGCCGCGCATATGCGTCCAGTTGGCGGAGATGCCCAGGTTCTTCAGCGGTCCAGGCAGGAAGTTCAGGTGGTTCTTGACGAGGTTCAGCTCGATGCCGTCGACCGTCGCCTTCGTCATGTTCTGGGGCTGGACGAAATCGACTTCCTCGCCGTTGAACTCGCCCTTGGTGCGCCCGGTGAAGATATCGTTCTTCACTTCCTTGCGGAACAGGGCGGCGGAAATCACGCCTTCGTTGCCGGGAAAGTAATATTCGATGGCGGCGCTGTAGCTGTTGGCGGAACGCGGCTTCAGGTTCGGATTGCCGCGCAAGACGGTGGCAACCTCGCCGTCCTCACCCACGGAATAGCGTTCGCCGGCTGCCAGCTGGTTGGGATTGGGGCGGCCCACGCCCTTGAAATAGGATGCGCGCAGGCGCAACTGCGGCGCCAGATCGTAAAAGCCGGTGATCGACGGCAGCCAGTTGGTGTAGCCACCCTTGCGGGTGACGGTGCTCACCGCCCCTTGCGCATCGATCGACGAGCGGACGACTTCGGTATCGGTTTTCTCGCCGCGCAGGCCGAAGATCACCGACAGGCCATCCTGCTTGTAACTGCCCGCGATATAGGCCGCCGCGACATCCTCGCGCATCGCATAGTCGCTCGTATCCGCCGGGACCGTGCCCACGAAGTTCTGCGGGTTGGCCTGGAAATACTCGTAGAATTTCTGGATATCGATGGCGGGCGTCGCCATCGTCGTGTTCATGATCGAATAGGTTCCTCCGAAAAAGTCCTGCATGTTCAACTTCACGCCCGATGCCAGCGTGTAATTCACCTGATCGTGATCGTAGACCCGATCGGTCCTGCGGAACTTGCCACCCACGCGTACGCCGAAACCCGTATCGCCCTTGCCCACGTTATAGCCGTAGTTCACTTCGGCTTCCTTCACCGTGTCGACATTGTCGTCCACCTGCGGCTGATAGTAGCTGAAGTTGTAATTGGCCGGATTGGCGTAGTAGCCCGGATTGTTGATCGACAGGACCGGCGTATCGCCGGACACGTCCACGCTCGACCCCAGGTTGGTGTTGTTGGTGGTGGTGACGAAGCGCAGCGCATTGGTCGGCTCGTAGAACTTGGCGCGCGACCATGATGCACGGGCGTCGACGGTCGAAACGTCGCTCGGCGCCCAGCGCACCACGCCGTTGATCGTCGTCATGGGCTTGTCGTCCGGGAAATCGTTGAAGCTGGCGTAGGCCTGCCCGGCGGACGACTTCGAAATGCCGTCGGCATCCGTGGTGATCGTGCCGCGTGCATAGTAATTGCCCTGATAACGGTATTCGCGCTCGTTCTGCTCGAACCGGGCATATGTGATCGCGGCATAGAGATGGTCGTCGGGTTTGTATTCCAGCTTGCCGAATGCGCTCCAGCGCTCCGAACTCAGCGGATAGCCCAGAAGGCCGTAGCTGGCCGGGACGTAATAGTCGCCGCGCTCGGTCCAGCTGGACGGCTGGTAGCGGTTCTGGTCGCGCTGGCGGCGCAGGAAGCTGCCCGATGCGACGATGCCGAAGACGTCGCCGCTGCCGAAGCGGGTCGAAAACGTTCCCGCCGCGCGCATGGACATGCCGTTGGAACCGGGCGCATGGTTCTTGCCGAAATAGCCCGGCGTATCGCCATAGACCGGGATCGACGTGGAATCATACGTGCCGACATAGGCATTGCCGACCAGATAGGTCCCCCGGCTGTCGAAAGCGGAGCGGGTGGTCAGGTCGATCGCGCCGCCGATGGCGCTGCCCTCCATGTCCGGCGTGCGCGATTTGCGCACTTCGGAACGCTTGATCGCGGTGGTCGGGATCGCTTCCATGTTGAGGCGGCGGTTGTTGCGCTCGGAAGAGGCAAGCCCCGCCCCGTCCAGCGAACCATAGGTGTAATCGGGATTGAGGCCGCGAATGGCGACGTATCGCCCTTCGTCCTCGTCGAACACGGTGTCCACGCCGGGGAGGCGGCGCAGGCTGTCGGCCACGTTGAAGTCAGGTTGCTGGCCGGTTTCGTCGTTGCTGAGGAAATCGGCTTCATAGTCGCGCTCGCGCTTTTCCTCGATCGACTGCGCATTCTGGCGCTGATAGCCGGTGACGATGATTTCGCTCGTCTGGCCAATAGCTTGCGCAAGCGCCGGACCTGCGGTCAGCGCGGTGGTGGAAAGAAGTATGACGGAATGAATGATCGACGATCTGAAAGCCACGGCGTGTCCTCCTTGAAGCTGGTGAAGGGGCAGTTATTCACCTATGGTGAAATAAATATGACGCTGCGCCGCCTGCATGCACTTTGTCCCTTTGCCACTTCGCGCAACCGTCTTAGGGTGCCGCCGAAATGCCGAACCACCACACCGCCACCCGAACATGAACGGTCTGCCAGTCGGGCCTTTGCCCGCCCATTTCCTGCGCGAAGACGGTCGCCGCTCGGCAACCGCGACCGAACGGCGGATTCTTTCGCTGCTACGGGACGAAGGTCCGCTGTCGCGTTCGGATCTTGCGCGTCGCAGCGATCTCTCGGCCCAGTCGCTCATGCGCATTGCCGACGCACTGCTCGCCCGCCAACTGATCAGCGAGGGCAAGCCGGTATCATCAGGCCCCGGCAAGCCCGCCACGCCTCTCTCGATCGTTGCCGACGCCGCCTTCGGCATTGGATTTTCAGTGATGACCGATACGCTGTCGCTGGCGATTCTCGATCTGGCTGGAACCATCCGTTTCACGGGCAGCGCCCCGCTGGAGGACAAGGCGATACAACCAGCCGTGCTCCAGATGCGCGCCATGATGCATTCCGCTCTCGCGGAGACGAGGATATCCGAAGACCGCATCGTCGGCGCAGGGGTCGGCGTCACGGGATATTTCATCGACGCAACCGCGCGGGTGAACCCGCCCAGTCTGCTGGAACCCTGGGCGCTGATCCCGCTCGACACGATCCTTTCCGAGGGGCTGGGTTTCCCGGTCAGGGTCGATAACGACGGCAATGTCGCCGCCATCGGCGAAGCGATGCTGGGCGCAGGGCGGGAAGCGGGCCGTTTCGCCTATCTCTACTTCTCCGCCGGTTTCGGTGGCGGCGTCATCCTCGACGGACATCATTATCGTGGCCGATTCGGCAATGCGGGCGAATTCGCCTCGCTGATCCCACCCGGCTGGCCGCAGCCCAACCTTGAAAGACTGCGCCTTGCGGTCAACGCGGCAGGAGGAACGTTCTCCGACCTCCATGGCCTACTCGCCGATTTCGATCCCTCCCTTCCCGGCGTCGCGGAATGGGTCGAGGAGATCGTGCCTTCGCTGGATCTCGTGATTTCCGGAATCTCCGGCATTCTGGATCCTGACGCCATCATCTTTGGCGGCCGTATGCCCAGAAAGCTAGCGGAACGGATATTGCCGCGCCTTTCCCTCTTCAACGAACCGAGACGCGGCAAACCGCGGCCGGCGCCGCTCCTCGACATTTCGCGGATCGAACATGATGCCGCGGCTCTGGGCGCAGCATCGATGCCCTTGCGCGCGGCCTTTTTCGAACAGGAATAGCCCCAAAGGCTCCACGGCGCAGGACAATGGTCATCAGCCTGTCGCTAAATCGCAATATCCGCTCGTCATGGCATCCGTTTCCGACAAGGCATTCAGCAGCCATTCACGGGACGCCCGTTCCTTCGCGCTGCGATATGGCGGGGCGCATTTTGGCAAAAGCCTGTTCTGGCATGGCAGCGAGATGCTCTACGCTTTTTTCCTCACAGAAATAGCCGGGGCATCGGGTCGCGACATGGCCATCACGGTTGCCGGCGGCCTGATCGCAAGCGCAGCCATAGACATCTGGTTGGGCCGATGGCTGAACGCCCGGCATATGTCCTTGCGACATGCGGCCCGCCTGCAATGGATCGGCGCAATCGCCAGCGTGGCGACAGTGGCTTTGATCGCGATGACCGGAATGTTGCCGCCATCGCTAAGGCTAGCCTATGGGCTTGCATCAGGACTGATGTTCCGTTTCGCTTACGGGCTCTATGACATTTCTCAAAATTCGATGCTCGCACTCGCAACGAATAGCGCGTCCGAACGCGCTGGGCTGTCGGCCCTCCGTATTTGCGCCAGTGGCTGCGCCTCGCTCGTTATCGCAGGCGGCACAACGTTCGCACTCATGCTGGCGGTCGGTCGCGAGCAGATGGGGCTGGCCGGACTTACAGTTTTTGCCGCATTATGTGCGACAGGCTCTTCCCTGCTTCTGTCCCGCATTTCCGTCCCTTCACCAGCGCGCGCAACCATCGCCCCAGCGGAAAAAGCCTGCAACGCAAAGGTGAAGCTTTGGCCGCTTTACATGGCCATGCTCCTGACATCGCTTGCCATTTCCAGCTTTGTCAGGCTGGAGCCCTATTATCTTGCCAGCCTGCCGACCAGAACAGCCTCCGGCAGTACCTTCATAATGGCAACTGCGGTGGGGCTCATTCTATCGCAGCCCTTATGGTATCGTGCCGTCCACAGATACGGAAGCGATTGCACGCTCCTCATCGCAGCAATCCTTTTGCTTTGCGTATTTTGCGCATTTTACGGTATTTTCGCGTTTGCCCCGACCATGGCACCCGTCATCGCCCTGCTGTTCGGGCTCGCCAATGGCGGCGTCGGCATGACGATCTGGACCGGTTTCTCTCAACGCGTTGCGCGCAGCGGGCAAGAGGTTCGTGCCTTTGGACAACTGACAGCATTCTCGAAAATCGGACTGGCACTCGCGGCAGGACTGGTCGGCGGATGGCTGTCCTCTGAGAGATCGGCAGACAGTTGGGCCACGTCATTAGCCATCCCCATGGCACTGATTCCCGCAATGAGTGTTATACTTACCATCATTTGCCTATTGTTTTTGATCGCAGTCCCTCGCCGTTCTGATTGCATATCGACGGCGTAACTGTGTTGGTAGCCAATATCTCAACATTTGTTCACAAAATCCTCCCAGCGCGAAATAACCAATTCTGGGTTCATCATGAGCCGACATTGGCGTTACGAATTGGGAACGACTGAGATGGCCGAAAGCCGAAGGGGTTTGAACTATAAATATTCGTTCATCCCAATGTTGAAACGGTGACTCCGAAGTCGGCCAGATTTTGCACGTCCAGCAGCCGGTCTTCACACAGCCGCGAACAGCCGTTTTGACGGAAACCCGCCGCCAATGAAAATACTGACGCGGGGCAGCAGAATGAGCAGCGCGACGTGACGGGGGCGTCACATAAAACGGGCACCGATATACGCTCTCATGACTGCCATCCGAGATACTGCCCGAGTTTACCCCTTCGCTGGCCGCAAGACCAGCGTTCGCATTGACCTTGGCGGGTGTGCCGCGGACGCCTGATCGACGACGATTGATCACGCTCTCATCCGCGGGTTG
>CAACXH010000454.1_pt1 | contig 21094 bp, 17 predicted proteins | sample 2275881 | NCBI WGS metagenome assembly CAACXH01 (sample SAMEA5312483, study PRJEB27640) | indoor metagenome | biome: indoor environment; feature: controlled; material: polymer antistatic dissipative epoxy resin | place: Italy | collected 2014-05-27 | reverse complement strand
CACCCGGACTTCGCCGACCGGATAGCCCTTCTCGGCCATCTCCTTGGCATAGTCGCCACGGGCATCGGCCAGTTCGGTGCGATATTCCTCCCAGGCGTCGCGATTATCCTCCGCATCGCTGGAATGGCGCAGATCCTTGGTCAGTTCCTTGCGCGCCTCGGCCAGGTCGGTCTGGTAATTGAACCAGTAGTTGTTCTCCACGCCGGCGATCGGCGCTTCATAGACAAGCTGGTCCTCGACCGACGCCAGTTGTTCCTCATAGCTCACCGGGCCTTCACCCGGAGCCGGGCCACGCGCCTGGGGCTGGGCCATGGCGGCGATCGGGGTCATGCCGACCATGGCGATGGCGGTCAGAAGCATCGAACGGTTCATGACGTTTCTCCTCTTTCCTCATCGAACCTGCGGCAATAACGCACCGGGACCGGCATTTTGCGCCTGAACGGATGTGCAGAATGGACGAAGCGAGGCGCGGCGGCGGTGGGCCGCAGCGCCCAAAAGGGCCTAATATCGGGCTTTTCCGCCCTGTTTTCAGGTGATTGGGATCAGATCAGCGGATCACCAGATAGAAGGTCGCCGGCGCGCTGCCGCCATTTTCTATCTCGATCGCATAGCGTGCGGTGAACAGCGGCAGCCAGGCGCAATCGGCCTGCGGCGCGGCCACCGGCTTGGCGCAGAGCGTGCCGCCATCGGCATTGCGCACCCGGACCGACAGGGATGCGGCCATGCCGGTGGCGCGCGCCACCGAAATCTGCGCGCGCTGGCCGGCAAGGAACAGTTGGCGCAGCGTCACCCGCCCGCCGGCCGCCAGAGACCCGCGGCGATAGGCGGGGCCAAGCGCGCGACCGCGATAGACCGGCCCGGCATGGACGGCGCCGCCGGCCTGCGCCTGCTGCGACCAGAGGATGGACAGGTCATCCTGCCCCTCCACCGGGCGCGCGCCGAGCAGCTTGAGATTGTCGGCCGCCGCCGCGAGTGCGGCTTGATCGCCGCGCGCCTGCGCCAGATCGCCCTCCGCCAGCGTGCGCATCAGCGCATCGGTCGGCATCGACTCCTCGACCACCGCGACCGGGCCGACGCCCAGCATCAGCAGGGGCAGGAAGAGCCTAATCATCCGCCATCTCCGGCTGCACCACGAAGCGCGCGCCCGGCGCGGCATCCTCGACATGGATGGTCAGGCCATGGCGTTCGGCAATCGCACGGGCCAGCGCCAGCCCCAGACCATGGCCGCTGCCGGGCGACGGATCGAGCCGGACATAGCGGTCGAAGACCAGTTCGCGCGCGTCGGCCGGGATGCCCCGGCCATTATCCTGCACGATGATCAGCGGCCCCGGCGCCAGGCTGAGCAGCACGCTGCCGCCGCGCGGCACATATTTGAAGGCATTGTCGAGCAGGTTGCACAAGAGCCGGGTGATCTGCATCGGATCGGCGCGGAAGGATATGCCCGGCGCCACCATCGCATTGAAGGCGATGCCCAGATCCTCCGCGCTGGCGCCATACAGGTCCGCCAGATTGTCGGCAATCTCGCTGAGGTCGACATCGGCCAGGCCCCGGCGATCGCCGCGCAGCGCCTGGGTGCCGGCAATGTCGAGCAGGGAATCGAGCAATCGCACGACGCTGCGTATCTCGTCGCGTGACCGGCCGAGGGTGCGCAACAGCCCCTCATCCCCGGTCCGTTCCATCGCCTTCAGGATACGCGTGTCGAGATGCATCAGCGGGGTGCGGATCTCGTGCGCGGTCTGATCCGACACGGAGCGCTGGGCCTCCATCAACCGCTGCACCTGATCCAGCATCGCATTGGTGTTGGCGGCCAGTTCGGCCAGTTCGTCGCTCGCCCCGGTGGCGCGTGCGCGCACACCGATATCGCCGGCGCGCACCGCGTCGAAGACATGGTTGATCCGTTCGACCCGGCGACGCAGGCGGCGCGCCGCGAAATGGCCGGCGGCAAGGCTGAGCAGGGCAACGATGGCGCCGGCAATGGCAAAGGCGATGGCGAGCCGGGTCTGCAGCGCCTGCGCGCGAACATTGCTGCGCCCGACGATCAGCCGGGTGTCGGGGCCAAGCAGCGTCGCCCGCGCGAACATGCGGTCGCCGCCGGGCAGGCGGATCAGCCGCGCTTCGGATACTTCGGACGCCAGGGCGGGCCAGTGATCGATATTGCCCGCCACCCGGCGCCCGGCCGCATCGGCGAGCAGATAATAGGCCTTTTCGCTGTCGCCGCGCTCCATCGCCAGCCGATCGGCGATGCGCGCCTTCAGTTCCGCCTCGCCACTGCTGACATAGATGTCCGCCAGGCCCGCCAGATCGGTATCGACCTCTCGCCCCAGCATCACGCGCCCGTCAGTCTCGACGATCCGTTCGACCACCAGGAACAGCACCAGCGTGGACGCCAGGCTGACCAGCAGGGCCGACAGCGTGACCCGGCCAAAGACCGAGCGCAGCAGGCCGAACCTAGCCATGGGCGGCGATCAACCGATAGCCGGTGCCCCAGACCGTCTCCAGCACGGCGCTGTCGAACCCTTCCTCCAGCTTGCGGCGCAGGCGGCCGACATTGACGTCGACGACGTTGGTCTGGGGATCGAAACTGAGTTTCCACACATGGCGCAGCAGCATCTCGCGCGTGACCACTTCGCCGGCATGTTCCATGAGGTAGCGGAACAGCGCGAATTCCTTGGGCGACAGCGGCACATGGCGGCCGCCGCGATGGGCCGTGCGGGCCTTCACATGGCATTCCAGATCGCCGAACAGCAGCACCGAATCCTGCTGCAACCGCCCCGCCCGGCGCCACAAAGCGCGCACGCGGGCGATCAGTTCGTCCGGCTCGAAGGGCTTGGCCATATAATCATCGACGCCGCTTTCCAGCCCCTCGACCCGATGCTCGCTGCGGCCGAGCGCAGACAGCATCAGCACCGGCGCCTCGATCCCGGCGACGCGCATGCGCGTCACCACATCGATGCCCGAAAGATGCGGCAGGGTGCGATCGAGGATGATGACATGATAGCGGCCCGATGCGGCGCGCTTGAGCCCCTCCGCGCCATCCTCGGCCAGGTCGACGACCATGCCGGCGCGGGCGAGGATTTCGGCAATATTGGCGCGGGCCGCCGGGTCATCTTCCACCAGCAGCACGGAAATCGGGTCGGTTTGCGCCATCTTCACCGCCTGTCAGATAGCGCGAACGGCCGCCAGTGACAAAGCCTGTTAAGGCGGTCACTGGCGGCCGTTAAGAAATACAGCCGGATTATCAGATCATTATCAGATCTTGAGCCCCGCGCGCAGCATCAGCGCACCGATGATCAGCAGATAGACGCCGAAAATCTTCTTCAGCGGCCCGGCGGGCAGGCTATGGGCGGCGGCCACGCCCAGCGGCGCGGTCAGCATCGACATGGATGCGATCGCTATCGTCGCGGGGATGTTGATATAGCCCAGCGACCCCCAAGGCAGGCCGCCTTCGCGAAAGCCGATGATGGCAAAGCCGATGGTGGTCGGGATGGCGATCAGCGTGCCGATGCCCGATGCGGTGGCGATGGCGCGGTGGATGGTGCGGCCGCACAGCGTCATCGTCATGATGGCAATGGTGCCGCCGCCGATGCCCAGCAGCGAGGAAAAGGTGCCCAACCCGCCTGCAATGCCGATGCGCGCCAGCCCCGACGGCATCTGGTCGCTGATCACCTTGCCGTTCAGCACCGGGATCAGGAAGTTGAGCGACATCAGGATGACGCCTGCGCCAAAGATCATCTTGAGCGTGCGGCCATCGACATGGCCCGCCAGCACGACGCCCGCGCCGCAGCCCAATATGATCCAGGGCGCCCATGTCTTGAGGACGTCAAACTCCACCGCCCCGCGCTTGGAATGCGCCAGCAGCGATCGGATGGAGGTCAGGATGATCGTCGCAGCCGACGTGCCGATCGCGACATGGGCGATGCCGTCCTTCGTCCCGCCCAGCAGCGGCAGCACGACCAGCAGCGCCGGCACGACGACGAAGCCGCCGCCGATGCCGAAGATGCCGGCGGCAAAGCCGGCGAGCAGGCCGGCGGCCAGCATGGCAACCAGCGGCACGAGCCAGGTCATGATATCACCGGACATCAGCACGCCCCTTTCTGCAGTGCGCGACCGGCGCGCATGATGGAGCGATCGCCTTTTTGGATCAAGGCGGCGAATGTGGGGAAATCGACCATGATGTTAAACCATGCCTCTCTTCGGCGGAACCAGGATGCATGGGGGGCATGTGGTCATGTCCCCCTGCCCGACTAGACGAACGAGATCTTGGAACCCGCAAGAGAATCCATGGCGTTTATTTGACAATCGGGAAACAAAGCCCGGCGACGCGACGTCGCGCCAGACGAAAAACGGCACAAAATAAAAGGACGCCAGCCCCGCAAGGGAGGGCTGGCGTCCTTTTGCCCGGCGCCTGTCGGGGACGCCGGGAAACAGGGGGCGGCGCGATCAGGCGATCGCGTCTTCCGCCGGGGTGTAGGGCAGGCCCAGATCGTCAGCGACGGCCTTGTAGGTGACCTTGCCGTCCCAGACATTGAGGCCCGCGAGCAGGTGCGGATCGCGGCGCAGGGCGTCCTTCCAGCCCAGTTCGGCGATGCGCAGCGCGTGCGGCAGGGTCACGTTATTGAGCGCATAGGTGCTGGTACGGGCGACCGCGCCGGGCATGTTGGCGACGCAATAATGGACGATGCCGTCGATGATGTAGGTCGGGTCGGCATGGGTGGTGGCATGGCTGGTTTCGAAGCAGCCGCCCTGGTCGATCGCGACGTCGACCAGCACCGCGCCCTTCTTCATGGTCTTGAGCATGTCGGCGCTGACCAGCTTGGGCGCGGCGGCGCCCGGAATCAGCACCGCACCGATCACCAGATCCGCCTCGGCCACGCATTCGGCCAGGTTTGCGCGGTTCGAGAAACGGGTCTTGGCGCGCGCCTCGAAATACATGCCCAGCTTTTCGAGCACTTCGGGATTGCGGTCGAGAATGGTGACGTCGGCGCCAAGGCCGGCCGCCATCTGCGCCGCGTTGAAGCCGACAACGCCGCCGCCGATCACGACGACCTTGGCCGGCAACACGCCCGGCACGCCGCCCAGCAGCACGCCGCGGCCGCCATGCGCCTTTTCCAGCGCGGTCGCGCCGGCCTGGATCGACATGCGGCCGGCCACCTGGCTCATGGGCTTCAGCAGCGGCAGGCCGCCGCTGGCGTCGGTCACGGTTTCATAGGCGATGCAGGTCGCACCTGAGGCGATCAGGTCGCGGGTCTGCTCCGGATCGGGCGCGAGGTGGAGATAGGTGTAGAGGATCTGGCCGGGGCGCAGCATAGCGCGCTCGACAGCCTGGGGCTCCTTCACCTTGACGATCATCTCGGCGCGCGCGAACACTTCGGCGGCCGTCGCGATGATGGTGGCGCCGGCCCGCTCATAGAGCGCGTCATGCGCGCCGATGCCCTCACCCGCGCCGGTCTCGACCAGAACCTCATGGCCATGGGCCGTCAGTTCATGGACGCTCTCGGGGGTCAGGCCGACGCGATATTCGTGATTCTTGATTTCCTTGACGGTGCCGACGATCATGAGACGCTCTCCATTTTGCAGCGGGATGGCCCATCCTGAAAGGACAACGCAGCCCCGCCGGTTGTGGCCCCATCATATCGCCAAGCAGGTGGCGATTGTTCCCTGATTTGCGCTTGCGATCGCCCGCATGCAGGACGATATATCGCGAAATCTTATTTCATCGGGATGACATTGCATGGATCGGTTCGACATCGCGTTGCTGGAGGCGCTGCAAAGCGATTCCCGCCGGTCGATGAACGAACTGGGCGAGCAGATCGGCCTTTCCTCCTCCGCCTGCCATCGCCGCATCCGCGCGCTGGAGGATGCCGGCATGATCGAGGGCTATGCCGCCCGGCTCGATCCGGCCGCGCTGGGCCTGACGCTCCAGGCCTTTGTCGAGATTTCGCTGACCAGCCAGAGCCGCGAGGCGATGGAGCGGTTCGAGACGGCGGTCGCCGGCTTCCCGGAAATATTGGAATGCCATCTGATGGCGGGCCAGGCCGACTATCTGCTGCGGGTCGCCGCCGCCGACCTCAAGGGCTTCGACGCGGTCCATCGCGACTGCCTCGCCCGTCTGCCCGGCGTGTCGGCGATCCGCACCAGCTTCGCCATCCGCCGCATTCGCGACTGGCGCGGCTATCGGCTGCGCGATCTTCCTCTTTAAGGCGCCAGGCGCACCGGCACCGGCGCGTTGCACAGGTCGACGCCGCCCGCCGGCCGGTCGTAGAAATCATCCTTCCGGTTGGCGCGCAGCCGCAGATAGTCGGCAAAGCTGGCCGAGCCGGTATCCATCACCTGGACATGCGGCTGCTCCGCCTGCGGCAGATCGCTTGCCAGCCGCACCGAGATGATCGGCAGCTTGCGCTCGGCGTCGGTATAAAAGCCCAGTTCACCACTGCCGCGCGGCAAGCTGGTGAGCGCCGTCATCCCCTCGACGACGCGGCCGACGACGGCGATGTTGCGATCGAGCTGGCGCGGCGCCTGACCGATCACGGTATAGAGTTCCGCGCCCGTGCCGGCGTCGGGCGACATGTTGCGGCCGACGCCGATCATGCCATAGCAGTGCGGCAGCCAGGCGGTGTCCCCGTCGATCGCCACCGGCCAGCCATCGATGAAGCCTGTCGCGCGCGCATAGGGATCGGGATAGGGCAGCGGCGTCAGCTTCGCCTTCATGCCTCCAAGCGGCTGGACATAGTCGGCCGGACTGGTCGGCGCGAGGCCGGCGGGCAGCGGCTTCTTCTCGGTCGCGTCGCCCCATTGGACGACATAATTGTCCTGCACCCGGTTGATGCTGGTGCCATCCCACCAATGGGCGGCGGCGAGCGCGCGGATATTGGCGACATGGCGCGGCCCGAATTGCGGCGCCAGCTGGATCAGCACGCGCTTGCCACCCTCGATCGTCATCACCAGCAGATCCTGCGCCGGGACGGCGCGCCAGGCACTGGCCGGTGCCTGCGCCACGACCGCGCTGGGCGTGGCCGGCGGATCGGCCGCATCGGCAGCGGCAAGGGGCAGGATGGCGATGAAGGGCGCGAGCAGCGCGGCACGGCGGCGAAGGGTCATGACGCGATCAAACAATTGCTGCGCAAGAAAGTAAAGCACCCCTTGCCTAGTGCGTTGTCGCGCGATAGGGAGCCGCCTCCAGTGCGATGGAATATGAACCCGATTCACGCCGCTTACAGCGACGATGGGGTTCCTGCGGAGCGGTGGCCGAGTGGTCGAAGGCGCTCGCCTGGAAAGTGAGTATACGTCAAAAGCGTATCGAGGGTTCGAATCCCTCCCGCTCCGCCATTTACCCATCCGTCAGCGTTCATAGACAACCGCCGAAGGGCGCGGATTTCTGCGGTTATTGTGGTTACGGTCAATCGCCTCTGTTCGTTGATATTCGCCCACAGCCCCGTTAAAACGTGGGGAACGGTGTGGGGAAACTCCCGAGTGTGGGGAAGCGTCCCCTCATTGTGTGTGGGGAACTGACATGGGCAAGCTGACCGCCAATGAAGTCAAAGCCGCGCTGACGAAGCCCGGCACCTATGGTGACGGCGATGGCCTCTTCCTGAAAGTGAGTCGAACTGGCGGCGCAAGCTGGCTTCTGCGTGTCCAGCATGACGGTAAGCGGCACGACATTGGCCTTGGCAGCGCCAAGCTGGTTACGCTGGCAGCGGCCCGAGCCAAGGCAGCCGAAGCCCGCAAGGCCACTCGCGAAGATGGCCGTGACCTTGTGGCAGAGAAACGCAAGACCAAGGCGCTGAGCGTCACGTTTCAAGAAGCGGCCCTGACCTACTTCGAAACCCACAAGAACCAGTGGTCCAACTCCAAGAGCGAGGACCAGTGGATTAATTCCATGAAGGCCTATGTCTTTCCTTCCCTTGGTTCAAAGCCGGTCGGCAGCATAACCGCTGGCGAGATCATCACGGCCATATCCAAAATTTGGACCGAGAAGCCGGAAACCGGCAGACGGGTGAAGCAACGCATAAGGGCGGTGCTGAACTTTGCACATGCTCGTGGCTGGCGATCCACTGAAGCTCCATCGGACGCCTTGGCGGCAGGAAATGGACTGCCAAAGCAGAAAGGTGGCAAGCACCATGCAGCTATGCCCTATGCCGACCTACCGGCATTCATCATCCGGCTCCGTACAGCGGGAGGGACATGGAGCAGGCTGGCGTTGGAGTTTGCCATCCTGACCGCCGCCCGTTCACAAGAAGTCCGGCTGGCGACATGGAGCGAGATCGACTTGGAGAAGGGTCTATGGACCGTTCCAGCCGACCACATGAAAATGCGGATTGAACATGTCGTCCCATTATCGCCGTATGCATTGGCCGTTCTTCGCAGTGCCATTGCGATCAGGCGAGAAGGAACAGACCTGATCTTCCCAGGCGTGAACGGCGGGGCCATGTCAGATATGACCCTGCTAGGCGTGCTTCGTCGCATGAAGGAGCCTACAACCGTTCATGGCTTTCGTTCGTCATTTCGGACGTGGGTAGCCGAGGAAACGAGTTTCCCCGGTGAGGTAGCGGAGGCGGCACTGGCTCACCAGAACCGAAACGAGGTTGAGCGGGCCTATCAGCGCGGCGGCTTGCTCGAAAAGCGCCGGAAGCTGATGGAGGCATGGGGTGCTTATTGCGTTACGGATCGTAACTTGGCGAATGTCGTACCGATCAGGCAGGCACTATAAGGAGGTGCGGCCTGATATTGCCGACTTTATTCGGCTTCTATACTGTGGGATTGCAGGGTGTATCCTTCCAACAAATCGGCAGGACGCACCTGAAGGGCATGGGCCAAGGCCAGTGTGCTTTTGATCGTAATGTTACGCTCACCTCGCTCAATGCCGCCAATATGGTTGCGATGGAGGTCGGTTAGTCCAGACAAATCCTCTTGCGTAAGGCCGCGAGCCTTTCGCAGCCGTCGAACGGCTTCTCCTAACGGAATGAGGTCTGGGTCGATTACCACGAATTCGTGGTCGCCTTGCGGGCGTCACTTCACTACATCGTATAAGTGTGAAAGGCCCTTTTAGGGTGCATTAACGCTGTTTGCATATCACCGCGTATCAAATGAGCGATTGTCCAGATGTTATCTGTGGCTGTGAAGGGGGTTAACACAGTGAGGAAGTTCAATGTTTATCGCGATGAAGATGGAATCTATGAAGCTGTAAAGAAAGGCTGGTGCTGGCCAGCATTCTTCTTTGGATCAATATGGGCTTTGTTTAGCGGGTTATGGGTTGCTGCATTTTTCATATTTCCTATCGATTTTTTATTAACTGTAGCTGGGAACAGGAGTGGCGATCCCTATGATCGTTACGATGAGGCGGCAAACCTAATAATACTTGTTATATTTTCCATCCCGCTTCTTCTCCGGGTGCTGCTAGGGGCATGTGGCAATAAATGGAGAGGGCAGAAACTTTGTCGGCTGGGTTATGCTCACATCGGGCGCGTCGTGGCTGACGGCAAGGAACACGCCATTTCAATGTGCAAGGCTGAGCGCAACGCTGACGTTGTAGCTCCAGTCACTGAGGTGCCCGCTTATCAAAATGCGGCGGCGAGAAGTGAAGTAGAAGTTGGCGAGGGGCAGATGTGTTCCGCTGCGGTCAACGAAATTCCGCCGCATGTATTGGACGGATTTCTGCTATTTCTTGCGGTCCTTATTGGCGTTGCAGCGTGCGCGTCAGTGGTGGGCTTGTTACCCGCTGGCATTCTGCTGGGAGGACTTTTTGCCTCACTCAAGGGAGGTAATCAGTATTACTTGAAGAAGGCTACGTGGCTCGTTTCAGGCTTTGGCTATGTAATTTTGACAATATCAGCCGCAATCGGTGTTGTGTTGCTGTTCATTGAAATCCAGAATGCGGCAATTGCATTCTGGATTTCAGGCCTCTCATTTGCGACGATTTGCGCTCTCCGCTACCTGTGGCTCAATCCCTTACTTCGTCAATTTAAGTCTATCCGTACTTTTGTTTTCGGTATTCAAATTCCTGATATTCCGAAACGACCAAAGGCGCAGAAGATCATAACCCGTAGTGGTCTTCAAACCTATTCGGTAGCCGATGAGATCGCGAAATGGAAAGCGCTACACGATCAGGGCGTGATCGACGATGATGAGTATCGGCAGGCTCGCAGCCGCCTTCTTAATCCCACCTGATTCCCATTGCCGATAGCGTCGGCGTGTTCCAGCCGTCCGCCCAACCCACGCGCCGCAGGCCCGGAGCGGCAGGAGTGGAAGGGGCTGGGCACGCCGTGGCCAGAATTGGAACCAAGGGGCGAAAATCCCTCAACCACACCCCACACCTATATATTGGGGAATATGGCGGTAGCGGTTCATTTCATGGGCTGGCCGTCCGCTCTCTGCTCCCGGCTTTGCCCTATCGGCCCCTCCGCTTCGCTGCGGGCCGATGAGCAGCCTTCGCTCCGATGCGGCCACCCACCCGAAGGGTAGGAGAGTGAGGGTGAAGCTATTCGAGCCTTATGGAAATTTTCGTCGTTACCTGTGACGGCACGGGTTTCACCATGAGGCACCCCCAATATATGAATACCCCCCCCCGGTATCTTCATACGATCATACGATGGGGTGCCCCCATTTTTACACGATCATACGGGCCTACGGCCTGTTCGGTTAGTCCAACCCCGAACCGGAGCGTCCTATGTCCACTATTCGTGTCACCACAGCCACCGTTCTTGGCACTGTTACTGAAACCGCTGCCACTGTCACGAATGCAGTGAAAACCATCAGCGATGGCGTGAGTTTCATTAATCGTTTCATGGACTCGGCTCTCAAAGACCAGTCCGATCGTCATAAGGCTCATCGGCGTGAGTTCCGCGATAACCTTCGCGGTGAGCTTATCGAAGCTAAGGCGCGTCGTGACGTGCTTCGCCTTGAGTTTGTGAACGAGTCTGCGGTTAACAAGCAGCTGTATACTGCTGCTGAAGCCTACTTCCCTGCCGACATGTTCGACGACTGATGCGACGGCGTAGCCGCCACAAATGCCATGGACCTAGCTCTTTAAGGCTAGGTCCATGATATACGTCCGATAGGAAACTGGAGCCAGAGAGAGTGGCTAACCCTGTTAGCCGTTCTCCCCGAAATACCGCCACAGGCGACACATGTGCAACTTGCCTGAAATGCCGAGGGTTTTCAGGCTTCGTTGCTCATGATGCAGCCGCCATTGCTGCCACACGCCACAGTGGCATCATGCTTCCAACATAGAACCAAGCCCGGTTTCAACGGGGTTGGGATGTTCCGTGTTGGATGTTGCGCTTGTTGTGCCTGCCGGTGGGGCGGGCAGATAGCGCTTCCATGCATCATGGAAGGCTTCCCGCTTGTAGCCCTTGGGCGTCTGGCCGCTGGGCATACGGATCGTGGACGAACGGATGCCATAGTCCCGCAGGATTTCGGCCAGCTTGCGAGGATCAAGCTTTTTGCCTCGCATGTCACCCCATGGCGCTTCCTCGTCAGCCAGCAGCTTGTCCAGCAGATCGGCAGTGGTGATGCGATCCGCATTACCGAAGCAGTTGCGAATGTCTGCTAAGAGCTGAATTCCCGGCGACGGGCGCTCGTCCATCTTTGATGACAGCACCGCATCGGTCGCCGCTTTCCTTGCCGCATCGGGCCATGCTCCGCCCGCCAGATCGGCCACCGCGAAAAGCGGCCCCCATACATCGGCATTTCGGTCAGTAATGCAGTCCGGCATGACAGGTTGAGCGATCTTCGCCAGATCGACGATGCTGCTCGCCCACGCAGCCAGTTCATTTCGCAGAATGTCCGCTTCAGGCTCATGAATTCGAGGCTGAAGCGGTTCCGCTTTTTCACCGTCCGCCCGCTTTCGCATTCGGATGATGACCGACCGGCTCATGATCGTGTCGGGAAGGTGGCCCAGACCGCCCAAAGCGACGGCGGCAAAGGTTTCCAGTTCTTCGGGCACGACCTTGCCCTTGTTCATATAGCAACGCCCGACCATCGCTCCGCGTCGATAACCGGAATTAACCATTCCCCGAAGGTCTTCGTTGCCGCGTGCGGCAGGACCGAGGATCGTGTCGATTTCATCGTATAGGATCGTTGGCCGGTCATCCTGATTAGAAATCTTTCTCAGGATGTACGCAGGCGATGCATTCGAGGAGAGCAAGGCGTTGGGAACCAGCATAGCAGCAATTTCCAGTACCCGCGTCTTCCCGCTTCCCTTTTCCGGCGACAGCACCGCAAGGCGGGGTGTCGTGAACCATGCATCCATCAGATGAGCATGGGCGATCCACAGGACATGCGAAATACTGGCATGTTCTGTGGGATAGCAGATGAACCGGCAGGTGAAGGTGTGAATGCGGTCGAGCAATTCAGCCCCATCGATGCTGGCAGGTTCCGTTTGCATCACATCTGGCGTCGTCGGTTGTTCCGGGTTAGACTGGGATGCCGGGCAGGCAGCTTTGGCATCTTCTGGGCCGTGTGCTGTTGGCGCAGCACCGGCCCTTTCATCGTGGAGTGTATCGCTCATGCGGCACCTCCAGTGGCGCGGTCGATCAGCGCCTTAATGCTATCGATCTTGACCAGCCGCCGAGTGCCAATTTGCATCGAGGCCAGATCGCCTTTCGACAGCATGTCGTAAATCTTGGTTCGACCAATACCGAGCATCTGAGCGGCTTCATTCACGGAGCAAAGGATACAATTCATAGAAATAAGTCCCTGAAGTTACGTCCAATCTACTGCGGACGCTCAAGGTATTCAGCGAATCGCATTTGCAATCAAGAGAGCTGCATCTACCTTACTCGATGATGTGTAAGGAGAAATTTGGGAAACCTATATGGCGACTATTTTCTGATCCGGGTACTTTGTCCGCATGGAATAGGGGTTCTGGAGCGGTATTCAATTTTCGCTGACTATATCTGACCAATAGGACGAAAAAAATTCGCAGGATCTGTGGAAAAACTCGTCCATACCCTGTTGTCGAGATCGATCAGTGCTTTCCGCCTCACGACTCGCAGCATGTATCTGGAACTGGGTCAGCCCAATCAGGACCGGCAGCACCAACCCGCCCGCAAGACTGCCCACCCGCTACAGCGCTATATGAGAAGCGCGCGTGCGGGCAGCCTCGCTACCGTCACGCTTTCATGCAGTTCGTCTGACCTCATCGCACCACCACTTTAATCGACACTTCCACGAAGTGTGGGGAATAATGTGGGGGCTGTTTTTGAGGCGTCTATTTTATCATTTAAAAACAAAGGAATGAGAACGTGATTCTACTCCCTCCCGCCCGCCATCATCCTGTCCCCGAGATTCTGATTCATCCATAAAACCCAGGATTTCTGCGGGTTTAAGGAGTGATTCGGGTCCATGCTCGTTCTTGGCATTCTACCGGCGTCCGATTGGATGTGGGTAAGGATGTGGGAGATTTGGGGCATGGGAAAGCTCTCAGTGACAGCCGTGAAGGCCGCGACGCGACCCGGTCGCATTGGTGATGGCGATGGCCTTTTTCTGGTCGTGCAGCCCGGCGGCACAAAAAGCTGGATATGCCGCGTGCAGAAGAATGGAACCCGTCGCGACTTCGGGTTGGGCAGCACGACGAAGGTGTCGCTTGCTCTGGCGCGCGAGCGCGCACGCGAAATTCGGACATGGATGGAGATGGGGCTCGATCCCCTGTTCGAGCGCCATAAGGCGCGCGGCATTCCGACCTTCAAGGACGCGGCGGCCAAGGTGCTGGCCGCGCACAGGAAGACCTGGCGCAACGAAAAGCATGAGGGCCAGTGGCAAAGGACGCTGGAGGCTTAGGCCACGCCGACCAGATGGCACCTGCGGACCGAAGGCCGCTGCCATGATTGTGGTGAACCATATCACGCCAACATCCCCTTAGCCCGTGCGGCTGTCAGCATCGCGGCTCTCAAAGGTGGCTCCACAAAATATGACCCTCCACGCATATTTGCGTTGACTTCAATCAACTGCGTTAATATCAAAATTGCACTATCGGATAAAAATAAACCGAGAGGATGGGGAGAAGTGCAATGCGAGGACGAGCGTCTTCATTATTCCTGACGGGTACCGCCCTGTTCACGATGGCGAGCGCGGCCGCCGCCCAGGAGGCCACGCCGCCGACGGACGCCCAGAGCGGACAGGCATCAGCCCAGGATATCGTCGTCACCGGAACCCGCATCGTGCGCGACGGCTATACCGCGCCGACGCCGGTGACCGTCGCATCGACCGAAGAGCTGGTGAAGGCGACCCCATCCAACATTCCCGACGCGCTCAACAAGCTGCCGCAGTTCCAGAACTCGTCCAGCCCGTCGCGCAGCTCGATGAACTTCGCCAATACCGCGGCGCACGGCAATGTGCTGAACCTGCGTGGCGTCGGGCCGTTGCGCACGCTGATCCTGTTCGATGGCCAGCGGGTGGCGCCCACCACCTATCTCGGCACGGTCGATGTCAATGTCATCCCCAACCTGCTGATCCAGCGGGTGGACGTGGTGACCGGCGGCGCTTCGGCGGCCTATGGCTCCGACGCGGTCTCGGGCGTGGTGAACTTCGTGCTCGACAAGAAATTTACCGGCCTGACCGGCGTCGCCCAGGGCTCGACGTCGCAGCGCGGCGATAATCAGGGCTATCGCTTCGGCATCGCCGGCGGCTTCGACTTTGGTGGCGATCGCGGCCACCTGTTGCTGAGCGCCGAGACTTTCAAGAATAACGGCATGCTGCGCAGCGACCGCAAACTGGGACGTGGCGCCTATAGCTATGTCGGCAGCACGGTCGGCTGCACCAATCCCAATGCTGCGGCCGATCCCACCGCCTGCTCGCCGGGCGGCTCGCTCAATCCCTATATGATCGCATCCGGCGTAACGCTGAGCGCTGCATCGGAATATGGCAAGATCACGTCGGGGCCGTTCACCAATTACCGGTTCGACGCCAATGGCGCGCTGGTGCCGTTCAGCAACGGCACGGCAACCGGATCGCCGGGCTATTTTGTCGGGGGAGACGGGTATGCGATCTCGCCTGACACGCAGGCGGTCGCCCCGCTGCACACCTATCAGGCCTTTGGCCGGGCGAGCTGGGACTTCACGCCGGACGTGACCGGCTATGTCCAAGGCAGCTTCTCGCGCAGCGACCTGTCCTACACCTCGCTCGCCAACAGCCTGGTGCCGCCGACGGCCGCCACGCTCTACAGCGGCAATCCCTATCTGCCGGCCGAACTTCAGGCCGCCTTCACCCCGACCAGCCAGTCGATCACGCTCGCCCGCTATGGCGCCAATTCACCCCGGCCCCACACGACGGAACGCACCGATTACTGGATGGTCAATGCCGGGTTCGAAGGGACGCTGGCGGACAAATGGAAATGGAATGTCGCCTTCAACCATGGCGACTCCAATTTCTCGGTCGCACAGGAAGGCGTCTGGGATTGGCAGCATTTCTATGCCGCGACCGATGCCGTGCGCAATGGCAGCGGCCAGATCGTCTGCCGGGCCAGCCTGAGTGCCGATCCGACGATCGCGGCCCGCTATGCCAATTGCCAGCCCTTCAATCTGCTGGCCACCGGCGACGCCTATGCCAGCCAGCCTGGCTATGACTATGTCGTGGGTACGTCGCGTTACCGCGCCCGCATCTGGCAGAACGCCATGTCGGCCAGCATCCAGGGCGCCCTGTTCGACCTGCCCGCCGGTCCGGTCGACGTCGCGCTGGGTGCGGAATATCGCCGCCAGAGCCTGCGCCTGACCAGCAATGCCAACCCCGCCGATCTCGACACGACGGCGGAACGCAGCGCCTATTTCGCCGGCCTGCGCGGCGTGCCTTCGTCGGTTTATCATTATTGGCTGACCAATGTCGGCGAGGCGTCGGGCGACCTGAGCGTCAAGGAGGTGTTCGGCGAACTGGCGGTGCCGCTGCTCAAGGACAAGCCCTTTGCGCAGGAACTGAGCCTGAACGCGGCCGGCCGCTATACCGATTACAGCACGTCGGGATCGGTCAAGACCTGGAAGCTCGGCGCCACCTGGAAGCCGATCAGCGACCTGCTGCTGCGCGGGTCGGTCTCGCGCGATATCCGCGCGCCCAATCTGTTCGAGCTGTTTGCCGGCGATCAGAGCGCGATCAGCCTGCTGGTCGATCCGGTCAGCGGCATCACCGCCAATGTGCCGCAGGTGACGGGCGGCAACCCCGATCTGAAACCGGAAAAGGCCGATACGCTGACCTTTGGCGCAGTCATCACGCCGTCCTTCCTGCCAGGGCTCAGCCTGTCGGTCGATTATTACCGGATCAAGATCAAGGATGCGATCGGCACGTTGAGCCTGACCCAGATCGTCAACAATTGCAGCCAGAGCGGCGGCACCGCGCCCGAATGTGCGCTCGTCACCCGCGACACGCCGACATCCTTCCCCAGCCAGATCCGGGTGGCGCCCGCCAATATCGCCTATCTGGAAACCAGCGGCATAGATTTCGACGCGTCCTACCGGACCGAACTGGCGGGCGGCAATCTGGGCCTGCGCCTCTATGCCAGCTATCTCGACACCTATCAGACCCAGCAGTCATCGACCGCGCCGGTGCTGGAATATGCCGGGATCAGCACGATCAGCAGTACACCGGAAGGTCGCCCGCGCTGGCGTGGCACGCTCAGCGTCAATTACGAGATTGGCCGGGTCGGCGTCTTCCTCAACCAGCAGCTGATCGGCAAGGTGAAGCTGGGCATCCCCGGCGGCCTGGAAAACGGCCTTGGCCAGACGATCGGGGCGGTCGACTATACCGACATGACGCTCAGCTACCGCCTGCCGGTGGCCAACGGTCATGTCGAATTCTTCGGCACCGTCAACAATCTGTTCGACAAGGATCCGCCGTTGATCCCCGGCACCATTCCGGGGGTCAACATCGCCACCAATTTCGCGCTTTACGACACGGTAGGCCGCGCCTTCACGGGCGGCATCCGCTTCAAGTTCTGAAAGCCGGACGGCGGCCTGGTGCCGCCGTATCTCTCTCCCTGGGCGCCGGCTGCCAATGCAACCGGCGTCTCTTTTTTGTCCAAGGAGGTCTCCTTGCCCCATGCTTCGCCCCGTCCCGTCCGTCGACCGTCCAGCAGGGTCTTGAGCGCGGCCTCCTCCCTCGCGCTGCTCATGGCGCTCTCAGCGCCTGTTGTCGCACAGACCTCCGATGCTTCGGCCGCGAAAATCTATGGCCGCACGCCGGCGGAATCCTCGCCGCCCAGCTGGCCTCAGCCAGTCCGCGCCGCCAACGGGGCTCCCAATATCCTGATCGTCATGACCGACGATGTCGGCTTTGGTGCCAGCAGCACCTTTGGCGGCCCGATCCCCACGCCGACCTTCGACGCGCTCGCGCAGGCCGGACTGCGTTATAACCAGTTCAACACCACCGCCATCTGCTCGCCGACCCGCGCCTCGCTGCTGACCGGGCGCGATCCGCAGGCGGTCGGCATGGGCTATGTCGCCAACTGGGCGACAGGCTATGACGGCTATAACAGCCTGATCCCCAAAAGCGCCGGCACCATGGCCCAGATCCTGAAGGAAAACGGCTATAATACGGCGATGATCGGCAAGGGGCATGTCACCCCGGAATGGGAAATGAGCCGCGCCGGACCGTTCGATCGCTGGCCCACGGGCCTGGGTTTCGAATATTTCTACGGCTTCCTGGGGGCCGACAGCAGCATGGCCGAACCCAATCTGGTCGAAAATACCGCGCATGTGCAGGCGCCAGCCGATCCCGCCTATCATCTGGAACATGATCTGGCCGATCATGCGATCCGCTGGATCGACGAGCAGCATGCGGCCGCCCCGGACAAGCCCTTTCTCCTCTATTATGCGACCGGCACCGCCCATGCCCCCAACCAGCCACCCGCCGACTGGATGGCGCGCTTTCGTGGCAAATTCGATGCCGGCTGGGACGCGATGCGGGCGGAAACGGTCGCCCGGCAGAAGCGGCTGGGCGTGATCCCGCAGGGGACGGACGATGCCCCCCGGCCCGACACATTGCCGCGCTGGGACAGCCTGACCGCCGATCAGAAGCGTCTCTATGCCCGCTATATGGAGGCTTATGCCGCGTCGCTCGCCTATGCCGACGCGCAGATCGGCCGCGTCATTCAGCGACTGCGCGACAATGGCGAGATCGACAACACGCTGATCATCTATATCCAGGGTGACAATGGCGCGAGTGCCGAGGGCAGTTTCGACGGCAAGCTGTTCGAGCAGTCGGCGCTGAGCGGGGTGAAGGAAAATCCTGATTATGCCCTTGCCCATATCGACGATATCGGCACGCGACATGCCTATAATCTGATCCCCGGCGGATGGGGCTGGGCGCTCAACGCTCCCTTCCCCTGGGCCAAGCGCTATGGCTCTCATTTCGGCGGCACGCGCAACGGCATGGTCATGTCCTGGCCGCGCCATATCCAGGATCCGGGCGGGCTGCGCAGCCAGTTCCACCATGTCAGCGACATCATGCCGACCGTGCTGGAGGCTGCGGGGGTGAAGGCGCCCGAGATACTGGACGGCATACCGCAAAAGCCCATCACCGGGATCAGCATGGGTTACAGCTTCGCCGCCAAGGACGCCCCCTCGCACCGCACGACCCAGGTGTTCGCGATGGCGCAGAATCTGAGCGTCTACAAGGATGGCTGGGTGGCCGCGACCGCGCCGATGGTGACGCCGTGGGAACGCACGCCGCCGCTGCCCGTGCCGATCGACCAGCGCGTCTGGCAGCTATATGATACCCGTTCGGACTTCAGCGAAGCGCATGACCTGGCCGCTGCCCAGCCGCAAAAGCTCGCCGCGCTCAAGGATCTGTTCTGGGCTGAAGCGGCGACCGCCGGCATCCTGCCGATCCATGGCAGCGAAGGCGGGCAGAAGGGCCGGCCCGATCCTAATGCCGGGCGCGCCCTGTTCACCTATCATGGCCCGATCGGCCCCATTCCGGAAAGCGCGGCGCCGGGCCTGGTCGGCCATTCCTTCACCATCAGCGCGCAAGTGAACGTGCCGGCCGATGGCGGCCGGGGCGTCATCGCCGTGCATGGCGGCCGCTTCGGTGGCTATAGCCTGTTCCTCGACCAGGGGCGGCCCAGATTCACCTATAATCTGACGCCCGCCCATATGAGCCGGATTGCCGGCACCGCGCCCCTGACGGCGGGGCGGCACGATATCGGCCTGCGCTTTGTCATGGACCGGGAAGCGCCGACCAGCGGCGCCACCGCCACGCTGCTGGTGGATGGAAAGGAGGTCGCGCGCGGCCGGATCGACCGCACCTTCGCGCTCGTCGTGTCGCACACCGAGGATTTCGAGATCGGCCAGGACAGTATCAGCCCGGTCGATCCTGCCTATGATGTGGCCAGCAGCCACTTCACCGGGACGATTGAGCAGGTGGATATCAGCCTGCCCTAGGGGCCCTTTGCTTTCCGCATTTTGCGAGCCGTCAGCTGTGCCAGCTGACTTCAAAATGCTCTAGCAATAGCGCGCCAGCCAGGCCTCCACCGAAACCGGCAGGTCCGTTTCCCCCGGCGGGGCCAGCAGGCTGGCGCGCGCGCTCATCATCACGTCGCGGACATGCGCCTCCAGCGGCACGGTGCGATCCTCGGACGGCATATGGTCCCAGCGGACCAGCAGGCTCTGCAGCATCATGTTGCACAGCAGGATGCGGTTGCGCGCGACGTCGGGATGCACCCCCTCCATCAGCGCGCGCAGATGGCCGATCACCCGGAACAGGTTCTGCGCCCTGTCTTCGACCGCCGCGAACAGGCTGGAGGTCAGCGACCAATATTGGGTCGCGAAATGCAGCAGGAAATGGGCATAGGGATGAGCACCTGCTTCATCCTTCAGGTCAAGCTGCGGCAACAGCAACATACCCAGCAATGCCATCGGATCACCCAGATGACCGTTCGCTTCCGCCTGCGCCAGCATCCGGCCGCGTATCGGATCCATCTGCTCCACACGGGCGCCGAAGACGGCGGCGAGCAGCCCATCCTTCGATCCGAAATAATAGGTGACGGCATTGGTGTCGCCACAGCGGGCGGCCGTCGCAATCTCGCGCATCGACACGGCATCGATGCCGCGCGCCGCGAACAATGTTTCGGCGGCACGGACGAGCCGCACCATCGGCGGCTCTGCATGTCGCACCCGCTTCCTGGTGGCGCTCAACTCTGGCAAGGCAATCCTCTCCCGGCAATTGCCGGCCAAATTATTGCCGGATGGCGCTGGAAACCAGCCCCTTTCGACAAGCGGGGAGCGCGGAATTTAGCAGCACCGGCCCGCTTTCGCGCATCGCGCCGCCGCCAGGATCATGCCCCCCTGCGCATCAGATAAATGTCCATGATCCAGCCATGCCGGGCCCGTTCCTGCGCGCGGAGCCCCGCGATCCTGTCCCGCACGACCGCCAGCGGCCCTTCGATCAGGAGTTGATGTTCCATGCCGAGATAGGCGCCCCACCAGATATGGATGCCGGCGGGATCGAGCGCGTCGAAGGCACAGCCCTGATCCAGCATCACGGCGACGCTGTCGCCGTCGGCCGGCCAGCCATCGTCGCGCAGCCGGCGCCCGGTGGTGATGACGACCGGCGCGCCCAGCCGGTTGAGCGGGATCGCGTGCGCTGCGGTCAGCGCCTGCAGGCTGGTGATGCCCGGCACGACGCTTACCCGGATCGCCAGCCCCCTCTGCGCCAGCCGGTCGGCGATCCGCAGGCTGCTGTCATAAAGGGAGGGGTCGCCCCAGACCAGCAGGGCAAGGCGGCCGCCATCGGGCAGGTGGCGTGCGATCTGCCCGGCCCAGGCCTGCGTGATGGCATCGTGCCAGTCATGGACGCCGCCCATATAGTCGCCCCGCGCATCGCGCACGGGCAGGTCGAACTCCACCACGCGCACCGCCCGCGTCAGCACGGCCGCACAGATCGCGCGGCGCAGGTCGACAAGGTCGGACTTGGCGCTGCCCTTGCGCGGCAGCAGGATGAGGTCGGCGCTGTTCATCGCCCGCACCGCCTGGGCCGTCAGATGATCGGGATTGCCGGTGCCGATGCCGATGAGGTGCAGTTCGATCATCATGCGCTCGCGATCATGTGGAAGAAGGAACCGCTGGCCCAGCCGCGCCGCGAGCCGGTCTCCGCGACCGCCGCACCATCGGCATCG
>CAACXH010000426.1_pt1 | contig 21117 bp, 36 predicted proteins | sample 2275881 | NCBI WGS metagenome assembly CAACXH01 (sample SAMEA5312483, study PRJEB27640) | indoor metagenome | biome: indoor environment; feature: controlled; material: polymer antistatic dissipative epoxy resin | place: Italy | collected 2014-05-27 | reverse complement strand
AGAGGCTGTGTCAGAACGCTGACGTAACGGTGGACGGCCGAGTTTCGATATGATTCCGGGGGGTTACGACACCGACCTTGGAAGCTATCATGTGGAACCCGACCGCCCGCGCGCATCATAGCCGCGCACAGCTTCGCTATGGAAGCGATCTTACCGATGCAGAATGGCATTTGATCGAGCCGTATTTGCCCGCGCCGTGCCAATGCGGACGGCGACGGCGTTGGCCGATGCGGGAGATCATCGAGGCCATTTTCTATTTGCTGCGGGCAGGTTGTCCTTGGCGGCTTTTGCCTGACAGCTTTCCGCCATGGCGCACGGTCTATCGCTGGTTCTGCGCTCTGCGTGACGATGGGACATTTGAAAGTCTCAACCACCATCTCGTCCAGATCGACCGTGTCCGAATGGGGCGAGAACCGATGCCGTCAGCGGCGGCCATCGACAGCCAGAGCGTGAAGACCACCGAAGCGGGTGGACCGCGCGGCTATGACGCAGGGAAGAAGATCATGGGCCGCAAGCGCCACGCCATGGTCGATACCGATGGCCGTGCGCTCGAACTGCTGGTCCATGGCGCTGATGTGCAGGACCGAGACGGTGCAGTGCCTTTGCTCATGCAGTCACGCCAGCGGCACCCCTTGGTCGAGCATGCCTATGCCGACAGCGCCTACAACAGCGATCGCGTCCGGGAAGCCACATCCATCACAATAGAGATCGTTCGGAAATTCGCCGACCAGACCGGGTTCGTCGTCCATCCCAGACGATGGGTGGTCGAACGAACCTTCGCATGGCTCAATCGAAATCGACGCTTGGCAAAGGACTTCGAGCGAACCATCAAATCCGCAACTGCACTTCTATATGCCGCTGCTGCTGTCGTCCTCATCAGGCGCATCGCTCGTTACGCATGAGATTCAAGACAGGCTCTTAGAAGCTGTCGCGGTAGATCATGCCGGCGGGGAGGCGAACCTCCAGGCCACCAACATTCATGATGCCGCCGACTTCATAGACCATGCTCGCCTTCTGGAAGGCGGGCAGGAACTGGTGCGGGCCGGGCAGGTGGAATTTCAGCACCTGCGAGTTGCGGGCATAGGCGACGAGGCGCTTGCTGCTGCTGGTCCCGGCGGTTTCGAGCGCGCGGCTCTTGAGGATGGTCAGGCTTTCGCCCGCCGCGTTGTTCGCCATCAGGAACGACAGGATCGTGGCGCCGCTGTCGCCCACGCGGGTGGTGGCGATGTAGTTGTAGCTGCTGGTGGGCAGGACCAGCGTGTCCGCGACCATCGTTTCGCCCGATCCGGTTTCCACGGCGGTCAGCGCTTCGTTGATGTCGCGCAGGATCTGATCGGCCGTCTTGGTCGACCAGGTGCGGGTCGAACCGGTGCCATCGGCAGCAACCTGCGCGCTGGCGACGTTCGCGTCGTTGACAAAGCCCGTCCAGCCCTTCTCGTTGTCGCCCTTGGGCGTCAGGCCCGTCATGGCGATGCCGTAGATGAAGCGGTCGGCTGCGAGGCCGGCGGCCAGTGCCTTATCCGACGAGAGCGAGCGGCCCAGCTTGGCGGCGCGCTGCATTTCCTGCGTGTTCCATTCATAGCCGATCGCGGCCAGGTGGAAGTTGCGGGTGTTCTGCGTCATCTTGGTCGACGCATAGGGCATGTCGAACGCCCCGCCGGCCATGAACTGCGCCTGGCCGACCTGATCCATCGAATAGACCACAGTGCCGACGTCCCACATGTCGCCCGAGCTATCGACCGGCATGAAGCGGGTGATGTCGAAGCTGGGATACTTCGTCATGTAAACTTCGGATTCGATGCGGTGCAGCTGCGGGGTCAGGAAGGCATAGCCGACCTGCGCGTCCGACAGGAACGAGTCGATCTTGTCCGCGAACGAGGCGGCATGGCGTGCGTTGTCGGCGGCCCACAGGCTGATGACCTGGCGCTGGACCGCGGCGTCGGCAGCCATGAACATGATCGGATCGGTGATGCGACCGGCGGCGGCGTCGAAGAAATGGGAAATGGCGTTCATGATTGCCCCCTTAGCGCTTCACGATGCGGCACAGGCCGTTCGTGACGGTTTCGTCTGCGATCCATCCGGTCGCGATGTGCGTGGCATCGGCCGCCGTGGCGCCAATACCGTCCGCAGCACCAGCGCCGGTGCCGACCGTCAGGGCAGCGCCATCGGTCACGGCGCCGGTGACGGTGACGAAGACCGCACCGCTGGTGATGATCGTCATGTTGTCATACTGCTGATATTCGTCAGCATCGGCGCCAGGCAAAGCGCCCAGGGCCGAAGTGGCAACGGCGAAGCCCAGGAAGGTGGCCAGCGTGCCGACCGTGCCGACTGCGCCATGGTCGCCCCATCCGCGATAGACGGGCGCACCGAATGCGATGCCCGCAGCGGTTTCACAGGTGCGGCTGATGCGGTTGGAGGTTTCGCCATTGGCGATCATGCCGGGATAACCCTTGGCGGGGTTCTCGGTGTAGCTGCTCTGAAGAACGGACATGTTCAGCCCTCCTTATGCGTAGCGCGCGGCGCGGATGGTGGCGACGGTGGCGGCGTCATTGACTGGGCCGCGAAGGCCATCGGTGATGATCGTGCGCAGCGGGTCGGCGGGCTTGGCGTCCTTCGCCGCCATGGCGAATGCGCCTGCGATACCGACATCATCCAGCGCGGAGGCCTCGGCATCACCGAGCGTGAACGCCACCACTGCACGGCGGATTTCCGCGTCGGTCTTGCCATCGGTCACGATGTCGGCTTTGACCAACTTTGCCTTGGTCACCAGCGCGGCCCGATCCGCGACGCGCTGATCCTGCTTGGCGGGGGTCAACTCAGCGTTCGCGTCGGCCAGCTTCTTTTCCAGCACGGCCTTCTCGCCCTGCAGGGTGGAAATCTGGCCCTTTGCATCGGTCAGAGCGGTTTCAGCCTGCGCAGCCTTGTCCTGCAGCTTCGAGATCGCGGCGCTGACGGCTTCCGCGTCCGATAGGTCGACCTGCAGACCGTCGAGCACGATCTTCTTCACTTGCTTCTCCTGGGTGAATGCCGACACAGCGGCGGGGTTCGCGTCGCAGATCGCGACGGAATCGGTGATGGCGCAGGACGGGCCAGCGCGGCCCCGGTCCACGATCGCTACGTGATTGCCCTTGATGGCGATCTGCTTGGCCACGCATTTGACGCCGCCGGGGCCATCGAAATCGCCGAATTGCAGTTCCGCGGCGTAGCCGTTCGACAGTTCGCGCTTGCCGGCGTCCACCGCATCGATGGTGTCGGCATCCGTCAGCATCAGGTCGAAGGCGAGATAGCCGCCTTCCTCCCACTTCGCGCCCATCACCGTCCCGCGCGCGTGATCGCGCCAGTTCTTGGCGTTGACCGCTACGGTCGGGTGATTGTCGGTGATCGGCTTGCCGATGAAGCTGTGCGCAGACAGCGGATCGAAAACGGCAGCTGCGTCCCGCAGGACGTTGACCATGCCCGCATCGCGCAGGCCGTGGCGGTTTTCGGGGTCGATTTCGCTGCCAAGGTAGGCGTAGGTTCCGGTCCTGGCCGCCTTTGCCCGCACAGCCATATAGCCGTCAGAAGTCCGGCGGGGCGCGTCAAGGGTCAGGGCGTCGGAGAATAGCACCATGGGGCTTGTCTGCCGCATGGTCTTGGATTGGCTCTACGGACGGGACAAGCGATCCGGACTGAAGTCGCCACACCAATCTTGGCAGTCGGTCACCGGCCAAAGCCCGTTGCTATCGCCACATGCTAGGAAACCTGATTGCCACGCAACTCCGGACGGCGCGCGGCGCCTGCACTCGCCTGCTCCTGAATGCAAAGTGTGCCAATACCGGCACTCGTTGCAAGTCGCATCAGCCAGGATCACTTCCGCCCTCCGACAAGCGCCTTCACGCTTTCGATGCTCACCAGACGCCGGCCTCCGACGCGGTGCGTGACGATCCTGCCTTCGCGCATCCAGTTGTATATGGTGGCGCGGCAGACCCCCAACGAGTTTGCGGCATCGATGACGCTGCATGTGATAGGCTTCATTGTGCAAATCCATCCTTGGTTGAACGCCGATCTTCTACCATGGATTTTGACCGATTTTCCGGTTCGGCGGAGGATGAAAGCCCTATATCCCTATGTAACAATGGAAGTTTATTACCTTCCCCACTGGACCAAGTGGACAACTGATGCCACAATTAAGGCAAGTGGACAGGGAGAGCCCGGTCGGCGTTATAGCCTCGGTGAGTTGCACCGATGCTTTTCGCTTTTTTGATGGCTAATCCACCTCATCCAGTAGGCGAATATAGGCCTGACGGCGGCATGAACAAAAGGACGGCTCGCCCGGCCCATCACCCGCATCGATCTTATCCGAGCCGCCGACTTCCTTGTCCGTTCGGAGGGTGAAAATATGCCCGTCCCTGGCCTTATGCCATGGTCGCGCATGCAGCTTGCCACCATGCCGGTATTTGTATTCGGACAGGCCGGCCTCAGCTTGTCGTTCCTTGTCCAAGGCGCTGCTCAATTTGCTGTTCTGGTCACTGGCAATCCTGACCGCCCGTGCGCGACTGCCGCCTACGTCTTCGCGTATCTGGCGCGCGACATCCCTGACAGGCGTCCTCTGCTCGTATCCGCGGAAGACAGCATCGGCAATTTTGCCCTTGGTCACATCAGAGACATTGGTCACCAGCGCCACATTGCGAGCGAGAAACGTTCCCAACGCCTCCTCCACCGGCTGCGCGGACAGGATCAGGTCGAGATCGACGCCCACGCCTGCCTTGATCGCCGCCGACCATTTCGAGCGGTGGACGCGCTCAGCACGAACAGCCCACTGCCGCAGCCCCGGCGCGATCCGCGCGGTGAGGATCGTCAGGAACTCCTGCGCCACGCTGCTGATGGCGGCCTGCACCTGATCCACGGTGTCGATCGTCAGCGTGTCGGCGATGGGCAGCGGCTGCGCGTCATATCCGGCAAGGATGCGGTCGATGTTATCCGCCCATATCTGCCAGGCGGGCGCGTAGATCGCGGCGAGGTCGGTCGCTGCGGCCTGTGTGGGGATGATGGGCCTGAGAACGATATCCCTTCTCTTGCCTGCTTGGCGAGCCATGCGGGGGAGCGAAAAGCCCACCGTTAGGCCTCCGCGATCTTGGACTTCCAATCCAGATCGAGCGCCTCGAATATCTCAGGCCCGAACCGCAGCGCGCCGTTGAACGGCTTGAGCGCATCGATGTCGACACCCTCGGGCGCGGTGTAGCTGATCGTCACATGCGGCTGAAATTCCGGCCAGTCATGCGATCCGCCGGCCTCGATCATATCCTTGTGGCGCCAGTCCAGATCGGGGCAGGCGAAGCGCAGAACGACAGCATTCTCGCCCAGCTTCTCGATGACGCGTGGGCCGCCGGGGCGAACGATGATCTGGCCCTTCTCATCCTCGCGCCAGTCGCGGCCCATCTTCATGGGGTCAACCGGGCTGCGGGAATACAGGACTGTCACATGCATGTCGCTGGCGGGCAGGGTGGTGGCAAAACCGTTGCCCTTGGCCCATGCGATCAGGTCGGCGGCGTTCAGCAGCTTGCGCTGGACATAGAGCGGGCGCGGCGTGGCGTCGGATAGCCATGCGTCGGCGGTAGCCACAGTGGAACGGCCACCGCCCGGCGCACGAGACGACTGACCACCTCCTTTCTCTCCGAGGGGCACGATCCCCAGTTCGGATTCGTCACCGCCCGGCTCTTCACCGGCGGCCTCGGCTTCGGCCAGCGCCTTGTCCAGGCCCGGCAACCACTGGTCGTCGGACAGCATGGACTGCGTAGCCTTCTCGATCGCACTCGACGGCAGCAGTGCCGCATCGACGTAGATCTTGATCGTCTCAGCCTTGAGCTTGTTGGTTTCGGCCTGCTCCTTCTCGCTGGGCAGCGAGAGCGGCGACCACTTATAGTTGATTTCCTTGGGCCGGCTGCCGAGCGCGGACGGGATCAGCGTGGCATCGAGGCGGTCGACCGAGGGGGACAGATAGAGCCGCTGCTTGCTGCGGATCATCGTGTGGTAGTTCTGCTCGTCGTGGTCGCCGGTGCTGTTCATGCCCTGCGGCGCGCGGCCAAGCAGTCGAGTGGCGGGGATGTCGGCGGCACCGGCAACAACCGAAAGCAGCGCCTCGATCATTTCCGGCATACCGGTCAGGGTGAGCTGGCGCTGGATAAACTCGTCGTCCTTGTCGAGATAGACGCCTCGCAGCGACGATTTGCCCGCATCAGTATATTGCACCCGCTTGCGCACCTCATCCTCGTTGCTGATGAGGTTCTGCATGAAGCCAGACAGGCGGTAGATGTCGATCTTCGCCTCATCGATCATCCGCGCAAAGCCGTCATTGGCCTTGATCGCGTTCTTCACGGCTCGGTCGATGCGGAAGACGATGCTATCGCCCCAGAAATGATCTTCCCATGTCACGCCGGGGAAGCGTGGCACAGGCGAACCCTTGAACACAATCACGCGGGACGGGTGGATCTTCGGATTGTCGAGCTTGCCGTTGATCTTGAAATGCTGGGGTTGACCGAACCATAGCGACGTGATGTCGCGCTGTTCCTCGCCGATCGTCAGTTCCCAGCGGTTGAAGACGTGGACATATTTCAGGCTGTCCTTACCCGACTGCGGGGCAGGGGCTTCGGGGTTGGCATCACCATATCCGAGAAGCATCGCGCCGCCGCCCAAGCGCCCATAGGCGATGGCCTGCTGCACCTTGCCGACGATATCGAAATTGCGCTCTGCCTCTTCCAGCGTCTCAATCTGGGCCTCACCAGCCTGCCAGTCGCGCCATTCACGCACCATGTCCTCGGCAGGAATGTCCACGATCTTGCCGAGCAGCCAGTTGGAGCGATAGCCGGCGACGATTTCCTGCGGGGACATCGGCATGAAGTGCCAGGCATCCCAGACGCTGCGGTCGATCCCGGTGCCCGCGCCGGTCATGCCGTTGACCAGCCCGCCAAGGCCGTCCCGCACCATCGGCACGACATTGCTGCGCGCGGCAGATTGGATCGGGTTGCCGCGATGGTCGAGCAGTTGGGCCATGCTGGAACGCTGCGGCGACAGGGGGCGATATTCTACGGACGGTAGGTTAGAGGGACGCGCCCCATGGCGCCGCGCTATCAAGCATCAACTCGGTCAGCGCCCACACCATGGCATCGGCCCGGTCAGGCGACCCCTCACCGACGAAGCCCGACGCGGTGAAGTTGCACATCTGATCCTCAAGGTCGGGGTGATCGCCCACATGGCTCACCTTACCCTGCTCATACAGCGCTGAGATCGGCTCGGCGCGCACAACCTTGCCGCGCGTCGCACTGACCTCCTTGTATGAGACGGATTGGTCGGCCGTCTTCACCACGAACTCGACCATGGCACCACCATAGTTGCGCTCACCGATGACGCGATCGGCGCCCCAGCGTCGATACATCTCGACCACGCGCCGGCCCCATCCATCGGGGGATAGCTGACAGGTGGCGTCCTGCAGAACATAACCGCGCCCGTCGACACCCTTGGCCGCGACCACGATGCCGATGTCATCGCCGCCGCCGTCGCCCTTCGTCCCACTGGGGTCAGCCGCGACCACGATGCGCTGCAGGTCGATCACTGCGCCGGCATAGCGAACCTGAGGCCTGCCATCGTCAGGGCTGCGCTCCAGCGTCGCCCGGTGGCCATCGATGCCCGGTATCGTCCCGCCCTCGGTCTGCCGGTCCTCCAGCGCCCACAGAGCGCCGTTGACCTCGCTCGCCCATTCGCCGGCCTCGAACCGGAGCCGCTTGGCCGCCGACATGGACGCCAGCACCTCGAAATATTCGGCGGGCAGGTTGTCGGCGTTGTCCGAAGGGTTGACCTTCATTTCGACATAATCGGCGGGGTTCGGCAGCGCTTCCTTGGTGCCAGGCTTCACCTTGGCGCGGAATAGCTGGAACGACCAGTGCAGCTTCGACGGCGGGTTGCAGTCAAAATAGGCTTTGAGCGGCAGATGCGTGCGCCCTGTTGCCGCCGCGATCTCTGGCGCCAGCTCGCATTTCTGCGCGAGGCGGGACATGGCGATTTCCACCGATCCCCATGGTATCTGGCTGCTCTCGTTGAAGTAGAGGGTGCAATATTCCGCGCCAAGGATCTTCTCGACCCGCTCCTTGTCGTCCAGGCCCGCGATCCAGATTTGCGACCCGTTCGGCAACTCAACATAGAAATCCGTCTTGTCGAACCGGACGCGCAACGCCGGGAAGCATAGTTTCAGCACCTTGGGCAGGGTGTCGGCCCAGATGCTGGTTTTCGCGTGGTTGAAGCGGAAACGGAATATCGCGTGCCGGCTGCCGGGGGCGTTGATAGCGCGCTGGAGGATCGCGCGGACCAGCAGGAAGGTCTTGCCCGAGCGCGAGCCGCCCCGGAGCATGATGTTGCGGGCGGGGGAGACGAGGAGGTCGCGCGCCTCTTCCTGCCTCGGGGTCAGCTTGGCAATCGGCGGGCCGCCATTATGGCCTAGCCCAACGGGACGCTCGGCAGTGATTTCGTCAGAAAATCCGACCGCTGGACTCAAAGCGCAGCGTCCTTAGGATCGATCACCAGCGTCATGGCCGCAGCGACCTCCAGTTTCTCTTTGAACGCCTGCACGTCGACATGCTTGCCGATCAGCTCGACCCGCTTGATGCGCTCACTGATCTTGACCTTCGTGACGTGGCCAGCGCCTTCGCCGATCGTCTCGACTTCGATGCCAGCAACGAGGCCCTGGCGCCAAACCAATGGCCAATCCTTGACCGGCTTCACCCGGCCATCCTCATCATACAGGTCAGCAAGGTCTGCAAAGGCTTCGGCGGCGAGCCGGCTCAACACCCATGCTGCATCGATGCCGGTTTTTTCCGAACGTGCCGCTTTAGCCTCTGCAACCGCCCTTTGAACCTCAACATTCCTCAACAAGCGCTCACCCTGCGACGATGCTGTCTTGGCGCTGTAGCCCGCCCGTATGGCCGCCTGAGTAGCGTTCAGGTCGATAAGATACTCTTGCGCGAACCGGAGTTGCTTATCGTTCACGACTTCCACCCCATGCAGGCAACGCGGCCATCAGGCGCGGTCCAGCGATACGCGCCGGCCTCCAGCCTGATATTCTGAGGATCACCGCCACGCTGACGAACGAACGATTCCATGATGCGCAGAGCCGCCGCCTGACGATCACTCATCCCTTCCGCCTCCTAGCCATATACTCGCGCCGCAACCGCTTAAGCTCGCGCTCCCCGCCGGCCATGGCGATCCACTTCCGCACCAGATCGTTGCGCGCGCCATAGACCCGCTCGATGCGCCGCCATCCGCCTTCCACGAACTGCTGCGCGAACTCGGGCGGCAGGGGCGGGATCAGTTTGGACGATGGGCGGCGATGGGCGCCGCGTGTGCCGTGATTAAGCATCGATCACCCCCATATGGCTTGCCGCGATCAGTTCGGCGAAATCCTCGCGCACCGAGACGCTGGCCCGGTTCCAGGCGTGCTGCAGTTGCATCCGGCAGTGGTCGTCCCATTCGTCGGGGCTGAGCATTGCCGCGCGTCCCGTCTCCACCTTCCGCGTGATCGTCTGTTTGCGCAGGTCGTCCGCGTTCCAGTGCTGATCCTTGGCCATGCCGAGCAGTTCAAACTGTTCGTCGCGTGGGAGGTCAGCGACCTGAATGTGATGCTCGACCGTCAGCGCGGAATCGCGAAGGTGCGGCGGGAATGCCTTGGAGGCACGGTGAACCTCGCGGATGCGCTTCGGGGAAAGGCCCAACTCTCCCCCCAGAAGCTCGAACTTGCCCTGATCGCACCACCCCTCCTGCTCGCCTCTATTTGCCCAATCGCCAAGTTCCCATGTGGCGGCGGTGATGCGGCCAGCGATCGCGCGGCCTTCATTCACCCAAGCGTTCAGCGGCGTCACCGCCGCCTCAATCACAGCAACAGCGTTCATCCCATAACCTCCCTCAAATCGACCCCACACCCGGTAAGCACGCGCTCCATGCGCTCGACGCGGTGTTGCGTTGGCGAGCGGGCGTATCGGCTGCCGTGCTGTTCCCATCGCTTCGTAGTCAGCACTGACACCCCCATGGCACTTGCCCATTCGTTGCGGGTCATGCCGCTGGCCTGGCGGGCGGCTCGGGGGTTCATGGGCGCCACCCATCGTTGATTGCTGAGGCGAGGCCACAGCCGACGATAGCCCCCACGAACATCATCATGGCGCAGAGCGCGCGACCGGCATCCGGCCAGTGGGAAATGTCGAAGCTGGCGCACGCGAAAGCGCCGGCAAGATACATTGCGAACGGGAGCGCGATCGGGACCAACGCTAGCTTCTTCCACCCCATCACTTCCTCCCCTCAACCTTGGCGATCTCATCCCGAACGAGTGAGCCTGCGTCCCATTCACCTCGCAAAATTGCCGCCCGATGATACGGCTGCGCATACCGCGCCGCGACGTTCTCGCGGGCTTGCTGGAGGGTGGCGGGGGTCATGCTTCCCACCCCACGGAGGCAACTCGACCGTCAGGCGCGGTCCAGCGATAGGACTGCCCTTCGATCCAGATATCCGCGATGTTGCCGCCGTGGAGGACAACGAAGCCCTCGATCGCGCGGCGCGCCATTTCGCGCAGCTTGCTCATCGGTCAAACCTCCCCATGCCCGTCTTATCCCCACAGCCCCAGCAAGGCCGGGGGCGGTTCTGCCCGGTGTCGCGCTCGCGGGCGCCACAAAGGCAACCGATTTCTTTGATGCGGGGTGCGGTCATGACACCCACACTGACCCGTCAGACAGGCGGATGCCGTCCCAGCGGCGATACAGCCAGGTTTCCGCATCATCGCTCTCGGTCGCGTCGAAGAACTGGTCGATGAAGGCGCGCATAGCCTGCGGGCCGCCAGTGTCCGCGATCGCCTGCCCGATCATGCGAGCGTGGTGGTTCTGCAGCTCGACCTTCGCGGCGTGAGCGGGATCGGTCTTGATGACCCGGTGCAGCGTGAACATGCTGGTCAGTAGGTCGATATAGGCTTGGGTCAATTCTTCGTTCATCACAGCCCCACATTCTCGCAGCGGCGTTCGCGGATCACGAAAGCGCCATCGTCAAACCGGCGCAGATATCCGCGCTCCTCGGCAATCTTCCGCCAGACCTCAGGCGCTCGCTCGACATCGCGAGCGGTCGCGGTGCGGTCGTGCAGCTTGCCCATGAAACGGTCCATGTCGGTGCGATAAGTCGGGTCCAGTTCCAGGGTCGCACCGGTGGCATTGGCAACCCAGCGGACACCGCGCCGTGCTTCCGGGTCTGCGTTCATCCGGTCGTTCCGGCGGCGCGCGATATCCTCCCAATCGGTCGGAACCTCGCGCTGCTGCGGCTGAGCCTTGGCGAGATATCCCTTCGCCAACTGCACCAGGTCGAAGGCTTTCGGCATGAACGGCGACTTGACCGACCAGTCACCGATCGCCCGTTCCAGCAGGTCGACGGGTAGGTCGTGCAGATCGGTGGCCAACATCGCGAGCTGGCCGGCATGGGCCTCAAGATCGGTCTGTGAGGTAGGACGGTAGCGAAGCCCAAGCTTGGCTATCGCCTCCTTCGTCTTCGCCGAAACCTGCCTCCTGCTCGGCGCGGGCCTGTCGGAGGAGGTCGACGGCCGGGTCTGGCCTTGGCCCACGTAGGCCGTGAGCGGCTTGTTGAACAGCGGGTTGCCGTGTGCGTGTTCCATTGCGTGTCTCCACAGCAGCAGTCACCCATTCGAGGGACTGGCTCTTGGTTTCAGCTTCCATGAGGATGGTGATGAGTTCAGCGTCCGTGACGGCTTTGCGCCACCGGCCGACGATGGACCGGGCAGAGCGTTCGGACATTTCGGGATCGTCGCGACGGAGCAGGCGGATTCCGCCGTCAAAGACAGCTTTCACAAAATCCATTGCCGGGTGCGGCACGACTGTGCCCGTTACGTCAGTAACGGAACTCTGTTCTGTATCTGCTTCTGGGGGCGTTGCATGAAACGTTTCATCGCCGTTTCCTGCGCCGTTCCCATTTGGCGGGGTAGGGTCTGGTTTTATTGCGGTTTTCTGCCGTTTCCGGTGCGCACGGACCCGATCGGTCGACGTGTCGGAGCGGAATTGGCGGCAGTCCCAGCCATGAGGGCGCTGTTCACCGGTGGCGGCGTCGGTGTCGATAAAACCGGCTTCCGCGAGCTTTGAAACAGCACGAAACGTTTCATCCTCCGACATGCGCAGGCTGAAACTAAGGTCTGCATGCGAGGGCAGTCGACCATCGTGGCGACTGGCGACACACCAGATGTTCAGGAGAACCTTGAGCAGCGACGGGTGAAGGCGCTGGATCTTGGGATCGTCCAGAAACTCGTCATAGAGGCGGAACCAGCGGCTCACTCGAACACCTCGCGATCCCACCCGCCGCCAGCCTTCTTGGCCAGCGCGCGGACGGCGATGAAGCGGAACGGATACTGCTCGGCGGCGACCTTGATCTTCACGCGGGCGTCGTCGGTCCAGAAGCCCTTGACCTCATGCGCTTCGATCTGCCCATCACGGAGCATCACGGCATAATCGGGGGTGTAGAAGGTGTTGTCCGCCAGGCGCAGTTTCAGGCCCTCGAAGCGATACCACGCGATGTCGCCGGCCAGCAGGGCAGGACGCAGAACGTTGGCCTCATAGGAGGCTTCCGTCTTGTTCTGCGCGCCCACCTTGAGACGGCCGAGGGCCTGAACGCGGCGGATCATCAGAAGTCGAAGCTCGACTGCATGCCAAGCGCGGTCAGGTAGGTGTGAAGGGTCGCCTCCAACTCCTGCCGATCGTGCGGCTGCATCTTGCGGATGCGGATGACCTGGCGAATGATCTTCGGGTCAAAGCCGGTCGCTTTGGCTTCCAGCATCACGTCCTTCTGATCGTCCGCGATGCCCTTTTTCTCTTCTTCCAGCCGTTCCCAGCGCTCGATGAGCAAACGCAATTGGTCGGCGGCGATATTGCCTTCGGACACGATTATTTTCCTTCCGGGTTGAGAATGGGCAGGGGCGGCAGACAAAGCTGCTCCCGCATCAGGCGGGCACGGGCCTTGACGGCTTCGCGGTGCTGGTGGTGACCGATAAGGGCCAGCTCACGGGCGGGGTTCGGCGCAGCGCGGCGCGCGAAGATGCGGCGCCAGTTCACAGCGCCAACCTCCGTATCGCTTCCCGCACGGTGGGCGGGGAACAGCCGATCTTGCGAGCGATGGCGATGGGGCTAAGGCCCTCACCCTTGAGTTCTCGCACCTGCGCATCGCGATCGGCGCGAATATCGTCATAGACGTGCGGGGGCTGGAGGATCACGCGACCGACGTTGCGGGTCGCAGCCTTCGCTTTCCGCACAGCCTCAGCCAGCGCGGCTTCCCGGGGGCTGGTCATGCTGCATCCCCATGGCTAGAAACCGGCAGCACCGTGGCGATCAGCATATCAGCAGCTTCACGCACGGCCGGGCGCTCGATATGATCGATCCGGCCATCAGCAGCGGCGGTGGCGATCACCGACAGATGCTGCATGGCGGCGGCGGTCATCACCATGGGGCAGGCGTCTTCCGCCTCGTCCAGCGGGCGGGCCGCATAGCCGATGTTCGCCAGGATCGCGTTGACCGCTTCGGTGCCCAGCACGGTCGCGATGCTCAGCGCGCTGGAAAGCGAAGGCTCGCGCACCTCGCCATCGTCCATCACCATGTAGCTGCGGATCGCGCGGACCTTGACGCCCGACAGTTCTGCAAGCTGCTCGACGGTGAAGCGGCGGCGCACGACCACCGCATTGCGAAGAAGGGTGCGCATGGTGTCGATGACGCAATTGCGAGATACGACCCCGGTTTCTTCCGCTGTGGTGTTGCGGTGCATCATGCAGAAGCATCCTCATGAAGATTGGTCTGGAAATTGTGGGCGCCGAGAGCCGGAAAGGGGTAACGACCCTCGGCGCCGTCTTCGGATGCGACCCGAAGAACTGGAAAGAAGCCGGCGCGGAACGGGAAGCGATGGCTGCCGACACGGATCGAGCAGACAGCGGGGATGCCCTCTTGCCACCACACCAATTCGTTGGCCGGCTCGGCATTGTCCTGATCGGTGAGGCTGCGCAGCATGGGCTAGGCTCGATCGACCCAAGAGGCCCGAAGAGCGGATGCAGCAGTCGCGACGAGAGCGGCCGACATGTAGAGCACGAAGCCCGTGCTAAAATGACCGGCAGCGGATGCCGACCGCTGAAGCTCGCCATGCTCAGCGATATCGCAAATCAGCGATATCAGCAGGAGCGACCAGTGCGCGAACACGGCGGCGTGAAGGACGCGCCACATCATGCCGCCGCCGCGCTCGCGGGCTTGGTGGGGCGGCGAGCGGGCTTCGCTGCGGCCTTCAGCGCATGAGCGGCGAGCATCGTCCGCCGGTCGGGGGTGATCTCGCCGGTTTCGAGCCGGGAAACGGTGGATTGCGTTACGCCGAGTTGGGCGGCAAGCTGGGCCTGCGTCAAACCAAGGGCGTCACGGATGGCTCTGATCTCGCTCATCCGATATCTCTATGCGCATACGCATATGGTGTCAAATGCAAATATGCGTGAGCGGATTGGAGAATCTGCGCCTCTCCAATTATCCGGCGGGAATGTCGATCCTCTCCGAAAACATCAAATCGCTGCGGTCGAAATTCGCCAACCAAACCGAGTTTGGCGAGCAAATCGGTGTCGGCCAATCAACCATCGTCCGGTGGGAGAAAGGCGCCGATCCGAAGCCAGATAACCTGCTGTCTCTTGCCCGAATTGCTGACGTGACGATCGAGCAGCTTATCACCATGCCATTGACCCAGATCCCGGCATTGCGGGCAGGGGACGGCCTGCCTAGTGAAGACGACTTCCGGCGCATGATCTCCGACGCGATGCAGGAGGTTCCGCCCGGAACGCCGCTCTCGGGCTATCCGCCAATTGTCGCTTCAAGCCTGCGTGACAGATTAGCGCTCCTTCTAAAGCACGGCGCGTCTCCAGACAGCTCGGCCGAAGCGATCGTTCCTGGCACAGTCGTTCAATCTCCCGCTCCCACCAAAGCAGGCGGGCAGGGAGAACAGCGCAACCCATGAGGCAGGTTCGGCAACCCACTTCGCATGCTGGTTCTGCTAGCACCGCCATCGCCAACGCCTCGACTCATCCGTTCTCTTTTTGTTCTCTATCGGAACGCGGGGCGTGTAGGAAATAGGAAAAGCGGGGCAGGGTGTTTCCTATCGGGATTTGGATGGTGGTAGGTGGGGGGAGGTGATGTTCCTCCCCCCCAAGCTGCGGCTTAGGGCTTGGAAGGCTTAGGCAGCGCAAGGGTGAGTTGTACGATTTCGCGACCGTAATGCTGAGCAACTCGCTCTTTAAGATCCCGGATATTATCGCAAGTTTTCGCCATGCCGATGATCTCATAGCAACGAGAAACCAAGGCTCGAACACCGACATTCTCGGTCAACTGACGATGCCACCTTACCCCAGGCGGCGGCCTATTTTCCCGCAGATATTTGGCGACGTCTGGATCTAAAGTGTCGTAAATCAATTCAATGACCAACTTGCCCCACCATTTCGGACGGCTCGTAAGACTGCCCTTCCAACCCGTAAGTCGCCCGAATTCCTGCCATAGCTCATCAGGGAATGTTTTTTCCCACGCCCTCAATTCTTCGGCGATGAATGCTCGAAGCTTGACTTGAAGGGCATCTTCCGCTCGCTCGTATTGATAGCCAGTGGCTTCATCAATAAGTGCCTCGAGGCCGGTTTTGGCGCAGGCGGACAGGAAAATGCTCGCCTGCATTGCCATCTGCCGCTGGCGATCTGTCATGCGAGGATAAGTAGAGGAGGGGTTGAGCGATGCCTGCAGGGCAGCAACGAATCCTTGGCATATTTCAATCAGCAGGTCCGCTGGGAGGCCTTTTACCGCTTTCTCCAGCCCTTCCACCTCCAACAGCCTGAATGGCACCATTCTCTCGAGAACTAAGGCGCTGTTTATAAATGGTTCTAGCGACTTTACCGCTAAGTACTTCTCGAGCGCGCCACCGCCTTTAACGCCGGTGAGTAGTTCGGTCGCAGACGTTCTCCCGATGATCTTCTCACCGTTGTCCAAGACATAGCAGGGAACCTCGAGGCCCACGATGTTGAGCACCCCGCGGTGCCTCGCGATCGGCAAAGAGGACACAGGCTGAAGAACTTCCGCAGACTGGTCATCATCAACCTCTACCGCCCGCTCACGTTCTCGAGCTTTCTGCCACCTGGCTTCCGCCGCTATTCTTGCGCTTTCGCGGCGTTGCTCCTCAGTGAGTGACGCTGCGCGCGCAGCGCCGCCGGCCGCCTTACCTTTCAATTTTTCCGCCATATAGAATTCTCCTGCACGCATTTTGCACGCATATATTCTATCTCATGCGTGCAAATGTCAATATGCGTGCATGAGGTGGTTGCGGATCCACCCCGCCCGACCAGCTCGCGGCGGGGTTTTTCGTGCCTCCTCCCTCTTGAAGAATCGAGCCGCTCTTTGGTAAATTCGGAGCGTCCCAAGGCTCGCCGCCTGGGATAGCGGTCTCTCAACGAGGTCGCTTTTGTTCAACTCAAGGAGGAGCAAAATGCGCAGAATTTCGGACAAAGCCTATTATGAGCGTCGCGCCAGGACTGAGATCCGGAAAGCCAATATGACCAGCGATCCATCAGCCAAAAGGGTCCATCTCGCTCTGGCGGCCAACTATCTCAAGCACGTTCGCTCAATGGAGGCGGATGCTGAACAGCGCGGCGATCTTGAGATGGCTTAGGCGTCGGTCTGCCACATCGTCGTAACACAACCCTGCTCTAGCGGTTGACGGCGGCATACCCCTGCTCGCCTCCCTCCCACACTAGCCCCGCGCGCTCGTTCGCTGCGGGGCTTTTTTGTGGGCGCGATCGGCGGAAATCCGCTTGCTCATAAAAAATGCGGTGGCGCATAAATTGGTCATTGACGATATGCGTATGCGCATGTAGATATCACTCCATCAGCCCGGCCCGCTCCCCAGCAGACCCGGCACCAGATGGAGTTCCGGCCAATGCGCCACGAAATCATCACCGCCAACGAAGCCTGCAGCGCGGGAATGCGCGCCCAGCTTCTGATCAACGGCCATATCGCGCAGATTGACGCGGCTCTGCGGATGCTCAAGGCGGCCAAGGATCGCCTGCTTCCGTCGATTTACGCCATGCACAGGGAGCCGCTGACGCGGATGCGCCGTCAGTTGGCGCGTGATCTGGACAGCATCATGGCGGCGCCGCTGAGCGCTGACATCGTCGCCCGCCGCTGGAACAGCAATGCCTACGGGCCGAACGTTCTGAACGCCTGCGAGGCTGTGGATTACTCGGTCTCTCGGGCGGCTGAAACCACGGCCTATCGCGACATGATTGCCGCGCGCCGGGCTGCGGAGGTGCGGGTATGACCGACCACCGCGGAAACGCCATCCGCCAGTGCCGCGACCTTGAGCAGCGGTGTATCAGGATCGGCCACGAAATCGGCCAGCGCTGGGCGCACGACTGGGCAAACGACCTGCTCGATAAGCGCCTGCCTGGCACCTTCTATGACCACTGGATCGCCGAACTGACGGGCTTTGTGCAGCGCCGTGAGGCTTTGGCGTTGGGAGTTGCAGCATGACACATCTTACCAAGGCCGAGCGCAAAACGCTCAACGACGCGATGGAGATCATCAACAAGCGCACGGCCCACCGTTCGTCCGCGATGATCTACTTCTCGCACTATTCCGCCGAGCGCGCGCCGTCTCACGATCTGACTTTCTGGACACCTGCCGGCAAGCAGCACAGCATGATCAGTGGTGACACGTTCGCCGACAAGATCGAGACGTATATCCAGGCATGCAGCCGAGAGGTCTACAACGAGGCCATCGCCAAGGAAGAGCGTGCCAAGAAGCTTCGCGCTGAACTGGCTGAGCTGACGGGAGAGGCGGCATGAGCCAGCCTGAAAACCCGAGCGCGTTCCCTGCCTGCAATGAGGCCAACGTCAATGGAACGATGGGCATGACCCTGCGCGACTGGTTCGCGGGGCAGGCTATCGGCGCAGTCATTCGCCAGTGCGCTGGCGACGCGGCTTTTGGATACCCTGAGGGCATCGAGAGCATGGAGCAGCTTTTTGCTGGAAAGGCTTTCGCCATTGCCGACGCCATGCTGGCCGAGCGGGCGAAAGGCGGTGCGCTGTGAGCAACGCAACGCATACGCCGGGGCCTTTTGTGGCCAGCCAATCCGAAAACCAGCGCAAAAACGGGCAGTGGGGTATTGGCCTCCATCGTGAAGATAACGGCTATGCAAATGGCTGCGATCACACCGACGCCAAGCGACCCTATATGCTTCTCAGCGGGTTTTGCAGCGAGGCTGACGCTTATCGGTTTGCCGCTGCGCCGGAACTGCTGGAGGCGCTGATTGCCGTCCGTCAACGCGGGCTTCCCGATCGCTATACCAGCGATGTTGAACTTGCTGAGCAGATCGATGCCGCAATCGCCAAGGCGAAAGGCGGTGCAGCATGATCCAGGGAGCGAACTGGCAGGCAGATTGCCCGAAGTGCGTCGCCAGCAAATTCACCTGTGATGAGCATTATCGGCCGGAAATCGAGTGCCCGCAATGCGACGGCAATGGGCGCATCCGCAGTGAGGTTCATCCTGCGGTCCAATGCGAAGCCTGCAAAGGCATCGGCTGGCGCCCGATGACGGACGACGAACTCGCCGACGCTGCCGAAGCGCAGCACGAAGCCATGTGCGAGGGTGAACCGCCGGTCAGCATGGATGAAATGCACCAGCGCGCCCACCGCGAGAAGATGGAGAGCCGGGCATGATCCGCAAAATCCGCGCCGCCCTGACCAACCGCGACGCCCGCATCGGCCTCCACCCTCCCTATGCCGAGCTGATCGGGGCGGGGGCTGTGGTGTTCATGATGGGGGTGTTGGTGGGGTCGCACCTGTGAGCTACCACGAAGCCATCAGCAAAGAGGTCGAGGAATGGCCCGGTGCCGCTGTTTCGTTCGAGAAGGGCAGCAAGCATCCGCGCGCGGTCCTCAGCTTCGGCGATAGCAGTCGGTTCGTCGTCTTCCCGGATACGCCGGGCGACACTGATCGCGGCATCCTCAATTGCCTGACTGATGTCCGCCGCGAACTGCGGGGGCTGGGGGCGGAGCGCGCAGAGCGTCAGAAGGCCACCGGCCCGAAGCGTGAGCGCAATCCTGGCGCCGATCAGCGCGAGTTGCCGGAAGGTGAGCGCGGGCCAGTTATGGGTGATCCGTGGGCGCCGTTGCGCAAGCAGCCGGTGGGCAAGGTCATCCACGACCACATGGAGCAGGGCAGCATGGAATGGCTGCAAGCCCGGTGTGGGCTGATCACCGCCAGCGAAATGAAGCTGATCATCAACGCGCCGCCCAAGGAGGAAACGCGGGTCAAGAAGAACGGCGAACCCTACAAGCAGCGCGAATGGAATGTTGTCGCTGATGACGAGGCCTGCCGGAAGCATATCTACGAACTGGCGGCCCAGCGGATCACCAATTTCGTGGAACCGCTGTTCCAGACGTTCGACATGATCCGCGGTCAGAACGACGAAGCGGAGGCGCGGGCGCGCTATGCTGAGCAGTTTGGCCCTGTCCAGGAAGTCGGGTTCATCACCAACGACAAATGGGGCTTCACGCTGGGCTATTCGCCTGACGGCATCCCTGTCGGCACGCGCGGCGCGATCGAGTGCAAGAGCCGGAAGCAGAAGTATCAGGTGCAGACGGTGGTGGAGCATGCCCTGACCGGCGCGATCCCGTCTGAGTTCATCATGCAGCACCAGACTGGGCTGATGGTCGGCGAACTCGACTGGATCGACTTCATCAGCTTCTCCGACAAGCTGCCGATGGCCGTAATCCGGGTCTACCCCGACGACATCATTCAGGCGGCGATCGAAGAGGCCGCCGCCGCCGCAGAGGCGAAAATCGCCAAGATCATCGAAATCTATCAGGAGCAGACCCAATGACCATCAGGTTCATTCCCGTCCACGAAATCACCGAGCCGCGCACCATTGCCATTGGCCTGTCTGGCGGCAGCGGCACCGGCAAGACCTTCACCGCCCTGCGCGTGGCGCGCGGCATCGCCGAAAGCATGACAGGTAAGAAGGGCGCCCCGATCGGCTATGTCGACACCGAGAACAAGCGCGCGCTTCACTACAAGGAAGCGTTCCCGGAAATGATGCACTTCGACCTCACCGCCATCAACGATGGCGGCGAGCTGGTCGGATTCGGCGTTGACCGCTGGATCGAAGTCATCGACGCGGCCGAGGCGGCAAAGCTGCCGGTGGTCATTCTGGACAGCTTCTCCCATGCCTGGGAAGGCATCGGCGGCGTTCTGGATGAACAGGCGCTGGCGCTGGACCGACTTGTCGAGCAGGCGCAGAAGCGGGCCAATGGCCGCTACGAGATCGACCCGTCGAAGTTCGGACAACTGGCCTGGGCCGAGGTGAAGCCGAAGTATCGCCGGCTGATCGACCGCATCGTTCGCGCCAAGACCAACATCATCATCTGCACCCGCGCCAAGCCGGTCATGCAGAAGGGGTTCGGCGACAAGGCGGAGAACGCACGCGCCACCAAGACCCGGCGCAAGGATGTGCCGTGGGATCCGGCGAGCGACGGCGACCTGATGTTCGAAATGACCGCGATGATCATTCTCGATCCCGTCGCGCCCGGCTGCCCGGTCCACCAGATCAAGGTGTCCGACCAGTTCAAGAACCTGTTCGACCCGCGCCGCCCGATGGGCGAAATGACCGGCGCCGCGATGGCTGAATGGGCCAAGGGCGAGGGCGAGGCGCAGCGCCAGAAGGAAATGATGGACTTCGCCCGCGAGAAGGCGCGCGCCGGATCGGCGGCCTTCAAGACCTGGTGGGCGACGGACGAGGGTAAGGCGGCCCGGCCGATGCTGCGCCCGATCATGGACGAGATCCAGCAGATCGCGGCGGATGCCGACAAGGCGGCGGCTCAGTCCGATGACGACCCGTTCGCCAATGAAGGACCGTCGGACGAGCAGCGCGGCGAGGGCTTCAATGGCATCGACGAGGACGAGATCGCCAAGCGCGTCCGTGACGAAACCAATGCGATGGCGGCGGCAGCGTAATGCCCTCCCGCTACGACCTCCCCACGCGCAAGGGCCGCTATTCCAAGACCTGG
>CAACXH010000174.1_pt1 | contig 21450 bp, 19 predicted proteins | sample 2275881 | NCBI WGS metagenome assembly CAACXH01 (sample SAMEA5312483, study PRJEB27640) | indoor metagenome | biome: indoor environment; feature: controlled; material: polymer antistatic dissipative epoxy resin | place: Italy | collected 2014-05-27 | reverse complement strand
TCTTTCCACTGTTTGATCTGGTTGGCGTGCACGTCAAACTGCTGGGACAACTCCACCAGCGTCTGTTCGCCTCGAATAGCGGCAAGCGCCACCTTTGCCTTGAAAGCCGGGCTGTGGTTCCGGCGCGGTCGTCTCGTCATGGTATCTCCTGTTCACGGCATCTAAGCCGAAGTCAGGCAGAAATTCCACTTATCCCCGCTGTTCAAATTTCCCGAGCCAGCTCTGTTGCGATTACTTGAAGGCAGCCTATCGAAAATCGCCCTGATGATTCTCGTGGGTCTGTTCGCCATTGGAACGGTCATGTTCATATAAAGCTGACCATCTGTCAGCGTGAGATGGATGTTGAAGGGTGCATTACTGTAGCTACCAGCATGCCCATGTTTCCATCGTCCGATGCCACGAACAGTCTTGGACTTCCCGCCCTCTTGCGTCTCTACGACAGCAAACCAGCCATTATTTGCGGTGACGCGCAGAACATCGCCTTGTTGATCGATCGTGAGGCGACATTTCTCACATAGCCCAGCATTCGAGGCGATTTGCTGCCAGCTTCCTGCAAAGCTGGATTGATCGGCACTCGCTTGAAACAAAGAGCCGAACGTCAAAGCCAGAAAACAAACGAAACCCATGATCTTTCGCAATAGCCTAGCCCCTGAGATTGTCATCTTGACGCTTTTCGCCAACCAGCTTCGCGCGCCTCTGCCTCAGAACAGAACCAACGTTCACCATACTCCGCGCGAATGACTGTTGCTTCATAGTCCTCTTGTCCTGGAATATGGAAAATCCGCTGACCGGTATTGATCGAGATATTGCCTTTGACATTGCATACCGGATCGTACCAACTGCGCGGCACGAGCGAATGCCCACCTGCAGCTAGAAACACAGTTGCCGAAGATACGATGACCAAAAGCGAAAACTTGCTCATGCTGCAAGCATAGGTCGTGGGAATTTACTTCACGTTCACAAAGTCGTTAAATTTCGACGGAAATTACCCGTGGTTGTTCACGTTGAGGCCTCACTCAATGTCGATGTCGACAGAGTCGGCGAGCACCCCAAGATCGTCATGGTCAGACTGAGCAAACCTTGACACCGCCATTACCGCGCATGACTTCCGGAGTGTCGCGACAGGATGTTCGACAGCTCCTTCTAAACTTGGCATGCATACATTCTCGACACCCGGACGTTTCAAATCATCCGTGCTAGCCGTCAAAGGGATGTGCGACCAGCATCGTTCCGATGCTGGTCGCACTGTTGTCAACGCCAAGCGGCGACTTCCCCTGGTGGCATCGTTCGAGAATGCGCTTGGCTTTGTGAAGAGCAAATGGTGCCGGTAGCGCACTCAGTCTTTGCGAGACGATCATCTTCTCTAGCTGCAGGATAGCCCGTTCCAGCGGGCTGACGGTAGTTGGTGTGGGTCGCGGGAAATATCGAGCATGACCCGAGTTGATTGACATCATGTCGCCTCATCGGTTGTTGTTATCGCCGGATACATAATGGCAAAGACGACATATACGCGGCATCGAATTCGACAATCCGCCTTGTGGTAAATGAAAGTTTGCGGTCGTTCCGATTTGAAACTCTGTCTGGTACCGCTGTCTGTTCACGAGGGTAAAATGCCGCAGAAGAGATGGAGGGGAACTTGTCAATCCTTGTAAAGACGGAACGACTGTGCCTACGCAGAATCGAGGAAGCCGATCTGGTTTGGCTTGGCAGGATTTACGCCGATCCCGAATGTATGCGGTTTTATCCGGGTACCAAGTCACCCTCAGAAATCCGCACATGGTTTCAAAAGCTCGCGTTCGATAGCTACGACCGACATGGCTTCGGCCTTTGGGCCGTCATCGATGCATCCTCAGGAGAAGTCATTGGCGATTGTGGTATTACACTGCAAGAAACCCCTGCAGGTCCCGAGCCTGAAATAGGCTATCATTTATGGCGTGATTTCTGGGGAAACGGTTTCGCAACCGAGGCAGCAATCGCCTGCCGCGACTATGCATTTCACAGTCTCGGTTTACCGAGAGTGGTCAGCATCACCAGCCGCGAAAACACACCATCGCAAAAAGTCGCGCAACGAGTGCACGGCAGAAAAGAAGTTTATCGGAAACAGCTCGGGGAAAGCGGCGTCTTTGTCGACCGTTACCTCTACATCAGCGAGAAACGGTGAATGGTACGGCAGAAGAAAGCTTATCGAATTGCAAAGCCTACCTCCGCCGTTTGGGCAGCCGCCTGTTCAACAATTTGAGCCACGAACTCCGATTTTCCACTCGTGTAAAATTTCCAATCTCCGTCGGCATCTCTGGTATGGAAATCCTAGCAAAGGCTAGTAGTTAGTCTTAGTCAGGGGTATCTATCGTAGGTTGTTATCAGCGCGGCAGATTCGGAGGCACCGAATGCATCTTCAACATGGACAACGCGACGGGCCAGTGGAGGGCGATGAGCTCGATCGACTCGGAGCGATCGGCGAAGGGTATTTCAACGCCCTCTGCTTGAAGGCCAAGCTGAAGTGTAGCACGGTGTTCCCCGACAAGACCGGAAAAGACTTCGTCGTCGAGACATCGTTGCAGCCTGCGACGCCCGAGCGATCCTTAGACAAACGGCCTGCGCCCACGCAGATCATCGCTCAGGTCAAGACAATCCTTGCCAAGAATAGCACCGTACGCATCTCGATGTCGGTCGCTGAGCGCCTCACGAAAGACACCAGGCCGGCGATTATATGCGTTTTCAGGATTGGGGCTGACGACACCATCAAATCAATGGCGATCATACACCTCTTGGATGACCAGCTCGCGTCGATCCTCAAGCGCATGCGGCGCGCGTCGACAAGGGGACGCGTTCAGCCCCATAAGAATTCGATCTCGATCAAGGTGCCGAATGCCTCATGGGTCGAAGCCTCGAAGACCGAACTCGCCCGGACATTGATGGCGCTGCCCGGCGCAGGCATGGCCGACTATGCAAAGGAAAAGATACGGCAATTGGACGAACTTGGGTTCGACCAGGCGAGGTTTACAATGCACTTCAGCGTGACGACGAGGTCGGAAGACGATCTCGTGGAAAAGTTTCTAGGCCTATCCCCTCTATCCGCCGACAACGTCAATCTCTTCGAGAACCGATTTTCGATTCCGCTTCCCGTCGAGGATGCTTCTGGTCCCGGCACCCTGCATTTCGAACCGCACCATAGCCTCCATGGTACGCTCGAACTCAAGTCAACGGTCACCGGAACAACGGTGAAGACAATAGCTAGCATTGCGATGATCGGCCCGCCAATCTTGAGCGAAGACAATATCAGGGTCTCGGTGCAAACCCCGCTCGGTCGCTTCATCCTTGGCGGCGGAGGATGGACCTACAAGTGCCCTGATGACTTCTCTCTGGCCGATCACCATACGGCCAAGACATGGGTGGACTACCTTCTATTCAACGGCATCCTCGCCCGCGGGAGGTTCCGTGTCACCTTGTTTGCAGACGATCGCGAACCGCTCGCCATGGAAGTCGACGAACCGCCGCGAGCCTTTGACAAGTTTGATCAGTACGCAGACCTTGCAGGCCTGGTTCGCAAAATCTTGTCGCATGCCGATCTGGAGGACGTAGGATTTCCGATAGCTCGAGCGCGCGACGAGAGTAGACAATTGAGCTACCTCGCGCGCGTTTTGGAAACGGCCGATGGCATGTTCAGTGTCGCGGACGACAGCGAACCGCCCATCGAACTCAAAAGCGAAAAAACGGCATATGTCTCGGCCCTTGATCTCATGGGCACGTGGGTCGGTGTCTTCTTTCCGATGACGGTGAACGCGGAGGACGTCGATGGCGTAAGGTCGTTGGTCGGTAAGCAGTCGAGCAAAGCGATAATTGAGAAACTCAACGACGCGAAGCTGGAGGCGTCCTTCGAACGCTTCCGGGAGAAATACTCATCGATCAGTGGCGTGACGTCCATTTTCGTCCAAGCTCCGGGCGAATTCTGGTCGTCAAAGGTTGCGATCCTCATCGACTAACCCACGGCAGTCCAGTTTTGAAGGAAGTGATGGCCCGCTAGACGCATGCGCAGGGTCGTGACAGTAGTTAAAGCACGGATGCCGACTAGCGGGCATCTATGTTGCGAAAGAGCCCGCCTGACGCCGTTTCCCCTCCATCTCACGAAGGTTCTAGCGCCGCGCCGTCCTTGCCTACCCTGATGGCCCTTTCCAGGATGTCAGCCTGCTCATTGTCCATCAGTGTCGTACGCGCTGCGATCAATTCGTCGATGTCGTCTCCATCAAAGTAAGCGAGTTTACGACGAAAACTAACCTTCCGCGTGATCGGCTCGACCAGCTTCATCGCGCTTATCGACACCATCAGTTCGGTTGGATCATTTTCGCCGCCTTCGTCATGCGCGATCACGGCGCGGACGCTTGCCGAGTGACCGTGGAGGATTGACCTGCACCTGAATCGCTGACCCCGTTCAAACAATTCCGGTTCGCCGAACACATGATCCGGCGTCCCTCGGTCGTGGACAACATGCAGGCCGGCGATGGCGGGCAATATTGACAACATCGGCTTGGGCTCCTCGGGTTTGGAAAGACCCCATTTGTTGTCGTAGCCGTAGTCATTCTCTGACAAGAACGTACAGTTCTTGTGTCTTGTGAGTTCTACGCAAACACGTTCCTCCATCGCCGTTCCGACATTCGCTACGTCGACGTCGATGAGGTATGACGTGGCGAGCGTCTGCAAGGATGATAGAAACTGGTCGGGGCCCATATTCTGGAAGAAACGGTCGAAGTCATCGAGCTCCCCTTCGTACCTGTCCAGTTCTCGCTCGGTCAGTTTCGTGCGGCTAAAGCCCGTGAGATTCAGGCCGAAAGGGTCGCGAGCTTCAATCCCGTACATCCGGATCAGGTCATCCACTGACGCGAGATAGGTCGTCGCCGATATCCGCCCATCGAGGTCTTTCAAATGTGCGTGGATGTCAAAACCGTCGGCAAAGCCCACGGGTACTCGCTGGACTATTTCCGCACAGAAGTTGGAAAACTCAATTTTAGGCAAAGCTCCGACCTGGCGCTTTAAGGCCAGGTTCTCCTCGCGCAGCTGTTTGACTGCTTCGTCTTCGGGTTCGATGCGTTTCCACGCGGGTTCCGGACGGGCTGTGGACATCTTGGCGTCTCTGGCGGCCATGATCGTCCCGGTGTCGTTGCCAAACACGACGAGGTCCGGATTTTTGCACCAGACACGATAGTATTCGGCGGTGATCTTTTGGTCTGCCGACGTTAGGTCGAAGAGGTCGTCGTCCAGATCGCTGCTGCGGGTGTGCCGGAGGAATTCGATAGTTACCTCAACCCCGCAGTGTTCGAAGGCGACCGTGTAATCGTTTGTCTCGGATTCCAGAAGCAGGCGCTGATACTCCTTCGCCCGTGTTTGGATGTAGCCTTTCCCTCGGTCTTTCTGGTCATCCATTTCCCGCTGCACCTGTCGCGCAACGAGAACTCGGAGGTGCGTGATGCCCTCGAAGATTTTCCGCCAATCAAGAAGTTTGATCTGGCCGTAATGGAGGAAGACGTTAGTGTCGACACCGATTGTAATCTGCTTCATGTTTACCGCTCTGAAAGAGGAACCATGCCCGCATGGCGGGATCGGTGATTGTCAACGAAGTACAGCAAAATAGTACTTACCGAAACAGCAACTTCGGCTCGATTGTCAACGCCGTCCGCGCTTCTGCTCGGCCTTCACCCACTCCTCCAGGAATTCGAAGCACCGCTCCAACGTCTTCTTGTCCTTGCAGTAGTCGATGGGCTTTACGCCGCCGAGTTCCTTCCACGCCTGCGTGGGCCACAAGTCGGCGACGTCACGGCGGCTGATGCGGCTGTAGACTCGATCCCATAGCTTGCCGATCATTTCCGTGTGCACCTTTTCCGCCGCAGTTGCCTCTCGCTCAAGCTGCTCGCGCCTATCCAACTCCCGCTGAACTACCATGAAGCCACTGACGCTTTCCGCAGCCAGTTCCCGTGACGTCTTGCCATCATGACCGGGCAGTGGTGTCCCGAGAAATGCCTCGACGTCCTTTACGGTGAAGGCGGCCTGCTCCTCGATCTTAGCGACCCGGTCGGATGCCTCCCTTGCCAACCGCTCTACGGTCGCGGCCGCTTCCCGCTCAATGCGTATGGCTCGCTCTGCCTCCGCTCGATCCCGGGCGAGTTCGCGTTCGATCCCCAGGCGCTGGTACATGCCGGCCAAGGCGAGGCCTACCGTGTCCTCGGGCAGATCGTTCTGGTGAGGACGCTGCATAGCGGCGACGGCGGCAGGAATTCTCCGCAGGCGCGCCATCAGGTCGTTGAACTCGATACCTTCGTTCGATAGTAGCGTATGATCTCGCATGCCGTACTCGGTCGCACGGCCCTTGAGCCATCTGTCGAAATCCTCAAGCCTGCCGTCGTATGGCTGCATCAAATCTGCGATTGCCTTTACGGCCCCCAGGAGTTGGCTCTTCCGTTTGGCTGGCAGGCCTTCCCTCTCGATCACCGTCCTTAGGTCTTCCTTAAAGCGGTAATGCATGTAGTAGGCATTGCCCCTGGAGGTCTTGTACACGACCCCTGCGGCTTGGAGGCGCGCGAGGTATGAGGCAATCTCCTCGTAGGGCGACTTGAAGTCGTCGGCCACTTCTCTCGCGATCCAGCGTGCGTGTTCGGACTTCACTTTCCGCAGTCCCGGCTTTGCCCATCGTTCTGACCATGACCTGGCAATGTCAAAGGCGGTGAGCGGCTCGTTGTGGTCGTTTTGATAGAGTCTGTCGAATATGGCCGCCTGCCACTGGCGACGGTAGACGATGAAAGCGGACGGACGGTCGTCATCGGTATCAATGTACGCCGACAGGCTGCGGCGGACCATCTCATCGACCAGTTTTTGCGCCTGCTTGTGGTTTCGGGGATCGCCTTCGCGATAGATATCTACGAGACGCTGCGCTTCTGCACGTTTGCTGGCCTGATGTCTCTGGCGGTTTTGAGCTATCCTGGCCGCCATGGCCTTAACCTCGGAACTGTGGATCAGTTCTCGGGGAGCGAGATCGAGAATGATGTCGTCAAGTTCATCCAACGGGACGGCACGATATCCAGAAACCATGATTTCGAGGACTTCAACGCCTATAGCATCAAGCTTTTCGATCTTCGAGGGAGGGCAGCGATGGGTGTTGGCGATCTCGATGAAAATCCGGCGGCCGTCTGGCATGGTCGCGGTGACGTCAGGGATCAACTCTCCCGCGACCATTTCGAGCCTGACATCGGTGAGTTCGACAGACCGCTCCGGCGTGACCTCAATGTTGTTCCCGTCAAGTCCGACCACGGAGGTTGCGGGCAGGGTGATTCGGCAGTGTTTCGCGATGATCTCCTTGGCCCGGATATGGAGGGCGGTCTCGCCAGCCGTCGTGCATTCGTAGACCATGTCTTCAGGGCGGTGTGCGAAATGATGGGCCATGCGTGCTGCATCACCCCCATTTTTGGCAACGAGAGGTCGCCCGCAGCCGAAACAGATGCAGCCGCACGCCTTGCCGTTGGCGACCTTGGAGATATGGCGGAGCGATCCATCGACAGTATCCGATCAGCAACCGCAGCTAGCACCCTAGCGCCATTTATGCGCCTTGACTCTGTCTCGTCCGCCAAATCCTCGGTCAGCTCGCGCAGAAGCAGCACGTCATCGCGATCAAGCGGTCGCGTGTCGAGATGCCGTCCAAATACCTCGAGAACACCCGTTACATCGCCTGAGACAAAGGCGTCGTTCAGAGCGGAAGCGCCGTCGCCGAATTTCCTGCTCTGGGAATCCTCGGCCAACAGTAATAGTGGCTGCAAAGATTTTGGCCAGCGCACACCCGATAGACTCGCTAGATACTGGCGAAGTTGTCGATGCTCGGCGCGGACCTCGCTTTGAATCTTCTCATCTTTTAATACGAGAAATTCCTTCAGAGCAAACTCGGCAGCGGGTGCCAACCCGCTATCTGTTTCCCCACGGAGGACGACGCGATTGAACTCCTGAATAAGTTCGGGACGCTTTTGAAGTGCATTGTAGAAGTCGGGAAAGTCGACGCGGAGTACGCAGAGCGCGGCCAGTGCTACCGGATGCTTGGTAACGGCCCCGGCATATAGCCCACCAGGTAGTTTGGAGCTATCCCCATCACGTTCACGCCTTGCGGCCAGCCACCACGTCTGGGTAAAGGCGTTAATCAATTGGATGGCGTTTCGAGGGCTTTGAACACCGACGTGGATGAGACGCTCGATTACATCCTGAAGAGACGCGCCGCTAGCGACACTGATCTCGTCGGCGATGGAGCCTGCGGAGATCAATTTTTCAGTCGCAAATTGCCGCATGTCGAGTTTCGGAAACGGCGGTATTTCCAAGCGGAACTGAAAGAGGCGATCAAGATATCTTCTCGCGTCAGCGCGGGTGAAAACGGAGCCCGGCAGTTCAGCAAGGCGACCTCTGTTTTTCGATAGTGCGTCGGCAACTCGGTCCTCGTCGCAAGAGATAACAAAAATCACTCCGAAATGATCGGATTCGGCTTTCGATGACAGCTCGAGAAACGTTCGGATCGCATCAAGTCCCGAGACCATTTCCGTAGCCGACAAGCGGTCCAAGTCGTCGACGAAGACAACCAGTCGCTCGCACTGTTTGTTTTTCTTTCGGAACTCGGCAATTTGGCGAACTAAAAGCCGCTCGTATTCCTCCCCGGTTGTAGTGGGTAATTTGATTGTCGTCTGCGGACTAAATAGAGATGGAGAACGAACTCTTAGATCGACAACGTATTTTGTAAGGAAGATCGATACCAAACCTCCCACTGACACAACAGCACTGGCTGTTGTTGCTCCTGTCCCGCCGAGATGAAGCGCTGCCCCAGTAAGGATGACAACACATGCAAGGAGCAGCAATCCAAACAAAAAAAGCGAAGCCGCAACCTGACCAAGCGCCTCTTTAGCCCACTCTCGCCAATTGCGTTTTACTTGGCTTACCGCTGTGACCTGATTGTAAAGTTCCCGCCTAAGAGCCTCGTCGTCACCACCGAGTTCGGTGAAAGCATGCCGCAGAAGCGCACGCTTGAGGTCTTGCTCGCCGCCGTAGCGCCAGGCATTGAAAGTAATAGCATGGACCTTGTCGCTCCTACGCTCTCCGCGAGCGCCTTTTCTGTCGTCGCGTAACGATCTGAGGTAGAGTTCTTTGATCGTGCTTTTGCCTGTTCCCCAGGAGCCGAGTAACCCGACACTGAACGGAGGGGCATGCTCGCCTTCGATTAGGTTCTTGAGAACCTCCGCGAAGTGATTATGCCCGAAGGCGTCTCCAGATAGTTCAGCAAGCTCCTTATCCAGGATGCTCGCCATCTTAGTGGTTGGAAACCTAGTAATTTTGTTCATGGACACCCAGCCTTGTTCACGAACGTACAACACGTGTCGGTAGCGTCAACGAATAAAACAACCTTATCCACGATGACATGTGACCCCGAACTCAGAAGGTGACGTGTCTTGACTAAAATGATGAGGCAAATGGCGCGGACGTGGATGACCTATTCTTGGATCGATACCGCGACCGCTCCGTCGCTCACCGGCCGCAATAGTAAAATAAAACAAAGCAAGCGGGGAGTATCCCGTACCACTGGCAGGCCAGCTTTAGCCGAAATTGCGGATAAGCTGCTATGTGTGCCAACCCTGCGGCAAGAGCGCTGGTGGCGGGTAGGCCTTTATCCTTGATGCGTGCGTCCCTAACCGTTACGGCGCGATCCGGTTCGGCGAAAGCTGCCGTGGCGCTAAAGGCCATGGCGGCGGTGACCATCGATTTCGTATTCATGGATTATTTCTCCGCAAAAACGTCTTTGGCGATCGCAACCGCGGAAACGCCGCTCGGCCAGCCCGAATAAAAAGCCATATGGGTGATGGTCTCGACAATCTCCTCCTTCTTCAGCCCGTTTTGCAGGCCAAGGCGGATGTGAGAGCGAAGTTGATCGGGACGATTAAGAGCGATCAGCGCTGAGATCGTTACGAGGCTCCGGTCACGTTTGGAGAGTTCGGGACGTTCCCATATGTCGTTGTAAAGAACCCCATCCGTCAGGTCGGCCAATTTCGGAGCGGTATCGCCCATCAATTGCTGGGCGCGCGTCTGCTGCTTTTCCGGCTGTGCCGTTTGCGTTGCTGTCTGGGCGTGTGTCATGGAAATGAAACCGTTGATGAGAGTGATGCTCGTTGCGAGAAAGAGACTTGTGGCGAATGCCTTCAAAGCTTGGCTCCTTAAATTGATCGCGTGCTCGCACGGCCGGTGACAGCAGGCATTGAACGACCCATCGTCATGACGAGCCCTTAACCCTGCGGTCACCGGTGAACGAACCGCTGATGGAAGATGTCAAACCAGGGTTCGGCCGAAGAAGGGTGTCAGCTTGTCCACCGCCGCTTCGACATATTCGGGTACCCAGTAGGTTTCGATGTGCTTTGCGCCCTTGATCGTGAAGAGTTCTTTGTCCTTCGTGCCGGTAGCCCTTGGGAACGCATCTTCGGTCATGTAAAGCGTATCAGCCTCGCTTCCGGCGATCATCAGCAGCGGCACGTCGATAAGTTCGATCTCGTCCGTCGCATCCCAGCGCATCAGGTCCATCAGGCTGCTCATCGTGTATCTGAAGGTCGAGCCGGGATGTGCATTGGTGCGCCAGTAATAATGATAGCCCTGTCGATAGAGGTCGAAAGGCAGGGCTTCGATCTGCGCATCCGTGAGGTTCGCGTCGCCCGCATAAAGAACCTCACCGCCGGCCGCTTCCTGCGCGCGGGCAGCGGACGCCTGCTGCAAACGCTTCTGGATCGTATCCATCTGCGTATCCTTAAAACCGTTGCGGCGGACGCGCCCGGAATTGAACATGCTGAGCGTCGCCACCGCCTTGAAGCGCTTGTCGGTCTTTGCCGCTGCCAGCGAATAACCGCCACCGCCGCAGATGCCGAGCAGTCCTAGACGCGCCGTGTCTACACCAGGGAAGCCGCTGATGAAGTCCGCCATTCCGTGGATATCCTCGATGCGATGCTGAGGTTTATCGACGCTTCGCGGTGCGCCACCGCTTCCGCCCTGATAGGCGGCATCGGCCGTGATCGTGATGAAACCTCGCTCCGCCAGATGCTGGGCATAAAGGCCCGTGGTCTGCTCCTTCACGCCACCATTCGGATGCGCCAGCACGATTGCAGGGTATTTCCTGGCGGGATCATAGTCGGCCGGGGTATAAACATTGGCGACGATATCGAGGCCGTTCAGTTTGTACGTCACCGGATGGATGTTCACCTTACCGGGTTCGTTTTTGGTCAGTGCGCCATCATAGACGAGCGTGAAGGGGTTTTGCTTGTAGTCGGCAGCGACGGCTTGGGTCGTCGTCATGGTTGACACTCCTAACATTGCACCAGAGATGAAGAGGGCAGAAGCTCCGAGGAACTCCCGTCTCTTTCCGTTGATGATTTCGTGCGCCATCGTCAGGCTCCTCAATTTGTCGGAAACGCGCGCACCGACCTGTTGAGGTACGCGCGCATGGATTAGTCGAGCTTCTTGTCGGCGAGGAATTTCGAGACCTGATCGGCGATCTCGACGTTGTTCAGGTCCGACATCAGGAAATGCGTGCCGCCCTTGATGCCGATATCCGGCAGGTGCACGAGCGTCGCGTCGCCACCATGCCTGTTGACGGCCTCCACCCAGAGCTTCGCCATTGCCAGCCTGACGCGCCAATTGTCCTGCCCGCGTTCGGCGGTCGGTTCCGTCGGGAAATTATCGCCGTAATAGATGACGATCGGCAGGCGCGTCAGTTTTTCGAAGTCGGCGGCGGGAACAGCCTCGGCTTTCAGTGTGCCTGCGGCGCTCGGCATGTCCCCGGGTATCTCGCCTTCGGGGAAGATGAACCCGCTTCCAGGCTCCAGCGCCACGATACCCTTGACGTTCGGGTTCTTGATCGCCGTCAGCCAGCCGGGACCACCCGCCTGCGAGTGTGTGAACAGGATGGCAGGCCCCGTCCTGTCAAACAGGGCCGACATGGCATCGGAAATTACCTTGGCATCATACGGTCCGGTGTTCGGCGTGACCGAACGCAGGAATTGATCGAGCGTTGCCGGATCGCGGGAGAATTGAACATTGCCGAAATAGTCCGGCCATTTGCCGATACGAAACTGGTCGAAGAAGAGCTGGTCATAGGGTGTCGGCTCGATCGTCGTTGCAACCGTGCTGTTGCCCGCGCGGCCTCGGCGCGGCTGGTCGACAAGGTAAGTGGAGTAGCCACGGCGCAGGAAGATATTCTGGAAACCCTCGCGGCCATCCGGCGTCGTCTCCCAGCTGCGCGCCGACTGGAACGCGCCATGCAGCATGACGATCGGCAGCGGCTTCGGATTTTGCGGAACCTGATAGAACACATAGGCGTGGTCGCCATGCAGCGTCTGGCCTTCGGCTGTCGGCGCATTGTTGTTGTAGGTTCCGGGTTTGCTCGAAACCGTACCGCCGACTGCAAAGCTTCCCTGCTGCTCAATGACAAGGGGTTCGGCCTTTGACGCTGTCTGGGCAAAGGCGACGCTGCAGGACGCAGCGATGGCGGAAAATACGAAGATTGAAATGGTTTTGGTAAAAATCTTTGGCATGGCTCTCTCACAACATGGCGTTGAAAGAAGGCTAAGCGAACAGCGCTCCAGTGATTAGATACCCATTTACGATTGAAGCCATTAGCTACGCTTATCAATCACTTTTAGTTTATTAGCGGGTTATCCGCGATATCGAAGCGCGTCCACCACAAGGGCAAAGGCCGGAGATGCGTGACGTCGATTTGGATAATAAAGGTGGTAGCCGGAAAAAGGCGCGCACCAGTCTTCGAGAACCCGTATCAGTGCTCCCTTCGCTATCTCGTCCGTAACAAGGTCCTCCGGCATATAGGCAAGGCCAAGCCCTCGTTTTGTGGCATCGAGGCGCATTGCAATGTTATTGAAGACAAGTTGCCCTTCCACCCTGACCTTGAGTTCATGGCCATCCTTCTCGAATTCCCAGGCGAGGATGTTGCCGTAGGTCGGCATGCGAATCTGGATGCAATTGTGGGAGGTTAAATCCTCGGGTACTTCCGGCCAGGGATTCTGCTGGAAATAGGATGGCGCGCCAACCACGGCCATGCGCATCTCGGGGCCGATCTTGACCGCGATCATGTCCTTTGCAAGCTGCTCACCGAGCCGGACCCCTGCGTCATAGCGCTCCGCAACAATATCCGTCAGCCCGTAATCGACGGTAATTTCGACATTGATGTCGGGGTAATTCGAAATGATTTTTTCAAGTGCCGGCGCAAGAACGGAGATCGCGGCGTGTTCCCCTGTCGTGATGCGCACGGTTCCCGCGGGTTTGTCCCGCATGTCGCTGAGCGCCGAAAGTTCGGACTGAATTTCGTCGAACCTTGGACCTGCGGTCTGGAGCAGGCGCTCACCCGCAGCCGTGGGCGACACGCGCCTTGTCGTTCTCGTCAAAAGCCTCAGACCCAGTCGCTCCTCGAGACTGCGCACCGTCTGGCTCAATGCGGACTGCGAGACACCCAGCTTGACGGCGGCCCGGGTAAAGCTCTGCTCACGCGCGACGGTAACGAAGGCAGCCAGATCGTTGAAGTTCTCCTGCGGCATTCATTAGACATCCTTATAGCTTCATGCCGATTACCGCCCCTAATCGAAAAGATCGGCAAGGAATATCTTTATGGCATCAAAACCACAGCTTCGCCGTGGAAAACGGTATTGCCACCCGTAGAACGGAACCCTGATGCCAAAAAGACAAGCGACCACCGCCCCTGCCAACAAAACCGCGATCCTCGCGATTATCCTCGTGAGCTACGTGATGATCGTTCTCGACATCTCGGTCGTGCTGACCGGGCTTCCGAAGATCCATCACGAACTGGGGTTCACCGACGCCGGGCTGGCATGGGTGCAGAGCGCCTATACGCTGACCTTCGGTGGTTTCCTGCTGCTCGGCGCTCGCGCCGGCGACATTCTGGGACGCCGGCGCATGTTCATCATCGGTATGGCTATATTCACACTGGCTTCCGTCGCCATCGGGGCTTCACAGTCCTCCGCATGGATGCTGTCATGGCGGGCAATACAGGGACTGGGCTCCGCCATCCTTGCTCCCTCCACTCTGGCCCTCCTCCAGATCAATTTCGAAGAAGGCGAAGAACGCGTCCGTGCGGTGTCGCTCTATAGTGCCGCGGCTGGTGTTTCAGCCACAGTCGGACTGATTGCCGGCGGCCTTCTCGCTGACTGGCTGTCCTGGCGCGCCGGCTTCCTGATCAACCTGCCGATCGGGATCGCAATGATCCTTGCGGCCCGCGCCTGCATCCCTGAGACGGCAAAGCAGCCGGGTGCCCTGGACGTTCCTGGAGCGCTCTCCTCGACGATCGGCATGAGCGGGCTCGTCTACGGTTTCATCCGCTCAGCACAGGCTGGCTGGGATACAACGACCATCGCCATCCTTGTCATTTCGGTGACGCTCCTTGGCCTTTTCATCCTCATCGAGCGCCGTGCACCGCAACCCATTCTCCCACTTCGGCTGTTTTCGGATCTCGAGCGTTCGGGGGCCTACGGCGCGCGTGTCCTCTATCTCGGCGCGATGGTCGGTTTTTTCTTTTTCACGACGCTTTACCTTCAGGAAGTCGCTGGCTTGCGCCCGGCGCTTACGGGTCTCGCCTTCGTGCCGGCAACGATGCTGCACGTACCGATCGCCATGATCGTGCCGCGCCTCATCCAGCGCTTCGGGCGTAACACGGTCCTTGTCACAGGCATGGTTGTCGGCATCGTCGCCATGGGCTGGCTCAGCCGCGCGGGCATAGGCTCCAATTACTGGACCGCCATCGCAATGCCGATGATATTGATCGGGATCAGTCAAGGTTTGGTACTGAGTCCCCTGACCTCCTCCGGTGTCGCCCGGGTGGATCATGCGGATGCCGGGGCCGCATCCGGCGCAGTCAACGTTGCCCACCAGATGGGCAGCTCGGTCGGTCTCAGCCTGTTGATCGCCATTGCGGCCATCGGATCTGCTGGCCTCACTGGCGCGGAACTCACCGCCTACCGTGTGTCGCATGCCTTTGAGGCCGGAACAGTGATGCTTATGGCAACATTGGTGATCGCGCTTTTAACCATTGTGCCGACCGCCACACGGCGGGCACCCGCCGAAACAGAGGCCGCCCCGACAGAAAGCGCGGCCTGATCAAGGAGCAGAAACATGCAAAAACGCAAAATCGGAACCCTCGAAGTTTCCGCCCTCGGCCTTGGCTGCATGAGCATGAGTTCGGCCTATGGGCCAGCGGCCGATAAAACCGAGATGATCAAGCTGATCCGTTTTGGCCATGAGCGGGGCATCACATTGTTCGATACCGCTGAAGCCTACGGCCCTTTCGTCAACGAGGAGCTTCTCGGCGAGGCCATCACGCCCATACGTGACATGGTCGTCATCGCCACCAAGTTCGGCTTCGACATCGACCTTGAAACAGGCGAACGCCGCGGCGGCACCAATAGCCGGCCGAAGCACATCAAAGCCGTCGCGGAAGCGAGCCTCAAGCGCCTCAGGACTGATCGCATCGACTTGTTTTACCAGCACCGCGTCGATCCGGCCGTTCCCATCGAGGATGTCGCAGGCGCTGTGAAAGACCTGATCGATGAAGGCAAAGTCCAGCATTTCGGTTTGTCCGAGGCGGGTGTCGACACCATCCGCAAGGCCCATGCCGTTCAGCACGTCACCGCCGTCCAAAGCGAGTACTCCCTGTTCTGGCGCGGACCTGAGGCCGAGTTACTTCCGGTACTTGAAGAACTCGGGATAGGTTTCGTGCCCTTCAGCCCCCTCGGTGCTGGCTTCCTGACAGGTAAGATCGACGAAAATACCCAGTTCGACCCAACCGATTTCCGCAATGCTGTTCCGAGGTTTTCCCCCGAGGCCCGAAAAGCCAACATCGCACTGGTCGATGCCATCAAGGTCATAGCCGACAACAAGCAATCGACACCCGCCCAAGTCGCTCTTGCCTGGTTATTGGCACAGAAACCATGGATCGTCCCTATCCCCGGCACAACCAAGCAGCACCGCCTTGAAGAAAACCTCGGTAGCGTCGATCTTGAACTGACCTCGACTGACCTTGAGGAAATCAACACGATCCTCACGAAGATCGAAGTCGTCGGCAACAGGCTTCCAGAAGCGGTGCTGAAGATGACCGGCCTTTGAGGATGGCCGTTCGAACGTCCTCCGTGTCACGTCAGTGGAAGGCCCGGCAGAGAAATTCGCGCGGCCTTCCGGACCGGCAGAGCCTGTCCGGAAGGCCGATTTTCGGCATAATCCGTCTTTGGCTGCGCGCCTATACCGCCACCGGGGTAATCCAGCGCGGATCGGCGCTTTCGGCACTGTCCACCACCGCTTCCACGAAGGCCACGCCCTTCAACCCGTCATAGGCAAGCGGGATGTTGCGGCCGATGGCTGCCGGTTCGCGCCCCGCCTTGCGGGCGCGGATGGCTTCCGCAAAACCGGCATAGAGGTTGGCGAAGGCTTCCAGATATCCTTCCGGGTGGCCGGGCGGGGTGCGGGTTCGGACCCTGGCGTCTTCGGAAAGATCGTCCGCACCGCGCTTGATGGTCTGCACACGCCCATCAAGTGGGCTATAGACGAGTTCGTTCGGCTGTTCCTGAAACCATTGCAGCGAGCCGGTCGCGCCGAACACCCGCAGACGCACGCCGTTGGAATTGCCGAGCGCCACCTGCGAAGACCATAGGAGGCCGCGCGCTCCGCCCTCATAACGCATCATCACATGGGCATTGTCATCCAGCGCCCGTCCCGCCACGAAAGTAGCGAGATCGGCGGTGAGGGACTGAAGTTTCAGCCCGGTCACGAAACCGGCCAGATGATAGGCATGGGTGCCGATATCGCCGATGGAGCCGCCGCGGCCGTTCTTTTTCGGATCGGTGCGCCACGCCGCCTGGGCATTGCCCTTCTGCTCGATGGCCGTCGCCATCCATTCCAGCGGATATTCCACCTGCACGGTGCGAACCTCGCCGATCTCGCCAGCCGCTACGCGTGCGCGGGCTTCATGCACCATCGGATAGCCGGAATAGGTGTAGGTCACCCCGACGAAACGGCCGGTCTCTCGCGACAGCCTTTCCAGCGCGATGGCATCCTCCAGCGTGGCTGTCAGCGGCTTTTCGCAGATTACATCAAACCCGGCCTCGATCAGCGCTTTGGCGATCGGATAATGGGTAAAATTCGGCGTGCAGACCGCAACCGCGTCGACGCGGTCTTCTCGGGAAATCTCGCCGGCAATCAACTCCTGATAACTGCCATAGCTGCGGGCGGGGTCTAACCCCTCATTGATCGCAAAGGCGCGACCCCGGTCGGGATCGACATCGAAGGCCCCGGCAACCAGTATCCATTTGCCGTCAAGGCGCGCGGCGAGACGATGGATATTGCCGATATACGCGCCTTGGCCGCCGCCGATCATGCCCAAGCGAAGTGGTCTTTCGATAGTCATTGTTCCTCCAGCACTCATTGTTCCTTCAGTCCAAGCATGGCGCGGTTGGCGTTGCGATTGGCACCGGATTTGACAAAATCGTCAAAGGCGCGGTCCGAAACGCGGATGATGTGATCGGCGATGAAACGCGCGCCTTCAGACGCGCCGTCCTCCGGGTTTTTGACGAAACATTCCCATTCCAGCACCGCCCAGCCATCGAAGCCGTAGGTCGTCAGCTTCGTGAAGATCGCCCCGAAATCGATCTGCCCGTCGCCCGGGCTGCGGAAGCGCCCGGCCCGTTTGGACCAGGGCTGATATCCGCCATAGGCGCCCGATTTTCCGTCAGGGCGGAACTCGGCGTCCTTGACGTGGAAGGCCTTGATCCGCTCATGGTAGTGATCGATGAAAGCCAGATAATCCATTCCCTGCAAAACGAGATGCGAGGGGTCATACATCAGGTTCGCGCGGGGATGCTCCTTGACCTTGTCGAGAAATAGTTCCCAACTGTGCCCGTCATGCAGGTCTTCGCTCGGGTGGATTTCGTAGCAGACATCCACACCATAAGCGTCGAAGTCGTTGAGAATCGGCGTCCAGCGGCGGGCGAGTTCGTCGAAACCTTCCTCGACCAGCCCTTCCGGCCATTGCGGATAGGGATAGAGATAAGGCCATAAAAGCGCGCCGGGAAAGGTCACGTGACGGTCGATGCCGAGACGCTTCGAGGCGCGGGCGGCAAAGCGCAGCTGTTCTTCGGCCCATGCCCGACGCTTTGCGGGGTTGCCGCGCACATGCTCCGGCGCGAAACTGTCCATGATCGCGTCATGGGCGGGATGAACCGCCACAAGCTGCCCGGTGATGTGGGAGGCAAGTTCGGTGATCTCCAGCCCATGCTCGCCGAGCATGCCTTTCAGATCGTCGCAATAGGCATCGCTTTCCGCCGCCTGTTTCATGTCGATCAGTCGCGTATCCCAGGTGGGAATCTGCACGCCCTTGAAACCCTTGGCGGAAGCCCATTGCGCCAGCGACGCAAGCGAATTGTAGGGCGCCTCATCCGCCGCGAATTGCGCCAGAAAAACGCCCGGTCCCTTGATGGTCAGCATTGACCTATTCCTCCAGCTTTTTGGCGGGCACCGGCGCGTCGTCGTAACCGCCATAGACCGATTGGTCGAAGGGGATCACCGCACCCGTCATCATGCCGCCATCGTCAGACGCCATCCACAGGATGGCGCGGGCCACCTCGACAGGATCGAGAATCCGCCCAAACGGCTTGGCCGCCGCCGCACGGTCGATGAAATCGGGATCGCCCGTCTCGGAGAGGACGAGCTTGCGCTCGTGATCGGAATTCATCCAGCCGATATCGAGTTGGTTCACATGGATACGATGGCGCATCAGCGAAAAGCCGGCATGGCGGGTGACGGTGGCAAGTGCCCCTTTCGAGGCCGCATAAGGCGCAAGGAAGGGCTGGCCGGTCAGCCCCGACATCGATCCGACATTCACGATACGGCCTTCGATGCCCTCGCGGATCATCACCTTGGCCGCATCCTGAATGAGGAAGAACGGCGCGCGCGTATTGACCGCGAACATGCGATCGAAGAGCTCGGGTGTCGTGTTCAGCATGTTGCCGCGATCCGTCAGCCCCGCCGCATTGACGAGAATATCGACACGCCCGAAGCGTTTGTCGGCAGCCGGGATGATGGTGCGGACATCATCGATGTTGCCGAGATCGGCGGCCACCACTTCGACAGGCACGCCCGTTTTCTGGGTGATGGCGCTTGCAACAGCCTGGCCCTTTTCCACACCGCGCCCGACGATGACGATCCCCGCGGCACCAGCCTGCGCAAATAGCTGCGCAACGGCTGCGCCCAAGCCCTGGGTTCCGCCTGTAATAACGGCGATTTTTCCTTCAATACGGTTCATTTCACAACCTCATAACCAGCGGCGTCCATGACGCGCAGCAATTCCCTGTGCCCCTTGCGGGCCATGTCCAGCGGCGGGTTCCTGACAGGATCCTGTTCCGCCTCGACCACGAACCAGCCCTCGTAACCTTTCGACGCCAGCGCCTTGACGATTGCCTCGAAATCCAGACTGCCATCGCCCGGAACGGTAAAGGCGCCCTTGATGACGGCGTCGAGGAAGCTCTCCCGGCTTCTGTCCAGCCCATCGACAACCTCTTGCCTGATGTCCTTGGTGTGGACGTGGGTAATGCGCGCATGGTGGTTTTCGATGACACGCATGACGTCCCCACCCGCAAAAGCCATATGCCCGGCATCGAACAGCAGCGGAACGGAAGAGTGCTTCATGAAGAGATCGAGTTCAGGCTCGGTCTCCACGACGGCCGCCATATGGTGGTGGTAGGAAATCGGCATGCCCTGCCCCGTGCACCAGTCGGAAAAATCGGACATCCTGCGGCCATAGGCCGCCATGCCAGCCTCATCGAGCCGGGGCTTGGTGGCAAGCGGGGCGGAACGCACGCCCTGAATGGAGCGTGCCGTTTCTCCATAAACGATGCAGGGCGCACCGGCGGCGATGAAGAATTCCATCTGCTGCGCGATACGGTCTTTCTCCGCCTCGATGTCGCCATCCAGCAGCAGACCGGAAAACCAGCCGCCGCAGACCGATATGCCGTAACGGTCGAGGATCGGCCCAAGCTCGGCCATGTCCATGGGAAACCGGCGTCCGGTCTCCATTCCGGTAAAGCCGGCTTCGCTTGCCTGCCGCAGGCATTCCTGAAGGCTGACATCATCGGAAAGCTCGGCAAGATCGTCATTCCACCAGGCAATCGGCGCGATACCAAGTCTTGCTTTCATCTCAAACTCCCACTCGCTGCGCCTTGCGGATGTTCTCCTGCGCGGCGCGAGCGGCGCGCACCGTCTCGAAGGTGGAAACGGAGGGAACGCCGACATCCCAGTCGGCATCGCCCGGCACCCATTTCCACGCATCGGAGACGATGGAGATGACGGTCACGCCCTCGTTGCCCTGCGCCCAGATCATCGCCTCTTCAAGATCGGCGAGGCTCTCCGCCTTGCGCGCATGGGCACCCATGGCTTGTGCATGTTTGACGAAATCCACATGCAGCGGATTTTCCCGATCCCTGATGCGGCAATCCGCAAGCAGGTTGTTGAAGCCGGGCACACCCTTGGCCTGCTGCAGGCGGTTGATGACGGCATATCCGCCATTGTCACAGACCACCACGATCATCCGGTGCCCGGTGAGCGCGGCGGAATAGATGTCGGAGTTCATCATCATATAGGTGCCGTCCCCCAGCATGACGATGGGGACACCGCCGGTGCCACCCGGCCCCTCCTGCGCCATGGAGCAGCCCCAGCCGGCGGCGATTTCATAACCCATGCAGGAAAAGCCGAATTCGCAATCGAACGTATTGGGGTTCTTGACCCGCCATCCCTTCGTCACCTCACCCGGCGTTCCGCCCGCCGCCGCAATCAGGGTGTCTTCGGGCCGGGCGACGCGGTTCAGTACGCCGACCACCTGCGCATAAGAGGGAACCGGCGCATTGGTGACGCGCTGATGCTCGTCCAGCAAATTATCCCATTCTGCGAACAGCGTTTTTGCCCGCTGCATATGGGCGGCATCGGCCTTATACGCACCGAGCGCCTGGTCCAGCTCGTCAATGGTTTCGAGTGCATCGCCGACCACGGAAAGCGCCCGGTGTTTCACCGCATCGAAGCGGGCGGCATTGACGGAAATGAACTGCGCATCGCGGGAGAAGGCCGTCCAGGAACCCGTCGTGAAATCCTGAAGCCGGGTGCCGATCGCCAGCACGACATCCGCATCCTTGCCCAGCGCATTCGCCGAAGTTGATCCGACAATGCCGATAGGCCCGGCATGCACCGGATGGTGATGGGTGAGCGCGCCCTTGCCGGCGATGGTTTCGACCACGGGAATGCCGCGCTTTGCCGCAAATTCGGCAAGTCGTTCTTCCGCCAGCGAATAACGCACGCCACCGCCGGAAATGATGAGCGGACGTTTTGCCTGCGCCAGCAGCCGGG
>CAACXH010000107.1_pt1 | contig 21684 bp, 18 predicted proteins | sample 2275881 | NCBI WGS metagenome assembly CAACXH01 (sample SAMEA5312483, study PRJEB27640) | indoor metagenome | biome: indoor environment; feature: controlled; material: polymer antistatic dissipative epoxy resin | place: Italy | collected 2014-05-27 | reverse complement strand
CCTGCCTGAGCTTGTCGGCATAGCTCACTGATTCCACTCCATTTTGTGAACGTCAGTTGATAGCGTTCGCCTTTCGTCATCTATACGGCGGCGACATCTCATGTATAATCGAAGCAGTCGTGTTCGTTATGGAACAGGACTTGGGCCGGCGCGTTGAGGGGACGTGTCGAAGGAGGACGACGGATGTTTGAATTTTTAAAACCGCAACAGCAGCCTGTGATTGATGATGTGGAAGCGACCGGCACCTACGCGGACGCGCTGCTCAATGTTCCAAGCCCGGAACTGACCCGTTCGACCGCCCGTGAGCATGGCCATGAGGCCCACTCCCGCGATTATTGCGAAAACCGCGATGTTTCCCGTAGCGCGCTCGGTTTTGCCTGAGCCGTCAAAAAAAGCTTCTTCAAAAAACGGAACGGACGGCCGGTCCCGGCGTTTTCCCTGTACAACCGCGGGGCGGCGCAACCGGACCGGAGGGACCTGATCGGCATATGACCGATGGGCGAATTTGTGCGTTGCGCCGCCTGAATGGCGACGGCGCAGGCGCGTTGTCCCGATAGATGAAATAGCAATCTGTTTCGGATCGCGCATTTATATCAGGAGGCCGCGATGTCGACCGTTCCCGTCGAACCCTATCCCGAACCACCAATGCCGGTGCCGCCGCAGCCGGATATTCCGCCGGTGGAAGAGCCGGAACCCGACAGGCTGCCGGATGAAATTCCGACCCCCAATCCCGACGAAAACGATCAGCCGCCGAAAGTCCTCTAGATGGCTTTATTGTCGGAGTTTTCGAACTTCTTGCTGATGAACACCGAGCCTGCAAGCCCGAAGCGCCACGGATAATCCACCGCGCGGCTGATGCCGATGCGCCTGCCGCTGGTAACCGCTGCGGCTTCCTTCGGCAAACGCAGAAAAAACGGAGGGGCGTCGAGCGGCATGCCGTCCATGTCGCCGGTAATGGCCATGGCCTGACAAAGCCTGCCGGGGCCGGAACACAGAAGTTTTGGCTTGTCCGTTCCCCGCCGCAGTTTCATCATGTCCAGGCCGGTCAGCGGTTCGATCGCCCGCAGAAGCACGGCAGAGCCGGGCGCACACACGAAATTTGCGCACCAGTGAATACCATAGGACCGGTAGACATAAAGATGGCCGGCCGGGCCGAACATCGCCCTGTTGCGTGGGGTCTGCCCGTTGAAGGCGTGGGATGCCGGGTCGTCCGGATGGTAGGCTTCGGTTTCCACGATGATGCCACCGGCATTGCCGACGCGAAATTCCGCACCGATGAGCGCGCGGGCCACATCCAGCGCGTCACGCTTGAAGAAATTCGCCTGCATTTCCGGGCTAAAGGCCTGATTCATCTGGAACCCCTTCCGCTCTGCCGTCGTTGTGAATTCAGGTTTCAGTGTTACCGCATCGGCTGGATAAGCCGATACTTTTCAAATCGGAGGGCATGTCATGCAACTTTCCACGACCTATGTAAAACGCAATAACGGCGTCATATCCGTCGAGTTCGTCGGCAGCGACGGCGACCAGGTCTCCGTCCGCCTCGCCGACGGACTGGAAGGGATCGATGATGCAGAGGCCATCAAGCGCGCCAGTGCGGTGATGGTTCAGTTGACAGCTTTCGGCACCCGCCACGGCGCTGATGCGTCGTCGCAGTTTTCCGCGCTTGGAACGGCGCAGGGTGATGTTCCGCATGGTCAGGCAAGCGCCCGCACCGCGAAGGATCGCGATATTCTGGAAGAGGAATTGGACGAGGGACTGGAAGACAGCTTTCCAGCCAGCGATCCGGTTTCGGCCACCGTCACCTCGATAGCCTCGAGAAAAGGCGGGGTGTGACATTGGCTCATCGCAAAGTTGCTCTCGTCACCGGCGCAGGTTCCGGCATCGGACGTGCCGCCGCCCTTCATCTGGCTGCGGCAGGTTTTTCGGTTGGCTTGCTCGGCCGCACCGAATCCGAACTGCAGGCCGTGGCCGAGGAGATAAAGACCGCATCCGGCTCTTCCAAAGTTCTTCTCGCCGATGTTTCGGACGAGGCGGCCATGCGACACGCGGTCGCAGCGCTCGTGGAGGATTTCGGTCGCCTCGATGTCGTGGTGGCGAACGCTGGCGTCAACGGTGTCTGGGCGCCCATCGATGAGTTGAAGCCTTCCGAGTGGGACGATACGATCCGCATCAACCTGCGCGGCACCTATCTCACCGTGCATGCCAGCGTACCGCATCTGAAGGCGGCCGGTGGCGGCTCCATCGTGATCGTCTCCTCGATCAACGGCACCCGCACCTTTACCTCCCCCGGTGCTACCGCCTATTCCGTGACCAAGGCGGGGCAGCTTGCCATGGCCCAGCAACTGGCGCTGGAGCTTGGGCGTCACCGCATCCGCGTGAATGCCGTGTGTCCGGGCGAGATTGAAACGGCAATTGACGAAAACACCGATATACGCGGACGCGAAAAGACCGAGGTGCCGGTTCGTTTTCCGGCTGGCGATATTCCCGTGACCGGCGGCGTGGCGGGGTCGAGCGACGATGTCGCCGCGCTGATCGGTTTTCTGGCATCGGACGCATTGCGCCATATTACCGGCACACCGGTATGGATCGATGGCGGGCAGGGGCTGCTTCGATAAGTGTATCCGTCTGCCCCGCTCCTCACGGGCTTGTGTCCCTATGATTAACGAAAGGGTAACGTCTGTTCACGAGACTTTGTCCATGTGCGAGGTTGCCGCGTTATGGCCACCTTCGCTAGTTAAGCGTCTGCCGGAAAGGCGGGCAAATCAGGCGGGCAGAACGATCCATGGACATGAAGGCATTGCTGGATTTCGCGGTTGCGGGGTTACGGCTGAAGGTGATGGCGGGGGTAAGAGTAGCTGCGGTCGTCGCGATCGGCGGCGGTCTTGCCGCGTGCACCTCCATGGGTCTCGATAGCGTCAAGAAGGACCCGCCGAAGCTGTCGTCCAAGATGATGGCGCAGATGTCTGCCAAGAGCATGCGACCGGAAAGCCCGGTCCTCGTTCGTATTTTCAAGCAGGAAAGCGAGCTTGAGGTCTGGAAGATCGACAAGACCGGAAGCTATGCGCTGCTGAAGACCTATCCCATGTGCCGCTGGTCCGGAAAGCTCGGGCCGAAGATGAAGACCGGTGACCGGCAGGCGCCGGAAGGTTTTTATCACGTCTCGGCCGGCATGCTGAATCCGAATTCGCAATATTACGTCTCCTTCAATCTCGGTTATCCCAACCGGCTGGAATCGGCGCTCGGTTACACCGGCGAAGCGCTGATGGTGCATGGCGCCTGTTCGTCGTCCGGCTGTTACGCCATGACCGACCAACAGGTGGGCGAGATTTACGCCGTCGTGGCGCGTGCGCTGCAGGGCGGGCAGGATCGTTTTCAGGTACAGGCCTATCCCTTCCGCATGAGCGCACGAAACATGGTGGCGCATCGCGACGATCCCAACATGCCCTTCTGGCGTACGCTCAAGGAAGGCTACGACTATTTCGAGGTGACGCGCCGCCAGCCCAAGGTCTCCGTTTGCGGCCGGCGATATGTCTTCAACAGCGAATTCGCCGAAGGCGAGCCTGCTGATCCTCTGGCGGCCTGCCCGCCAGCCACCAATCAGCCGGACCCGGCGGTGGCGTCGAAACTGGCCGAGGAACAACAAAAAATTGCCGCCGCGATGAACGAGGGAACTTCCGTACCTCTCAGCGCGTATGTAGACGGCGGCATGCATCCGAGCTTCCGTGCCATTCTGAAGTCCAGCGGCGCCAAGTCCATGGCATCGCAGGTTTCCGGCACGAAGTACCCTATCAGCCGCCCCGATGCGGCGCTGGCAGACCCCTTTGCCAGTGTGAGATGACGTAAATGAGGTTTTTCAATTGAACGAGACGACAACGACCCGGCGGGGTTTCCTGCTTGGAGCAGGTGGATTGGCGCTTGCCGGCCTTGCCGGCTGCAACACCACGGCGCGTGAAGCCGCACGGCCGGCCGCCCCCGCAGAAGATCCGATGTATGCGCTGATGTACGGCCCCAAGCCGGACGAACAGTTTCCGCTGCCGGAAATTCCCTATAAGCGGATTCCGCGCCAGTTCCTGCGGCAGATGGTGGCCAATCCCACGGGCGAGCGTCCCGGCGTCATCGTCGTCGATACGGCCAACCATTTCCTTTACCTCACCTATGAGAACGGTCAGGCCATGCGTTATGGCGTCGGCCTCGGCCGCGCCGGTTTCGAATGGGCCGGCCGCGGCGTCATCCAGTACAAGCGCCAATGGCCGCGCTGGACACCGCCCGATGAAATGATCGCCCGTCAGCCGGAGCTGGAGCCCTATAGCAGCCGCAATGGCGGTATGGAGCCGGGCCTCAAGAACCCGCTCGGCGCGCGTGCACTCTATATTTTCAAGGACGGCAAGGACACGATCTACCGCCTGCACGGTTCGCCCGAATGGTGGACCATCGGCAAGTCGGTATCGTCAGGCTGCGTGCGCCTCATCAACCAGGATATCGTCGATCTCTATAATCGCGTGCCGGATGGCACGCCGATCGTGGTGACGGCGCTCGGCCCGGCGCAGCAGGGCGTGCCGATCGGCCAGGAAGGTGTGCCCGTTGCCCAATATGGCAATGGCGTTGTCGGCGACGGCCTGTCGCAGCCGGTTCAGACTTACTGATAGACAAGAATTTCCAGCCGCTGAAATCAGCGGCTGGAAACAATGGACGGATGGCAGCGCAATGCTTCCGCCTCAGGCCACGCGACGGATAATGTCTTGGTCACCAACATCTTCCATATCCAGACGGAAACGTGAAACCAGCGCGCGCAGCTTTGCCGTTTCCGCGGCAAGCGTGGCCGAAGCTGCGGTGGATTGCTCCACCATGGCCGCATTCTGCTGGGTGGCGTGATCCATGGAGTTTACGGCCGCGTTGATTTCGGCGAGCCCCGTCGATTGTTCGGCGGCTGATGTCGCAATCGCCGTCATGTGCTGGTCGATGCCGGCGATGCGTTCGCCGATATCCTTCAGCGCCGTACCGGTATCGAGAACCAGCTTCACGCCGCTTTCCACTTCTGCCGATGATTGGCGGATATGGTCACGGATTTCGCTTGCGGCCTTTGCGGAACGCTGGGCAAGATCACGCACTTCCTGCGCCACCACGGCAAAACCTTTACCGGCCTCACCGGCGCGGGCGGCCTCCACCCCGGCATTCAGCGCCAGAAGATTGGTCTGGAAGGCAATTTCGTCGATGACGCCGATGATGCCGGTAATCTGCCGCGATGATGTCTCGATGCGGCGCATCGCCTCTTCGGCGTGGCTGACCACCTCGACCGATTTCAGGGCGCTGTGGTTGGCGTCGGTGGCGGCAAGCCGCGCTTCTGAAGTGCGTTTGTTGGCGTTTGAAACATTGGCCGTGATTTCCTCGAGCGCTGCGGCGGTCTGTTCGAGGGAGGCTGCCTGATTTTCCGTGCGGCGGGAAAGGTCAGATGCGCCGGCGGCAATCTCGCGGCTGCTGCCGTCTATCGTGCCGATGCCATCGGAAATCGCAAACAATGTTTCGGCCAGCTGCCGGACAGAACTGTTGAAATCATGCCGCAGGGCTTCAAATTGCGGGGCGAAGGCCTGATCGAGCTGGAACGCCAGATCACCCGAAGCCAGTCGCTTCAGACCGGCTGCGAGGCCGGATGTGGCGATGCGCAGCCGTTCGGAAGCGTCCTCCTCGGCCTGCTGGCGTGCTGCTTCCTGATCGGCTTGCGCCTGCCGGCGGGCTGCCGCCGCCTGTTCTTCAAGTACTTGATTGGCGATTGCCGCCTGTCGGAATATTTCGACCGCGCCGGACATGGAGCCGATCTCATCCTTGCGATCGATGCTGGAGGGTGGCTGAGACGTATCGCCGCCCGCCAATGTTTCCATGTTCTTTGACAATTGCAGGATGGGGTGGATAACCGATCTGCGGGTGAGAAGGAAAAGCCCGACGGAGAAGATTGCCGCCAGAACCAGCAGGACCTTCAAGGCAAGGTTGATCGTCGCCTTGGTCTTTTCGCTTTCGGCCGAGGCGGCATCGGACAGGGCCTCGATCTGGTCGCCGGCCACTTCCATCGCTTTTTCCAGCGCCGAGAATTGCCGCATGAACTCGGGCATCAGCTTGATCGCCTCTTCCGGGCGGGAACCCGCAAGGCCGACAACCGCATTGGCCGCTTCCATATAAGCGAGCAGTGGTTTTTCGACGCCATCAATCACGGCCTTGACGTTTGTGCCTGCTGACAGGGACCTGTTGGCCTCGATCATTTCGCGGAAGCTGGCTTCATGTTCGCCAAGGTCAGCCTCAACCGCCTTAAGGTCGAGGCCCATGCTGGCATTGGTGGAAAGAATGGCGGCAAGTACGTCGGAGCGCAATGCATCATGCATCATGTCCGCTTGCATGTGGTTGCGCAGCACTTCGGCCGAAAGTGCGACATATTCACTGTTACGGTTTAGCGTTTCCGTTGCCCACATGCCAACGCCCGTGGCGGCGCCGGTGATGGAAAAGATCGCAATGCTTGCCAATATTATCTTTTTCTGAATCGACGCCATGGAGACGTTCCCGCGCTGTTGGTTATACTGCGGAAAAATAATAGAACATGCTTAATAAATGATCTATGTGCGGGCTGATTTTGATAAAAGCGAAAAAAGGCTGCAATTTGTATTGCAGCCTTTCGTATATTAGAAATTTATACTTTTAATTTGCGCGTTTCAGCGCGTCACCGAGGATCGAGACGATGTCGTCGAAATGGGATTTTTCGGCAATCAGCGGCGGCGAGAGGGCGATGATGTCGCCGGTGACGCGGACAAGCAGGCCGCGCTCGAAGCAATCCACAAAGATATCATAGGCGCGCGCGCCGATGGCGCCGTCGCGCGATTGCAGCTCGATGCCGGCGATGAGGCCGATAGTGCGGATGTCGATAACGTTCGGCAGGCCCTTCAGCGAATGGATGGCGTCGTGCCAGATATCCTGCAATTCGGATGCGCGGGTGAAAAGATCTTCATCGCGATAGATATCGAGCGCGGCAATGCCGGCGGCGCAGGCGACGGGATGGCCCGAATAGGTATAACCGTGGAACAGCTCGATCTGGCTTTCCGGGCCATGCATCAGCGCATCATGCACCTTGCGGCTGGTGAAGACCGCGCCCATGGGGATCGCGCCATTGGTCAGCCCCTTGGCGGTGGTGACGATATCAGGCGTAACACCGAAATAGTTGCTTGCGAAGGATGAGCCCATGCGACCGAAACCGGTGATGACTTCATCAAAGATCAGCAGAATGCCGTGCTTGTCGCAGATGGCACGCAGGCGGTCCAGGTAACCCTTTGGCGGCACCAGCACGCCGGTGGAGCCGGCCACCGGCTCGACGATGCAGGCAGCGATGGTTTCCGCGCCATGCAGGGCGACCAGCCGCTCCAGATCGTCGGCAAGTTCTGCGCCGTGCTCGGGCTGGCCCTTCACGAAGCTGTTCCTTGCAGGATCATGAGTATGACGCAGATGGTCGGCGGGTATCTGCGGGAAAACCCGGCGGTTGTTGACGAGGCCGCCGACGGAGATGCCGCCGAAACCGACGCCGTGATAACCGCGCTCACGGCCGATCAGGCGGCTGCGGGTGCCCTGGCCGATGGCGCGCTGATAGGCGATGGCGATCTTAAGGGCCGTATCGACCGATTCCGAGCCGGAGCCGGTGTAGAAAACGCGATCAAGCTTTGCACCTTCAGGGCCGGGGGCGATTTCCGCCAGCCGCTCGGCGAATTCGAAGGCGACGGGATGGCCCATCTGAAAGGAGGGCGCGTAATCCATGGTCGAAAGCTGGTGCTTGACGGCGGAGGCGATCTGTTGGCGGCCGTGGCCGAGATTGACGCACCACAGGCCAGCCGTGCCATCGAGAACCTGGCGGCCGTCATTGCTGGTGTAATACATGCCCTCGGCGCTCGTCAGCAGGCGGGGATTGGCCTTGAACTGCCGGTTGGCGGTAAATGGCATCCAGTAGCTGTCGAGTGAGGTGGAATTGGATCGGCTGGGGTTGTCCATCATGGTTCTCCTGTTCGTTGCCGATGATTGAAAGCTATTTTTCAGAGCGAACAAGCCCTTTTCTCTCTGTGGCCAAGTCATTGAAAATGCTGTAGGCGAAATGCAGTGTTTTCGATATTTCGAACAACGGTAACGGGGGCGGCAGCATGTCGGTGGATATAGGCGGGCGTTTGCGCCATTTGCGGCTGCGTCACAACATTTCCCAGCGTGAACTGGCAAGGCGCGCCGGTGTGACCAATTCAACGATTTCGCTGATCGAGAGCAATACCTCCAACCCGTCCGTCGGAGCGCTGAAGCGTATTCTGGACGGTATACCGATCGGCCTCGCCGAATTCTTCGCCTTCGAGCCGGAGACAAACCGCAAGGCCTTCTATCGGGCGGATGAGTTGGTCGAAATCGGCAAGGGGCCGATCTCCTTCCGGCAGGTGGGCGACAACGTCTTCGGCCGCAGTCTGCAAATCCTGAAGGAATGTTACCAGCCGGGTGCCGATACCGGCAAGGTGCCGTTGGTGCATGATGGCGAGGAGGGGGGCATCATCCTCTCCGGGCGTCTGGAAGTGACGGTTGATGAGGAGCGGCGGGTGCTGGGGCCGGGCGATGCCTATTATTTCGAGAGCCGCAGGCCGCATCGCTTCCGCTGCGTCGGTCCCGTGCCCTGCGAAGTCATCAGCGCCTGTACGCCGCCCACCTTCTGATTCCACAGCGTTCTGCTTGATGTGAGGGTCGCAGAGCACTCTGCTTATCGCAAGCGGAGCCGAATCCCGGCCGGGGCTCGAATATTTTGAAGATATTCTGCGGCTCCAGCGCAGTTTTTTGCCATTGTTTTGCCGCTTTTGCGCCGCTCTTGCAATTTTTCCATCGCTTTTTCTTGGCCAAGGCCGAGTGTCGGGTAAAAAAATCCCGGCTAATATGTCAAATTTTATATGCATTGCCGCAATCTTGCTGCGGCGCAAAAAAATTTAATAGTCTGTTACACGCATGGCTGTTCTTGGCGTTCCTGTGTCATCCGATTAAGCCATAAGAAACATATAAGAAAAGACTGTAGGCGGTCGAAAATACAATACATGCCAGGAGGCCACCCATGCTCTACGCACATGGCCGTAAGCGCATTTGTTTCTTTTTTATGCAACGCTTAATATTGCCCGGAGGTTGATCGACCGCCGCCGCAAGAAATCGCATAGACGGTCATGGGCAATGTGCCTTACAAAAAATCCATTAGCATCAAATTCCGAACACAGACTTGTTATCTCCTTTAGACGGAAAGACGCGCCTTCGGGCACCGACCAATCGCAAAACATAAATGGAGTTCTCTCTATGAAGTCCGCGACCCAATCGGCTGAACAGACACTCAGTTCCGAAGATTTCGATGTCAGTTTCCCTATCGGGGGCATCGCAAAACGCAGCTTCGATATGGCATCGGCTGCACTTGCGCTGCTCATCTTCAGCCCGATTTTCCTGCTGATCGCCGCTCTGGTGAAATTTTCCGATCCCGGTCCGATCTTTTATGGTCACCGGCGTGTGGGACATAATGGCCGCTATTTCCATTGCCTGAAATTCAGGACGATGGCGATGAACGGTGACGAGATGTTGCGGCAATATCTTGCCGCCAACCCGGAAGCCGCCGAGGAATGGCGCGCGACCCGCAAGCTCAAGAACGATCCGCGTGTCACCGCCGTCGGCGCCGTGCTACGCAAGCTTAGCCTTGATGAACTGCCGCAGCTCCTCAACATCATCCGTGGTGAAATGAGCGTGGTTGGCCCGCGCCCCGTCGTTGACGAGGAGCTGAGCTATTATGAAAGCGCTGCCGCTTATTATCTCAGCACCCGTCCGGGCCTGACCGGCCTGTGGCAGATCAGCGGCCGTAACGACGTATCCTACAAGACCCGCGTGGCTTTCGACACGCAATATGTGCAGAACTGGTCGATGCGGCAGGATGTCTTCATCATTGTCAAGACCATTCCCGCCGTGTGCCTGTCGCGCGGCAGCTACTGAAATCAATATTGAGTTCGGCTTTATCGATTTTCGTTTCGACACGCACCCGACCGGGATCCCAAGTCCGGTCTTCGGGTGCGTCATTGGTGCTAACAATAGCGGCCGCTTCTGCGGCGCTGCGCAGCCGGGCTTGCCCGGTTGCCTATCGTCTGATCGCCTGCATGGCGATCAGCAAACAGGGAGTCTCCCGATGAACGGCCTTTTTGCCACCCCCCGCCGTCCGCTTGCCGCCCTCGTGCTTGCCGCTTCCGTCGCCCTGGCCGCACCGCTCTCCGCAATGGCGGCAGAGGGTGGGCAATATAAGCTCGGCACCGCCGACAAGCTGCGCATCCGTGTTGCCGAATGGCAGCCGGCCGATGGCAGCATCCGCAACTGGGACGTCATCAATGGCGATTATTCCGTCGGCCCATCCGGCGCGCTGTCCTTGCCATTTATCGGCCAGCTGGATGTTTCGGGGAAAACGCCTTCGGAAGTCGGTGAGGCGATCGGCGCCCAGCTTCAGAGCAAATTCGCACTTCGCAACCTTCCCTCGGCTTCCGTCGAAATCGCCCAGTTCCGGCCGATCTTTCTCAGCGGCGACGTGCAGACGCCGGGCGAATATCCCTATGCCGCCAATCTCACGGTGCTGAAGGCCGTCAGCCTTGCCGGCGGCCTGCGTCGCTCCGACGCCGGCCAGCGTTTTGCCCGCGACTTCATCAATGCGCGCGGCGATGCCGCCGTCTACGACAATCAGCGGGCAAGGCTGCTGGCGCGCCAGGCGCGGTTGATTGCCGAGGTCAAGGGCGATCAGGCCATCGCCAAGACGCCTGAAATGGAAAAGATCAGCGAGATCGATACGCTTCTCGCCAGCGAAAGCGCGCTGATGAAATCCCGCACCGAGCGTTATACGCTTCAGCTGAAGGCGTTGACGGATCTGCATGCCCTTTTGCAGAGTGAAGTCGAATCGCTGAATAAAAAATCGGAAACACAGAACCGCCAGCTCCAGCTCGCCAACGAAGACCGCGACCGCGTCAACCGGCTGAATGAACAGGGGCTTGCGCTATCGCAGCGGCGTATCTCGGCGGAAGAGCGCGCGGCGGAGGTGGAATCCACCCTTCTTGATATCGATACGCAGTCTCTGCGCGCCAAGCAGGACATCAACAAGGCGACCCAGGACGAGATCAACCTGCGCAACGACTGGGTGGCGCAGCGTTCCAAGGAATTGCAGGACACCGAAGCGGAACTCGACAAGCTCAATCTGCAGCTGACCACCAGCCGTGAATTGATGTCGGAGGCGCTGGCGCAATCGGCCGAAGCGATCCGCTTCGATCCATCGGGCAAATCCGCGACCATCACCTATCTCGTGGTGCGTGAGGAAAATGGCAAGCCGAAGGAAGTGAAGGTGGAAGAAAACACCCTGCTTCAGCCCGGCGACGTCATCAAGGTTTCGTCCGAAATCCTGATGCAGTGAGGTTTGCATGCGGATTGCCAAATCGGCGCTGATCGATCCCGAACGCAATGAAATCTTCGGAATGGCGGCTATTGCGCTGTCATTCTTCGTGTTCGCCTATTCGTCGCGTTTCGGGCAAATCTCGGTTCTGGCCTATTATGGCATGTGGCTGCCGCTGGTGGTGGTCAATTACCGGCAGGTGCTCGGCAATTATCCGCGTTATCTGTGGATCTTCGCCTTCGGCATCCTGACTGTGCTGTCCAGCTTCTGGTCGGAGGCCGCGTCGGTAACCATGCGCGCCTCCATCCAATATATGACGCATATTGTCTGCGCCCTGATCGCCATGCGCGTCATCTCGATCCGCACGCTGACGCGCGGCGCGCTGATCGGCATCGCCGTGGTTCTGCTCTATTCGCTGCTGTTCGGCATCTATCTCTTCGATGCGCTGGACGGCACCTATAGTTTCGTCGGCGCCTTCTCATCGAAGAACCAGCTCGGTTTTTATGCCTCGCTCGGCGTCATTTTTGCCGCGGCCTCCGTGCTGGTCCTGAAACAGAGAGGCATCTGGCTGCCGATTGCCGGTGTTACCGGGCTCTTATCGGCCTATAGCCTCATCGCATCGCAATCGGCCACATCCACCATCACCACGGCGGCCGTGGTTGCGCTCATCATCGGCTTCATCCCGATCGGCATGCTGTCTCCCGCCAATCGCAAGATGACATTTTTCGTGCTTGGCGGCCTTGGTGCGCTGCTTGCGGTCGCCTCCCTGCAATTCGGCCTGCTCGATGCCATTCTCGGGGTTTTCGGCAAGGATTCGACGCTTACCGGCCGCACCTATCTCTGGCAGCAGGGCATAGAGGCGGCAAAACAGACGCCGATCCTCGGTGTCGGTTATCAGGGGTTCTGGGTGGCGGGTTTTGCCGATGCCGAACGGCTTTGGAACGACTTCTTCATTACCGGCCGCACCGGCTTCCATTTCCATAATACCTATATCGAGACGGTGGTAGAGAACGGCATCGTCGGAATGGTGCTGCTCGGCATGGTGCTTTACGGCACGCTGCTCGGACATCTGCGCTCGGTGCTGATGCGCAAGAGCGATCCGCAGGGCGTTATTCTCTTTGCGATCTGCGCGCTGTTCGTGGTGCGCTCCTTCGTGGAGATCGATATCATCTTCCCCTACCAGATCGGCTCGTTCCTGCTTTATTTCGCTGCGGGCAAACTGTGCCTGCCAGTGAAAGCGGCGCAGAATGGTGAAACTCACCCGGCGATCGGTATGCGGTTGCAGACGAGAGCCTAGAGGTAATCCGCTGAGACATGTGGGCTGGCGTGGATGAATTTCCACATGTCCTTGCTGACATCGACGATATCGGCAATCGACTTTTCCAGATGCTCGATTTCCTTCTCGTCCATGCGTTCGACCTTGCCGTAACGAACCTTGCTGTCGTCCTCCACCAGCCGCATCAGCTGGGTGCTGGCGATTTCGCCCTTTTCGTCGAAGGAATAGATGCAATGATTGTATTTGTTGCGCGTCCGCGCTTCTTTCTTCAGCCGCGCCATGATGGAGAGAATGGTCTTGCGGTCCTGTGTCGGCGTTGAGGGGAGTTTCGCCAGACGCTCGATGAGGTCCATGCGCGCCCGTGTGGTATTGAGCGTCAGAAACACGACGATCGCCGCTTCCTTCTCCACTTTCAGAAGATGGACGATCAGATAGATCATCAGGCTTTCGGTGTTGGTCCATACATAATTCAGCCTGCCGACCAGCAGCAACACATCCGACATCACCGCCATGCTGCTTCTCCCGTCCCGGCGAAATATATTCGGATATTATATGCTGAGCGCTGCGGAAAAGACAGTATAGGTTACTGATATTTCTTCATCTTTCCTTGAAGGCGCGGGACATGCTGTCGGAGATCGGCTTGGTCAGATATTCGAAGAACGTGCGCTCCGAGGTCTGGATCAGAACGTCGGCCGGCATGCCGGGCACGGGGTGGAAATTATGGACCTTGGCGATCTCGTCGTCGGAAACCTGCACGCGCACGATATAGACGTCCTTGACCTGAAGGCCGGCATTTTCCTCGATGCTGTCGGCCGAAACGTAAAAGACCTTGCCGTTCAGGACCGGCGTGGTGCGGCGGTTGAGCGCCGACAGGCGGATCGCGGCGGTCTGGCCCTCATGCAGCTGGTCGATCGAAGTTCTGAGCACCTGTGCTTCTAGGATCAGGGGAACATGGGCGGGCAGGATTTCCATGATCGGCTTGCCTGTCGTGATGACGCCGCCGGGGGTATGATAATAGGCTCGCACCACGGTACCGTTGACGGGGGAGCGGATGACGGTGCGTTCCAGCACTTCGGCGGCGCCGCGCACCTGTTCCCGGACACTGTCGAGATCGGATTCCGCTGTTTCCAGCGCGTCGAGCGCCGCCTGCTTGTTGGCGTTGACGGCGATGACCGCTTCCTGCTTGAACTTGGCGATTTCCGCCTCACTCTGGTTCATTTCGCCGGTCAGACGGGCGATATCGCCCATGGCGTCGGCAATCGCGCGTTCCAGTGCCAGCATATCGGTCTTGCGGATGACGCCGTCCTTGGCGAGCCGTTCCTTGGAATCGCGTTCCTGCGTCAGAAGGGCGAGTTGCCGGTCGAAGGACTGTTTTTGCCCGTTATAACCCGTATAGCGGAATTCCAGAGAGCGGATGTTCTTTTCGATCAGGTTCAACTGCTCGTCGAGCTTGACGATTTTGCTGTGGAACACGATGTTCTGGCTCTGGATGATGGAGTTGATGTCAGGATCGCCGGCTTCCTTCATGACGATTTCCGGCACCTTGAAGCTTTTTTCGCCCTGCGCTTCGGCGCGCAGGCGCGTCACGATGGTTTCAAGGCGAAGACGCCGCAGCTGCAACATGCGCTCATTGGCAAGCGCCGTCGTCTTGTCGAGCGTCAGCAGGACGTCGCCTTCCTTGACCGTATCGCCCTCGCTGACCATCATTTCCTTGATAATGCCGCCTTCCAGATGCTGGACGATCTTGTTGTTGCCGGTGGCGACAAAGCTGCCCTGGGCGATGATGGCGGAGGAGAGCGGTGCGGTGCCGGCCCAATATCCGAAGCCGCCGAATGAGGCGAGCAGCACGGCAAGGCCGATGGAACTATGCAGGCGGATGGAGCGCGGCACCTCGCTGTACCATTCCAGCTGGCCCTGTGGTTTGATTTCGGCAATAGCGTTTTTCTTCTTGAACATGACGATCCTCAACCCTCGATCTGCGGGGACTGGTTGGCCGGACGGCCATTGCCGGAAAGCGCTTTCAGCACCTCGATCCTTTCACCGAACATGGCGAGCGATCCGTCCTTCAGCACCATGATCTTGTCGACACATTGCAAAAGTGCGGGGCGCTGGGTGATGGTGACGGTGGTGATGCCCTGTTTCTTGGCGTGCAGCAGCGCCTTGGCCAGCGCCTGTTCTCCTTGTGTATCGAGGTTGGAGTTGGGTTCGTCCAGCACCACGAATTTGGGATCACCAAAGAATGCGCGGGCAAGCGCGATGCGCTGTTTCTGGCCGCCGGACAGCGGCGCACCATCGGCGGCGACCACGGTTTCATAACCCTGCGGGAAACCGGCGATCAGCTCATGCACATCGGCGAGCACCGCCGCCTCGTAAATCTGCCGATCGTCGATGTCGTCGCGCATGCGGCAGATATTGGCCTTGATGGTACCGGGGAAAAGCTGCACGTCCTGCGGCAGATAACCGATGCTTTCACCGAATTGCCGCTGGTCCCAGTTGCGCAGGTCCATGAGATCGAGGCGCACATTGCCCGAGGTGGGCAGGATGGAGCCGACCAGCATCTTGCCGAGCGTCGTCTTGCCGGAGCCGGAATTGCCGATGATGGCGAGTGATTCCCCCTTTTTCAGCGAAAAGGAAATGCCGTTCAAAATCACCTTCTTTTGCGGCGGCGGTACGAAGAGAATGCGCTCCACATCGAGACGCCCCTCCGGATTGGGCAGGCGCAGGCGCGGGAAATTCAGCGGAGAGCTGATGAGAAGCTGCTTGATGCGGCCATAGGAGGCAGCGGATTTGTTGAACTGGTGCCAGCCTTCGATCGCGCCTTCGATGGGCGCCAGCGCACGGCCGGAAATGATGGAGGCCGCGATCACCATGCCGCCGGTCAGTTCGCCGGAAAGCGACAGATGCGCACCCCAGCCCAGAAGCGCCACCTGGGTGATCATGCGGGCGGCCTTGGAGACGCCGGAGAACATGATGTTGCGATCCTGCGCCGCCACATGCGACTTCAGCGATCCGGCCGTTTCACGGCCCCACATCTTCACCGCCTCGGGTATCATGGCGAGCGCATTGATGATCTGCGAATTGCGCGACATGGAATCGAGGTGGAAATTGGCGCGGCTGAGATAACCGGAGGCTTCGGAAAACTGCCTTGCGGTGAAACGTTGGTTCAGCCAGGCGATGATGAACAGCACCGCGCAGCAGACCATGATGATGATGCCGAGATGCGGATGGACGAGATAGACCACCACGATGAAGAGCGGCATCAGCGGTGCATCGAGGAAAGCGATGAGCGTTCCCGACGTCAGGAAGGATCGCAGCTGCTGCAGGTCCTGCAGGATCTGGTAGTCCTTGCCGTTGCCATGCAGGGATGCGCGGGCGGCGGCCGAAAGGATCGGCGCGCCAAGCTGCACCTCAAGCTCGACAGCGGTGCGCATCAGGATAAAGCGACGGATGGCGTCCATGAAAGCCTGCAGCAGAACCGCGCCAAGCACGGCCACCGTCAGCATGACAAGCGTATCCATCGAGCGGCTGGTCAGCACCCGGTCGGAAATCTGGAACAGATAAAGCGGGATGGCGAGCAGCAGGATATTGATGGCGATGGTGAACAGCATCACCACCACCATGTTGCGGCGAACGGCAGCGATGCCCTTGGCAAGACTTGCGGCGAAATTGATCGGCTCGCTGCGCTTGTGGAAGCCGCTCTGGCTTCCGCCGCCGCCACCTCCGCCTCCTCCGCCGCCATTGTCCGTCGGCTCCTTGCCGCCACCACCCGTCACTGGCCGGCGTTCGTTTTCGCGGATCGGACCGTCATTATTGTCGATGGTTTTGACGAAAGGCAGGTCTGTATTGTCAATCTTGGCCTGCGGTTGCGTTGGGGAGGCTGGCTGCCGGTCCGGCTGTGGTGCCGGCCTCACCGGGGGAACGTCCCGCAATTGTTCGGGATGTCCTGTTTTCGCAAGCGGTTCGGATGGAGTTTGCGGGGGTGTTGGCTGGGTGGGGGATGCAATGGTTTTTGCTGCCTGTTCCGCTCCGGATAATTGGCGCAGATTTTCGACGGCTTCGTTGATGGCTGAAATACAGGCGTCCGTCAGTTTGCTGTCTTCCGCTTCCTGATCCAGCGGCAAGTCCAGCGAGCGTCCGTCGGCAATCGTTTTCCTTGAGATATGATCCATTTTATATCGGTCCCCGGTGATCTTGCGGTGTTTGCGGGTTCGGCTATTGCGGGGCGTGTTTGCCGCCCCGCTCGCCGGACGTTACGCAACGACCGTCTGCATGACGTCGGATGGGTGGGCATTGGACCATGAGAGGTCGTGGCCGCCATTGATGACGCCGTCGGATTCGTTCTGGATGGTGGCGGGATCGTCGTGAAGAAAGGCGATGACCTCGTTTGCCAGCTGGCCGTGCTGCGTCGGCTGCGACGTGTCGTTTTCGATGATGCCGCCCTGTATCAGGATGGCATCGGAATAAACGCCGCCCGCGACATAGGTGGTCGAGCCGAAGCTGTCGTAATCGACGATCTGTGCGATATTGACGACGGCGTTGCTGCCGGTATCGATATGGATCGTGGCATTGTCGTTGTTTTCGAGGACTTTGGCGGCGGCCTGGGTCACGTCGTCGGAATCGCCGAGCACGCTCACCTGTTTGATGATGCTGACATCATAAAGGTTGCCGGTGATGTAAAGGACGTTCAGCCCCTGATAGCCGGCGAAGTTGGCGTCGTGGGCAAGCGCATCCGGCATGTTGGGATCGCGTTCGTTGATCGCGTTCACCGTCTGGTGCATATAGTCCGGCATGGTCTCGAAACGGTCATTGCTGCCGACATTGTGAATGCTGGCATCGTTCCAGAGCAGGTTATTGCCAGATTGAATGGTGGCGCCACCAGGTGCATCGGGATTGGCGCGGGCCCAGTCATTGTCGTAAAGCACGGCAATCTGGCTGATGAGGTTCATGTCCAGCACATTGCCGCCGACGATGATCAGATCGTACTGCATGCCGATGCCGAGGAAATTGGCGATGTTGAGCGCGGCATTGCCGCCCGTCAAAAGGCTGACACTCGCACCCGAGGTGGTGACGGTCATCGTGTCATTGTCGCTGATGAACTGGTATTGTTCGATCCAGTGGACGAAGGACACATCCCCTTCCAGCACGCTGACGCGCCAGGCGGTGGGGAATATCGGCGGCTCGCCGCTCTCATGGCTGTCAGCTGCGGCATTTTCAGCGCCCGGATAGACACTGCGCTGAAAGCTGGCGATGTTGTAAGCGGCCGTTGCCGCCTGATCCTCCGAGTGCGTGAAGACGGAAGAAATCTCGTCCCGGTCGCTGTAGATATAGGCTTGGGTGATGGCGTCGATCTGGTGATAATCGCCCATGACGGCGGTGACAGAGGTCATGACGCCGGTATTGACCAGCGTGGCGATGTTGGCGACGACATTGGCGCCTGCTGCGATATCGAGACTGTTGCCGGCCGGGCTATCCTCATGCAGGGAAACGTCGCTTTTTTCCGGTGCCTCGGCGGGTTTGGCAATGCCGCGGTCCGGCATGAAGTCATCGAGCGTCGGCTTGTCGTAGGCCACCGCGCCATTGATATAAAGACCGTTGATATCATTGCCGGCCAGAACGAAATCCTGGTCCGCACCGGTGCCAAGCGAGGTAACGTCATTGTCGCGGGCGTGTTCGATATAGTCGTGCGCGGATTTGGCGAGCGCCTGCAAGGCGTCGTAGCTGTCGGTGCGCTGGAAGGTGGAAAAGGGCGTGAAGACGGCGGCTTCGTTGTAAAACTCGACGGTGCGCGCGGTCACGAAGGTCGTGTCGCGCGCCACATTCGGGCCGTCCGTCATGTTCAGATAGTCATCGTCCTGGAGAATATTGACCTGCGTAAGATGGCCGGCTACCGAGCCGGGACCGGTATGAACCACCAGTTCGCGCTCATCAAAGGAAAGGCGGCCGGGAAAACGGAAATGCGCGCCGGAAATATCGACCGGGATGGCATTTGCAAGCTGCTGCATGTCGTATTCGACAGCGCGGGCGAAATGCGGCCGTATGTAGTCGAAATCGTAATAGCCGGAGCGATATTTGACGCCGGGATCGTAATCCTCGAGCGGGACGTCGTAGTTTTTGTCGAGCAGCCTTGCCGCCTCATCCTCCGGTAACCGGTCAGGATCGGAATGCGCAGGGCCTTCGCTATAGTTGCTTCTCAGACGCGCTTCCTCGACCACCGTGTCGAACATGCCGATGAAATGCACGATCATGTCGGAAATCTTGTCGATATGCATTGGAGGTCCCTCCCTGATCATCGCGGCAGAGCCTGAGGCTGCGCACGGCACCCGTCTCAGAGGCGGCGCTTCGTTTGCGCAGACTGGTCCTTCAACCGCGAACTGCACCGGCGGGTGCCGGTGCAGCTCTTTTCGTCAAGAGGTGGGTATCAGGAGTGATCCTCACCGACATCAGACACATGCGAGTTACCGCCTGTGATCGTGACGTCAACGGCATTGGAGAGCATGTTGGCGCCCTGCACGAGTTCCAGATGGAAGCCGGAATTTGCAAGGATTGCCGATGCATCCGCAGTGCTGGTGCCTGCTGCGTCGTCGCCGGCCTTGAGGTCCCATCCCTTGCCGTCCATGCCTTCCGCGCCATAGGCGTCGCCGGCATTGGCGCTCAGGTGGTTTTCCGCACCACCATTCTGCATCTTGATGTCGTAGGCCTGATCCTGATCCGCCAGGTGGTTGGCCTGCACCATGCTGAAGCCGGTGTCATTGCCGTCGCCGTTAAGCGAGCTGTTGAGGATGTTGTCGACATCGAGCGTGAAGGAGAAGTCGTCACCCAGGTTGAAGGTGAGGTCCCCGCCGGCGATGCCGAGATTGCCGACATCCTTGACGCCGGTGATGTTACCGAAGTCGTCATCCGACTTGTAGTAGCTGTCCGCGGAGTTGAAGCTGTCGGAGGTCGTCGTGGTCTTGGTGGAGGTGTCGTTGTCGGAATAGTTGGACGTTTTGGTGTCCGTATCCGTGATCGTCTTCACATTGGTATCATTGTCGCTATACGACTTGCTTTCGTAGCTCCAGTCGTAATCGACCTTGATATCGGTGTTGGTTTCGGTGCTGGTCTTGGTGGTCGTGTCGTTATCGCTATAGGACTTGCTGTCATAGCTCCAGTCATAGTCGTTGTCGCGATTGTCGCCGTTATTGGCGGAAACATCGACCTTGGCGTCAACATCCACATTGGTGCTGTTGTCGCTGTTGTCGTTGTTGCGGTTTTCACCGTTTGCGGTGCCGACATTGCTGTCTTCCACCTTGGCGTCATTGGTCGAGGTGTTGGCGAAACCGTCGGCAAGCGCGCCGATCTTGGTGATGTCGTCGCCGGCCGGCTGTGGATTGTAACCCATTTCGATTTCCTCCGAAAAAGCTCGGAGCAGCTTTCGAAATCCCTCTCATCTCAAACGGGATTTTTTCGCGCTTGCTCCGTGTTGCACAAAGATTGATGTTTGCAGATGCACTCGGTACGTCTCATCTGCGGTTCGGCATCGGCCCGTGACCGGGCTCTTTTCGTTCAGCCCTTGTGCGCTACTCGATAAAAAGGCGCACAAATCCGTTCCTCGCTCCAAAGGGGAGCGCGGTGGCTTTCGTCTTTTCGTTTGCATGTTTTCTTGAAAAGGAACCGGCTTTAGCAAACACACGTCAAAGGCCGGACTTGTCTTTCAATCAGCCGCCGTTCAGCGACGGTCAGACTGTGCCGCAGAAAAATCGCGCTTCCTAGATATCAATTCGGGTTAGCCATATCGGCACCTTTACCCCCGAATATATATGTGAGAGGGCGAATGCAGGCGCGCTTCCACCTCTGCCGCCGTAAAAAAACAGTAGCTTCGGCTACAGGAAGCGGCTTTTCGAAAAACATGGTTTATTTCGGAGGGAAGGGGCTTTTATCCCGAAACGGAACATCCGTGAGGCTCGTTCGGCAGGTAGGTATGCAAAGAGATCTCAACTAAAAGTTATATTTTCTCGGATTGCAAAACCGGAACGGACGCTTTTCCAACGCCTTTGTTCCCCGGGCGATTTCAAAGTGAATGATTCTTTATCACCGTAATCAATTTTGTATGCCTAATGTAAAAAATAACCCGTATGGGCCATTTATTTACACAGCTTTTCGTATTAGCCTCCTTAATTAACGGGTAATTAATGATAGTTGACATGGCTTCAGGGTCAAAATGCCCCTTGGGTTTTCAAGGGTAGCCTGACGAACGACATATCGCACAACCAAAAGAATGTAATGCGTAAGCGCTTTAGGGAGGCGTCAATGTTCATGGGAACTTCAGATTATGCGGCAAAACAAAAAAACGCCGTTTCACCTATAAATGGAACTTTATTGATCATAGCGGATCCGGACCTGTTTTCCGAGTGCCTCGTGGAGGCGCTGGGCAAAAAGTTCCCCACATTCGCCGTGGTGAGCGTTACTTCGTCGGCGACTATCAATGACGACTACGGCGCCAATGTCCGGCTGGTGCTGCCATATCGCATGTCGGGCGAGCGGCTTCATAATGTTCTTGCGGCAATCCGCGAGAAGCACCCGGATGCGCCGATCGCACTGGTGGTCGAAACCATCGACAGGTTTGAGGAACCGCTGAAGCAGCTGGTGGGAATGCGCGTCATCGATGGCGTGTTGCCGCTCAATCTGCGGCTTGACGTGTTCATGGCGGCGGTCGACCTTTTGATGAAGGGCGGAGAACATTTTCCCGCGGCTCTTCTCGGTAAGCTCACTCCCTATTCCCAGGCCGTCAGCGGCAAGAGCGTTCAGAACAACGCCGTGATCGCCAACCGCGCCGACGCCCTTGCAGTAAACAGGGGCGAAATGGCGGCGCTGACGACGCGTGAGGTGCAAATCCTCGACCTGCTTTGCAAGGGTACGCAAAACAAGATCATCGCTGACAGGCTGCATCTGTCCGAGAACACAGTGAAGGTTCACGTTCGCAACATCTATAAGA
>CAACXH010000520.1_pt1 | contig 22106 bp, 23 predicted proteins | sample 2275881 | NCBI WGS metagenome assembly CAACXH01 (sample SAMEA5312483, study PRJEB27640) | indoor metagenome | biome: indoor environment; feature: controlled; material: polymer antistatic dissipative epoxy resin | place: Italy | collected 2014-05-27 | reverse complement strand
GGGAACGGCATCATGAAATCCAGCGGGAATGGCGGACGGCCATAAATCCGGTTATGGAACCGGAATGTCCCTCCTGCAGTTGCGCACCTTCGTCGAAGTCTACCGCCGTCGTTCACTGAGCGAGGCGGCCCGGGCAATCGGCATCACCCAACCGGCTGCGTCGCAGCACATCGCATCGCTCGAGGCGCAATTGGGCCGTCCCTTGTTCGATCGCCATTCGCGGGGTGTTCGACCAACAGCGATTGCCGACGATCTCGCGGCTTCGATCGGAAGCAGCCTCGACACGGCGGAATCGGCACTGGCCAGCGCGCGGGCCCGATCGTCGCGCATCTCGGGCACGGTCCACATCGCCGCGCCGTCGGACCTACTGGGAGAGATGATCGCGCCCCGACTGGCGCCGCTGCTGGATGCGGGGCTAGACCTGCGCCTGCATATCGGCGGGCGCGAGGCGCTCTATGCCTTGCTGCTCGAAGACAAGGTGCACCTAGCCGTCACCGCCTCGCAGCCCGAAGATCCGCGGTTGGCCTTTCATGCGCTGGGCGAAGAGCACCTGCGCGCCGTAGCCTCGCCCGCCGTGGCCATGCGGATTGCCGAATTGCCGCTTGCCGACGGGCTCAACCGGACGGCCCACCTCGCCTACGACCTCGACCGACCGCTGCTGCGTACCTGGCTCCATGCAAACCAGATCGAGCTGACGAGCCAGCCCGCGTTGACCGCGCCCGATCTGAGGGTGCTACGGTCGGGATTGTGCGCGGGTCTCGGCTGGACGGTGATGCCCGGCTATCTCACCCGCAGCGAACGCGCTGCCTGCACGCTGATCGAGATACCCGCCCCGGTCACGGTGCCGCGCAACGCTTACTACCTCGTCTGGGCACGCTCATCGCTGCGACACCCGCGCGTGGCCATGGCTCGGGACGCCCTGATTGCTGCACTCCGAACATAATTGTGGCCACGCCTGTTGGGCCGTGAGCGCAATGTCGGGCCCGAACCAGTTGAGCGTTGGCGAAGCGAATGCCGGCTTTCGGAATCGTCGGCGACAAGGCCGAACGGCCGGATGTGGGGCGCAAAGCTGGCGTTATGAGGGCAGTGAAACCAGAATTTCCCAATAATCACAGTGCCCATCACTTTCATGTTGGGTGCGCCCCGGGCCTTTGGTTTTCCTAGAGAATGCGTGAAATTGGACGATCTGCAGCACAAGGGGAATGAGTACCTCTACCCGATCTTGATGGGATAGCGGCTTTTTGAAGCCGCAGTCCCGGAAGTCTTCGCCTATTCATTCCGGCACACCGCCCAAGGCCTCATAAAGTCCGACCAGCTTCGTGAGTTCATCGGTCCTTACCTGCACCAGCGACAGCTCGACGCCCAGCAAGGCACGCTGTGCATCGACCTGCTCGATGTAGGGTGTGTAGCCTGTCAAACGGCGTGCAAACGGGACCCCATATTGGAGTGGGCCCCTGGGGTCGGACAGGTGGGACCATAATGATTGACCGTGGGTTTGGCTTTTGGAGAAAAGCCAATGCGACATCGATCCCACAGCATGGAGTTCAAACGTCAGGTCGTTCAGGAATATCTGGACGGCCAAACGTTGCATGGGTTATCCAAGCGCCATGACGTTTCTCGCCAGCTAATCCGGGTCTGGCTTGAGAAGTACGAGGTCGGAGAGTTTGACGATGACGCCCAGGCGGCTGATCTCATTCAGCAGTATGAGGCCCGCATCGCTGCGCTGGAACGCCTGGTCGGCAAGCAGGCTCTCGAGCTTGAGTTTCTAAAGGGGGCTCTGCAAAACACACCGCGGCCGAGAAACGGGACTACATCAGTCATTACCGGCCCACCGGCATCTCCGTCTCCCAAGGGTGCAGGCTGATGGGTATTGCGCGCTCGACCTATTATCATGAGCGGAAACAGCGGGTTGACGAGGCAGATCTGCTGACCGCGATTATCGCGATCTGTGATGAGTTCGAAGCCTATGTCTGGCGCCGCGTACGGGCAGAACTTCAGCACCAGGGGATCTTTGCAAATCATAAGCGCATCAAACGCTTGATGCGCGAGCATCACCTTCAGCCGAAAAAACGGCGGCGCTATGTGACAACGACCGACAGCGCCCATGATCTGCTGATATTCCCGGACTTAGCGAAGGGCGTCACCTTGACGGATGCGGATCAACTCTGGGTCGCAGACCTGACCTATGTCGCGATCGCAAGCGGCTTTGCTTATGTGGCCACAATCCTGGATGCCTGGTCGAGGCGGGTGGTTGGCTATGCTATTGGCCGGTCGATCGATGCTCGCCTCGCCATTGCAGCGCTTGAAACGGCGATCGCGAGCCGGCAGCCGCCACCGGGTCTCATACATCATTCCGACCGCGGATCCCAATACGCAGCCGCTTCCTACCGTGCGCTGCTGGCAGCCAATGGCATCACAGGATCAATGAGCCGACGCGGAAATCCCTATGACAACGCCAAGGCGGAAAGCTTCATGAAAACGCTTAAGGTCGAGGCGGTCTACCCGATGGCATTCGAGACATTCGAGGATGTCGCCACCCATCTTCCCCCCTTCATCGACCGCGTCTATAATCAACGCCGACTGCATTCCGCTCTGGGCTATTTGAGTCCGGTGCGATTTGAGGAGCTACACGCCCGATCCATAGTCAAATCGGCGGCCTGAAACCTGTCCGACCCCAGGGGCCCACTCCAACCGAGCGCGGCCGGAGTCGGGCCGGCGGCGGCCGCCGCCGCTTCGGCGTCGCGTTCGACTTTGTCCTCGGCGATATCACTGGGGGAATCGGCCCTGTTGCAACCTGATAAGGACAGCCGAGCAGGCCAGAGCGAACAAGGCGCGATTCATTAGTCTTCTCCGGATTTCAAACTGCCATCGCCATAGAAGGCGCTTGGGGCCTGACGGCTCCCTGATCCGTGGGCCGGCAACGCACCCATTCAGGCGGACGTGGGTGGATGTAAAAGGCGAAATGTTCTAGCTTCAGCAGCTTGGGGGGCGAACCGAAAGGAGCGTCGTTTGACCGAGCCTGTTGCAGCCACGATCAGGAAGATCCTCGTGGCGACGGATCTTACCCCGCGATACGATCGCGCCCTCGACCGCGCCGTCCAGTTGGCGAGGGAGCGCCAGGCCGAATTGGTGGCGGTTCATGTCATGGACGCGGCCGACCAGTCCGGCTCGATGTTCGATCGGCGAGAGCGGTCCTGGCGGCGCGTGCCTGATCCCGCCGAACGGATGCGCTGGCGGTCGCAGCGCGACCTTGCCGAGGCGTTCGAAGGGATCAGGGTCATCGCGGCCCAGGGCGATCCGGCTGAACAGTTGGTTGCCCATGCACGCAGCGAAGCCTGCGATCTCATTGTGACAGGGGCGGCGAGCGCGGAATCGATGAGCCGGATCCTGTTCGGCAGCACCGTCAACCGCGTGGCACGCGAGGTCGAGCAGCCGATCCTGGTCGTTCACGATCGCGCCTTCCGGCCTTATCGCGAGATCGTCGTGGCGACGGACTTTTCCGATGCGTCGATTGCGGGATTGCAGACTGCCTGGGACCTGTTTCCGCAAGCGGCATTCACGCTGTTTCATGCCTATGACATCCCCAGCGCCGCGCTCGCCGACGCGCGGCAGGACGGGCGCGCGCTTCTGGCGATGCAAGAGGACATGATGGCGAAGGTTCGCGCCGATGACCGCCTCGACGCCCGTCTTCGCGGCAAGGTTTCGGTGGTGGCCGATTTCGGCGCGCTGATTGGCAGCACGGCCAAGCGTCTGGTCGAAGCACTCGAGGGCGACCTTCTGATCGTGCGCCATCCTGCGGACGCGTGAGAAAAGGGCCTAGACCATATCCGGCGGGGAGCCAGGCGCGCGCCGCCGTGTTTCACAGGAGGAAAGACCGTCCAAGCCGCGGCAGGGGATATGAAGGGGTGCAATCGGTTTTGGGATCAGCCAAGCGCGCCTGGCGCCCGGGACAGATCATGATCCGACATCGGCGGCACCAGGGTCGCGCCTTGCGGGAAGGGAAGGGGTTGGTCTCGTGATCAAGCCGCACCTTGTCTACCTGGTGCTCGCCTTGCCGTTTCTCGCGAGCCTGGCCGCAGCCTTTCTACCCTCGGTGACCCGCAATCTGGCTTCGAGCTTGGCAGGGGTCGTCACCCTGCTGGCGATCGGGGCGCTCCTCAGCTTCTATCCGGCCGTATCGCAAGGGGACGTGGTGCGCATCGACCAGCCCTGGCTGCCGTCCCTCGGGCTCGATCTGGTCCTGCGTCTGGACGGCTTTACCTGGCTGTTCGCGCTGCTGGTTCTCGCGATCGGAGCCTTGGTCGTTCTCTATGCGCGCTATTACATGTCGCCGGACGATCCGGTGCCGCGCTTCTTCAGCTTTCTGATGGCCTTCATGGGCTCAATGCTGGGCATCGTGTTGTCGGGCAATCTCATCCAGACCATATTCTTCTGGGAGCTCACCAGCCTCTTTTCCTTTCTCCTCATCGGCTATTGGCATCACAACCAGAGCGCGCGCGACGGTGCGCGCATGGCGCTTATAGTGACGGCCACGGGCGGCGTCTGCCTGCTCCTGGGCTTTCTGCTTATCGGGCACATCGCCGGCAGCTATGATCTTGACGTCGTCCTCTCCTCGGGCGGATTAATCCGCGCCCATCCCCTTTATCTTCCCGCGCTCGTGCTGGTACTGATCGGCGCCTTTACGAAAAGCGCGCAGGTCCCGTTCCACTTCTGGCTGCCACATGCGATGGCGGCGCCCACCCCGGTCTCGGCCTATCTCCATTCCGCGACGATGGTGAAGGCCGGCATCTTCATACTCATCCTGCTCTGGCCGGTGCTGGCCGGCACGCAGGCCTGGTATCTACTCGTCGCGACCACAGGCCTTGCCACATTGCTGGTCGGGGCCTGGGCCGCGATCTTCCAGCATGATCTCAAGGGCCTGCTCGCCTATTCGACCATCAGCCATCTCGGGCTCATCACGCTGCTTCTGGGGCTCGGCAGTCCGCTCGCGGCTGTGGCGGCGATCTTCCACACCGTGAACCACGCGACCTTCAAGGCGTCGCTGTTCATGGCGGCAGGGATCATCGACCATGAAACGGGCACACGCGATCTGCGGCGGCTGAGCGGCCTCTTTCGCTGCATGCCGGTCACCGCGACGCTGGCAATGGTGGCGGCGGCGGCGATGGCCGGCGTGCCGCTGCTCAACGGCTTCCTGTCTAAGGAGATGTTCCTGGCCGAGGCGCTCGGGGCGCATAGCGGCACCGTGCTCGACAAGGCGCTGCCCGTGCTGGCGACGCTCGCCAGCATGTTCAGCGTGCTTTATTCGGTGCGCTTCATCCACCAGACCTTTTTTGGCCCGCCGCCCAGCGACCTGCCGCACCAGCCTGGCGAGGCGCCCCACTGGATGCGGCTGCCGATCGAGGTGCTTGTGCTGCTCTGCCTGGTCGTGGGCGTCGCGCCTGCCGCGACGATTGGCCCGCTGCTCGGTGACGCTGCTCGCGCCGTGCTGGGCGGGCGCACGCCGGCTTATGACCTTGCGGTCTGGCATGGCTTCACCTTACCGCTGCTTATGAGCGGGATCGCACTGGTCGGCGGCCTCCTGCTCTACCGGATCTTCGGACGGCGGCTCAACAGCGTCGAAGCGTCGCCGGTCATCGGCCATCTGAAAGGACACCGCCTTTTCGAGCGGACGCTGACCGGTCTCATTCAGGGCGCGCGGTCCGCCTATGGGGCGATCAGCTCGGGCCGGTTGCAGGTGCAACTGCGCCTCCTCATCGTGACCGCGCTCTGTGCCGGCGCCTTGCCGGTCTTCCTCCTGGGCTTTAGCGCCGGGACCGCGCCGCGCACGCTTCTGGATCCCATATTCGCTCTGCTCTGGCTGATCGGCGGAGCCGCTGCGATTGGCGCGGCCAACCGCGCGAAGTTCCATCGGCTGGCCGCCCTCGTGATGGTCGGCGTCGCCGGGCTCATGACCTGCGTCAGCTTCATCTGGCTGTCGGCGCCGGACCTGGGACTCACGCAGCTACTGGTCGAGACCGTGACCCTGGTCCTTCTCCTGCTTGGGCTGCGTTGGCTTCCGCTGCGCCGTCCGGACGTCTGGCCGGGCGCGCAGACACCGCTCGCCGTTCGTCTGCGCCGCGGGGGCGACCTGCTGTTGGCAGGCATAGGGGGCGTCGGCATGGCGGCGCTATCCTATGCGATGATGACGCGCGCGCCGCCCGAAGGCGTCGGACGCTTTTTCCTGGAGCAGGCCTATCCCGGCGGCGGCGGCAAGAATGTCGTCAACGTCATCCTGGTCGATTTCCGCAGTTTCGACACCCTGGGCGAGATCACGGTGCTGTCGATCGTTGCTGTGACCATTTTCTCGCTGCTGCGTCGGTTCCGGCCCGCTGCGGAAAGCATCGAAGCGCCTGACCAGCAGAAGGTCCAGAATGCCTTCGACGACGCGGGCTTGGAGCGGGAGCGAGGCGACACGGCGCGCCACTATCTCATGGTCCCTCGGGTCCTCATGGAATGGCTGTTTCCGATAATCGTCACGTTCGCGCTATATCTCCTGGTGCGCGGCCACGACTGGCCGGGCGGCGGCTTCGCGGCGGGGGTGACCGCTTCGATCGCACTCATCATCCTTTATATGGCGGGCGGCACGCGCTGGGTGGAAGCCCGGCTCAATGTGCAGCCGCTGGTCTGGATCAGCGCGGGCCTGGTTTGCGCGGTAGCGACCGGCGCCGGAGCGCTCCTGTTCGGCGCGCCGTTCCTCACCACCTATTTTCAGTATTTCGAGGTGCCGCTGGCAGGCGCGGTGCCGGTGGCGAGCGCGCTGCTGTTCGACATTGGCGTGTTCATGGTGGTGGTGGGGACGACAGCGCTGATCCTGATCGCGCTTGCCCATCAATCGATCCGCGCGCCGCGGGCGCGTCCCGCGGCCGGGTCTTCGCCCGACGATTCTGCCGAGGGTGAGAGTTGATGGAGGCGGTGCTGGCCCTTGCGATCGGCATCCTCGTCGCCAGCGGCCTGTGGCTGCTGTTTCGCCCGCGCACGTTCCAGGTGGTGCTCGGACTGTCGCTCCTCTCCTACGCGGTCAATCTCTTCATCCTGGCCGCAGGCCGGCTGCGGACCGATGCGCCGCCGATCGTAGACGGCAAGGCCGTCGATGCGGCGCTTTACGTCGATCCCGTGCCCCAGGCGCTGGTGCTGACGGCGATCGTCATTTCGTTCGCGACGACGGCGCTGCTCCTGGTGGTGCTGCTTGCCGCGCGTGGCCTGACCGGAACCGACCACGTCGACGGCGAGGATGAAGAGCCATGAGTGCGGCTCCCGCCTGGCTCCAGCATCTGCCCGTCCTGCTCGTCGTCCTGCCGATCGTGGCCAGCGCGCTGCTGCTGGCGGTGGCCGAGCGGCGACGCAGGCTCAAGCGGGCGATCAGCCTCGTGACGGCTGTCACCATGGTCGCCGTCGCGGGGCTGCTGGTGCTGAGCTGCGATGGACAACTGGGCGGCGGCACCGGCGGGCCGCAGGTCTATCGTCTTGCCGACTGGCCGGCACCCTTCGGCATCGTTCTGGTCGCGGACCGCCTTTCGGCCATGATGGTCCTCCTGACCGATCTTCTGGGAGTGACGGCGCTGGTCTATGCGCTGGCGCGGTGGGACCGCTCGGGTCCGCGTTTCCATGCGCTGTTCCTGCTTCTGCTGGCTGGGATCAACGGCGCCTTCCTGACCGGCGACATCTTCAACCTCTTCGTATTCTTCGAAGTGCTGCTGGCCGCATCCTACGGCTTGATCCTGCATGGCTCGGGGGAGGAGCGCACGCGGGCAAGCCTTCACTATATCACGATCAATATCGCGACATCGCTGCTGTTCCTGGCTGGGGTCGCGATGATTTACTCAGTGACAGGATCGCTCAACATGGCCGACATCGCGGTGAAGACCCCGCAGGTCGCGCGCGGGGATCTCATGCTGCTCGAGGCGGGCGCCGCGGTTTTGGGTGTCGCCTTTCTCGTCAAGTCGGGCATCTGGCCGCTCAATTTCTGGCTGCCGCGTACCTATGCAGCGGCTGCGTCGCCTGTCGCTGCGGTTTTCGCGATCATGACCAAGGTCGGCGTCTACATCATCCTGCGGCTCACCTCTTTGCTATTCGGCGAAGGCTCGGGCGCGGCGGTGGGCTTTGCCGATCATGCGCTGGTTCTCCTGGGCTTCGCGACGATGCTGTTCGGAACCTTGGGCATTCTGGCGACCCGCCAGTTGACCCGGGTCGCGGGTCACTATGTGCTGGTGTCTTCAGGTACGCTGATCGCGGCGATCGGGCTGGGCGGTCAGGCGCTGGTGGCTGCGCTTCTCTTCTATCTGGTGAGCTCGACGCTCGCGGTGGGCGCGCTCTTCCTGCTCATCGAACCGGTGGAGCGCAATGCCGACGAGGAGGATCTGATCGCGGGGATCGCCGAGCCCGTATTCGACGACGAATATGTGGGCGCGGTCAGCGAGGAGACGGACGAGGTCGGGATCATAATCCCGGGCACGATCGCGGTCCTGGGCGGCGCTTTCATCTTCTGCACGCTCCTTCTCGCCGGTCTGCCGCCTCTTTCCGGCTTCATTGCCAAGTTCGCGATCATTTCCGCCCTGTTCGACAAAGACGCCATTTCCCCTTCCGCGTGGACGCTTGCCGGCCTGATCATCCTTTCGGGTCTCGCGACGCTGGTCGCCATGACCCGCGCCGGCATCGATCTTCTCTGGACGCCGGGCGAGGATGCGCCGGCCCGCCTCAGCGTGATCGAGGTTGTCCCGATCGGGCTGCTGCTGGGGGTCTGCCTGTCCCTCATGGTCGCGGCGGGTCCGCTTTACCGCTATGTCGAGACGACCGCCGGGGAGCTGGGTGCGCCGCGTGCCTATATCGAGGCGGTGCTGGGGTCTCGCGGGGGCGCGCCGCGATGATCGGCCGTTTCTTCCCCTATCCGCTACTGGCGGCGGCAGTTTTTCTCCTGTGGATCCTTCTGAGCGGCGTCTCTGCGGGGCAATGCCTTCTGGCGGCGGCGGCGGCGCTGCTCGCGCCGCAAGTGATGCGCCCGCTCGGGCCAGCGTCAGCTGAGATCCGGTGGGGGAGGGCGGTGCCGCGCCTCGTCGGCCTGGTGCTGCTGGATATCCTGCGCTCCAATCTCGCGGTCGCGCGCATCGTTCTGTTCGGTTCGCGGCGGCGGTCAGGTTTCATGGAAGTGCCGCTCGAACTGCGTAATCCCTACGCGCTTACCACTCTGGCGGTCATCATCACGGCCACGCCCGGCACCATCTGGCTTCAGCATGACCCCGACCGGCAGACCGTCCTCATTCATGTCCTCGACCTCAAGAACGAGGCGGACTGGATCACGCTCATCAAGAACCGCTATGAGCGCCTCCTGAAGGAGATTTTCCCTTGAACCAACTCGTCCTGGGCATGGCGATCACTGCAGCCCAAATCCTTCTGGGCCTGGCCATGGCCTGCGCGAGCTTCCGGATTCTACGTGGACCGCGCGCGCAGGACCGGGTGCTGGGCCTCGACGCGCTTTATATGGCCGCGATGCTGCTCTTGCTTACATACGGCATCCAGACCGGGCGCACTCTGTTCTTCGAGGCCGCGTTCATTATAGCCTTGCTGGGCTTTGCGGGAACCGTGTCATTGGCGAAATTTCTGATGCGCGGCGAGGTGATTGAATGATCCAGGCGCCTGACCTTCCGCCTTGGGCCGCCTTGATCGTGGGTATCTGCCTGCTGCTCGGCGCGAGTGTCACGCTTATTGGCACGGTCGGCCTCGTGCGGATGAAGACCTTTTATGAGCGCCTCCATCCGCCGACGCTCGGCTCGACGCTGGGCACGGCCTTCATCCTCATGGCGTCCATCTCCTGTTTTTCCGCGATGCAGTCCAGGCCCGTTGTGCATGAGATCCTCATTGCGGTGTTCGTGACTTTGACGACGCCGCTGACCCTCATGCTGCTGGCCCGTGCCGCCCTCTATCGTGACCGGCTGGCAGGCGACATGTCCGTGCCGGGCGACGATGACAACGGGCCATCTTCGCCCGCTGTCACGCGGGATGCACAGGGATCGCCTCCTCCAAACTGAGATCGGTCGGCTTTGCAGCGAAGCAGCAACACTGGGCGCCGGATGTCTGGAAGGCTCGTCAACCGGCCGTTCGATCTTGACCGAGGCAGCCGACAGGAAAGCCTTAACCAAGTTGCGATATCGCGAGTCCATGGCCGCAGCTGTCCGTCTTCTCTGCGTTTCTGTGCCTCGGCAGTATCTTTGGCCGCTCCTGTCGCTGCTCGGCGTGTGCTTCGGTTTCATCTTCCTGCTCATCTTCCTGAGCACCCGCGCGCAGGATGCCCAGCAGCTCGAGCGGGAGCGCCAGGCGCTCGGGAGTGTGTTCACCACCGCTTCCGCGATGGTGCAGCACGATCTGCAGGATTACGCTAAATGGGACGATGCCGTGCGTCACATCGGTTCGAGTTTCGATGCTGCGTGGATGGACGACAATGTCGTGGCCTATCTGGGCCGCACCCAGGGATATTCCGACATCTTCGTGCTCGGCGCGGACGATTGGACCCTTTACAGCTTCAAAGACCGAAAGATCGCCCCGGACACCGCTCAACTGCGTCTTGGCGCCGACTTCGTTCGCTCGATCGCCGAAGTGCGGCGCTTGCCGCCCGAGGGCAGTCCGATCGTTAGCGGCTTCACGCGCTCAGGCAACCAGGTCATGGTCTATGCCACGGCCGCCCTAGTGCCCTTGACGGGTAAGATCGCGGCGCCCCGAGGGCCGACCCGCCTTCTGGTCATCGCCCGTCACGTCGACGAGGCGTTCTTGGCGGACCTCACGCGCGAACTCAATGTCCACGATGTGCGGCTGACGCTTGGGAACCGGACAGCCGGAATGGACGCCATCGCCATCAAGGGCCGGTCGGGCGAACGGATCGCCTGGCTGGAATGGCGGTCGCATCATCCGGGTGCATCGCTGAGGCAGCATCTGGTGCGGCGATCCTGGCGGTGGCCTTCGTCGCCTTTGTGGCAGCCAGCCTAATTCTTCGCCGGGGCGGCCAGTCGATCGAGGCTTTGCGCGCAAGCGAACTGCTCGCCCGGAATCTGTCGGATCACGATCCCTTGACCGAACTACCCAATCGCCGCGCGTTGGGGGAACGACTGGGCGAGCTTGTCGCGGCAAGGCAAGGACTAGCCCTGCTGTTCCTCGATCTCGACGGGTTCAAGGACGCCAATGATGTCTAGGGCCATAGTGCCGGCGATCTCCTGCTCAAGGAAGCCGCCGGTCGCCTGAAGGCCGCGGCGGGAGAGGGCTTCATCGCGCGCGCGGGCGGCGACGAGTTTGCCGTTCTCTTGGGATCGCCATCGCCTGGCGCGGCGGCCGCGACATGCGAGGCCATTCTCGAAGCGTTCTCGACGCCCTTCAAGGTTGGCGCCTACAGCATCACGATCGGGACCAGCATCGGTTATTTCGAAACCGACACATCCTGCGACGGCGCGGAAGAGCTCATCCGCAAGGCGGACGTCGCCATGTATGCCGCCAAGGATGCGGGCAGGCACTGCGCGCGGGTTTACCACCCCTCGCTCGACGAAAGCCATGAACGGCGCCAGCGGCTCGAGCAGGATCTCAAGCGCGCGGTCGAGGACGAAGAGATCTATGTCCGCTATCAGCCGATCGTCGATGCGCAGTCAGGTGAAGTCGTCGCCGTCGAGGCGCTGGCGCGCTGGTCTCATCCTGTCCATGGCGATGTTCCGCCCGACGTGTTCATTCCGAACGCCGAGATCAGTGGGCTGATCAACGCCATCGGCCGCCAGGTGCTTCTCCATGCCTGCCGGGAAATGCGCGAGACCGGGCTCGATCTGGCCGTCAACCTGTCGCCAGCGCAATTCTGGGATGGCAATCTCTACGACGAGGTTCAGCAGGTCCTGGAACGGACCGGGTTTCCTCCCGAGCGGCTGGAGCTGGAAATCACGGAAAGCTTACTGCTGCGCCGTCCCCAGGTCGCCGCGGCGGTGATCGACCGGCTGCGCTCACTCGGTATCCGCATGGCGCTCGACGACTTTGGCACGGGGTTCGCGAGCATCGCCTATCTACAGCAACTCACGATCGACCGGCTCAAGATCGACAGGTCGTTCCTTGCTCCGCTGGAATCGCAGCCTGACATGCGAGAAGTGCTGATCTCCATCGTCGACCTGGCGAAGGCCTATCATCTTGAAGTCTGTGCCGAAGGGATCGAGACGCCGGGACAGGCGCAGCTTGCGCGCATCGCGAGTTGCGGCCGCTTGCAAGGTTGGCTGTTCGGGCGTCCGCAAGCCGCGAGCGCGTTCCAGACCGTGGCGTTTCGAGCTTAGGAGCGCGAGGGAAGCGGTCGTCCGGTCAACGACCGCGCCGACCCTGCGGAACGATCATGGCCGAACGACGGGCGAGCAATGGGCCGCCTCGATGCGCCACTGATCGCCCGGCAGCCGGTGCCAGCAGCGCGTATAGGCGAAGGTGCCGCTGAAAGGTTGCGCGTCGTAGGATCCCGACAACTGGACCGTGACGCAGACCACCGCGCTGTCGCCCAGGAGGCGAATGAGGGGTGGCTCGATGGGGTCCAGTTGTTCGATGCGAAGCAGGCCGGACTGGTGAGCGCCGAGATCATCGCCCTTGTCGAGCCGCACGCCGACCTGGTTGGTAAAAATCAGATCGGGGCTGAGCAGGGCATCGAGGGTCGCCACATCGCTGGCGAGCATCGACGCGCGAAGCCGGCCTTCGGCATGCTCGACCTGCGCGCGGTCGTCCATAAGCAGGCCTGCCCCAAAGTCGTTTGAAAGGGAGGGCGGTCAACGGCCGCCCAGGATCGATCCCAATATGCCGCCGAGTCCGCCGGCTGATGCAGCGCTCCCGGAGGACCCGCCGCTACCGGCGAGCGCACCGGCAATGCTGCCGAGAATGGATTCCAGTCCGCCCTGCTGCCCCCCGGAGCGCTTGGCGAGGTGCCCCGCGACAAGCATCGCGAGGATAGGGAGCATCTTCTTGAGGATCGCGGGATCGAGGCCAGTGGCTTGCGATGCTTTCCCGGCGACCTCCCGGCTGACGTCCTTCGAGCCGAACAGGCTCGCCAGCAGTTGATTGCCAAGGCCGGTGTCAGTGGGGCTGGAGCCGACGACATTATCGATGAGCCCCGAGCCGCCCAGCGCCTGGACCTGCGCCGCTAGACCCGCCGGCTCAACCGGGGCCGCCGTCTTGCCGTCGATACCGCCGATGAGCGAGGGAAGAAGAGCCTGCGCCCCGCGCTCGGCATCTTCGCGTGAAATGCCAAGTTGCTGGGTCAAGGCGTCGAGGCTTCCTTCGGGAAGCAGATCGGCAAGGTTCATGTCACGTCTCCATTTCGCATGCGTGGCGGGGCAGCGTTGCACCAAGGGGTGGGCATCATCGGTCAGGGCGTCAACAGGCTTTCAGCCGCGCCGATACTTGCGCAGCGATGAGGCGGACAGTTCGGCGCGGCCCGCGGCGCCAAGAGCAAGCGCCGGCCCTTGGGATCAAGGGCTACCGTGACGATTTCGACGCGCCCTCGGCCCTCGAGGCTGCCAGCCGATAGAGGACCGCGGCGATAAGCCAGAGGCCGGCGAACAGGGCGCTGAATGTTCCGCCGCGCGCATCAATCTGTGCGCCCATCGCCGCGATGCCTGCCTGGGCAGCGGCAGCCGCGCCATGGAAGATCGCCATGCCCAGCGGTCTGAAGCGCGCCATCGCCGAGCCGATGAAGGCGATGATGGGCACGCCCGCGAAGAGGAGGTTGAAGGGACTGTCTTCCGAGCCGATCATGCCGACCGCGAGATTTGCCCAGATCGTCAGGAAAACGGTGAGGACCGATACCACACTCGCCGCGCGGTACCATGGATTGGGCGAGCGCCGGACCAGACATTCGGCGGCGAGCCCCGTTCCGCCAAGCATGAGGCCCATGACGAGGAAGTCGGTTTCGTCCCAGCGCACCTGCGGGGTGTAGTGCATCGCGATGGCGGGGAGCACGAGCAGGAGCAACGCGAGCCCCCAGGCCGAGATCCGCCACGGGTTGAGCGCCTGCTTGAGCCTGCCATTGTCTGGTGCTGCGTAACTATCGTTCCGATGATCATCCATGATATCGCCTCCATTCGAGATGAGATCATCAGGGTCCCGGAAAGACCGATGGGCGTCATGAGGAGCATATGAGGTTTTGCTGAAAAGTGCCGCCGCGTGGATATCATTTCGGCCAGTTCGTCCTCGATCCCGAGGATCGGCGCTTGCTGCGTGACGGCGTTCCGGTCGACCTCAACGCTCGCTATCTCGACGCACTGGCGCTTCTCGTGCGCAATGCCGGGTCGCTCGTCGGCAAGGACCTTTTTCTGGGGGAAGTCTGGAAAGATGTGCCTGTCACCGACGAGGCGCTGACCCAGTGCATTCGGCTCCTTCGCCAGCGCCTGGGTGACGATGCGAGCCGTCCGCATTTCATCGAGACGGTACCCAAGCGTGGCTACCGCTTCATTGCCGAGGTCAACTGGCGCGAAGGCTCTGCCCCGGCCGAAGACTCTGCCCCCCACACGCTTCACCCGTCGGCCGCGCCCTCGGCGCTCCGCCGCGTAGCGATGATGGCGGGAGCCGGAACGCTGGGTGCTGGCGGCGCCGGATTGATCGGCGGGCTCGCCTATGGGTTTGTCGCCGCGACGCCGCCACTGCCAGGCGGAGGCGGCGCCGCGTCCTCCGTCTTCGTGTTGCTCTGGCTCACCTTGGCGGTGGCTTTCGTGGGCGGCGCGGGCGTCAGCCTGGGGATCGCCATAGCCGAGGCCGCAGGCAAACGCCCATGGCTTACTCTTGGCGGCGCAGTCGGCGGAATGATCGTCGGCGGCGTCGTGAAGTTGCTTGGGATCGACGCGTTCAATCTCCTGTTCGGCCAGTCACCGACAGGGATTACGGGCGGGCTCGAGGGGCTTTTCCTGGGGGCTGGGGTAGGCCTTGGTGCTACTTTGTCCGGCATGGGCCGCTCTGATCGTTCCCTTCGCTCTGTGGCAGCGCGCGCGGCGCTTTGCGGCGGTGCGGCGGGCAGCGTTGTCGTTCTTCTTGGCGGACATCTCATGGCCGGGAGTTTCGAGCAACTCGTCCAGACATTCCCGCAATCGCGGATCGGCCTTGCGCAGATCGGCGGCCTGTTGAGCGAGCAAGGTCTTGGTCCGGTGGCCGAGGCGGCCTCTGCGTTCGTTGAGGGCGCGCTGTTCGCGGCGGGCGTGGTCGTTGCCATGAAGCTCGCGCGCCGTGATTTGGACAGGCCTGAAGGCCGCTCGGCGGCGTCGTCCGGCCTGGTCACGAGCGGTAGAGGCAGCGCGCCTCGGTTGGGTTAGGGCCCGCCAGCCCGGGTATGAGCAGCGAAGAGGTAGATAGGCCTGATCGGCTTGATTTTCCTTTCGGTTATCAGAACAGGTTTCCTGCGATAAGAGCGGTCGACATGAACAATGATCTTCCCGAACCGCGCCTGGATTTTGACGGCCTCAATGCGTTTCTCGACGCCGCCTTTCCGCTCGAAGCGCGCGCCAATTTAGGTTCGCTCGTGGAGATCGCTCCGGGGCGTGTCCGGATGCTGCTCGAGCCGACTGCGGCGATGGCGCGGCCTGGAGGGATCGTATCAGGCCCTTCGTTGATGGCGCTGGCCGACATTGCGGCGTATGCTGCGATTGCCGCCCATTATGGTCCTGAACCTATGGCAGTAACACATAACCTTTCGATCTCTTTCTTGCGGGCCTGCCAGTTCGAGGCGATCCATGCCGATGCCCGGCTGCTCAAACTCGGGCGCAGGCTATCAACGATCGACGTGCGGATCTGGCAGGGGCGCGAGGATCGCCTGGTGGCGCAAGCAACGGTTGGATACGCGCAGCCATAGTCGCAGTGTCCCCGCCACTTGGCGGCTGCTCCTTATCCCCGGGCCGACCGGAGGCTCGGCCAGGCGCCGCCGGCCGCGTCGTTTCGGCAATTGTTGATCACATATATCGCCCGCTAAATGTCGCGGAAGGCAATGGATTCCTGCCTGGCACATCGCCGAACCGCCCTCGCAAGGGACGATGATTCCTACCGGCGCCATCTGGCGAAGGAGGAATCATGCGTTTGTTCTTCATCGTGTTCGTGGGTTCAGGGATAGGTGGCGCGCTACGCCATCTCGTAGGTCTTGTATCGCTTCGACTGCTCGGACCGAGCTTTCCCTCTGGAACCCTGGCCATGAATGTCTTCGGCTCAGCGCTGATGGGGTTGGTCATCGTAGTGCTTTCGATGCGCTCGGGGACCAGCCATGAGCTGCGGGTCTTCCTGACCATCGGCCTCATCGGCGGCTTCACCACCTGGTCGACGTTCAGCCTTCACGCGTACAGTCTCTGGGAACGCGGCGAACAGGCGGCAGCGATAGGCTACGTCCTTAGCAGTCTCGTCCTGTCGTTCGCGGTTCTGGCCGTTGTCCTGGTGGCGGCTCGCTGCTTCGGTTGATGCAGATTAGAGATTAGACTGAGTGTCAGCGCTCATTTGCCGGCGGCCCTGACGGCGGGACGGAGCCAGAAGAAAATCGTGCAGCCAGCCCCGACCGAAATCTTGTTTTTGTCCCGACCGCAACAAAATTGGATGAGCGCGGCTATGACGCGCTGGGCCAATGATACAGGAGCGAGGGCACCACGTTGAGCAGTCCTTATGAGGTCTTGGGGGTATCGCCGACAGCCTCGGCGGATGAAATTCAGAAGACCTACCGAAAACTCGCCAAGACCCTCCATCCCGATCTCAATCCTGGCGACCGGACGGCTGAAGACAAGTTCAAAGCCGTCGCGGGAGCCTATGATCTCCTTCGCGATCCCGAAAAGCGGCGTCGCTTTGACGCCGGCGAGATCGACGAGACCGGCGCCGAGCGACCGCCGCAGGGCTATTACCGGGACTATGCCAGCAATGATTACGGCCGATATGCCAACAGCGGCGGCTTTGCGGATTTCGACGAGGACCTGTTCGCCGACTTGTTCCGGCAACGTGGGAGAGCGCAGCCCAATCGGCGCGGCGAGGATCTCCAGTTCCGCCTGGGTCTGACCTTGGCGCAGGCGATCACGGGCGGCGAACAGCGACTGACCCTGCCGGGCGGTGGTACGCTCGACGTCAAGATTCCCGCCGGGATCGTCGATGGCCAGACATTGCGCCTCAAGGGCAAGGGCGGGATGGGCTTTGGCAGCGGCGGCCCCGGTGACGCCTATATCATGCTCGATGTTCTGCCCGATCCGCGATTTGCGCGAGAAGGCGATGATCTCGTTCTCGAGGTTCCGATCTCGCTGAGCGAAGCGGTACTTGGCGGCAAGATCCAGGTCGCGACACCGACGGGTCAGGTGTCGATGACAGTGCCGGCCGGTTCGAACAGCGGCAGCACATTGCGCCTGAAGGGGCAGGGGGCCCCGCGCGCAGGCGGCGGCCGCGGCGACGAACTGGTCAGGCTGAAGATCGTACTGCCCAAGCCGACCGATCCGGAGCTCGAAGCCTTTGTGAAAAACTGGGAGGCGGGCAGGGCACATAATCCGCGGGAGGCAAGCCGATGATCGACCTGGACGACTTCGTGCAGCGCACGGGTATCGCACGGCAGGTTCTGACGACCTGGATCGAGCGCGAATGGCTGGTCGCCGAGCACCCCGGCACGTTGCAGCTCTCGGAGATGGATGCCGCCAGAGCACGGCTCATTCATCAGTTGGAAGGCGATTTCGGGATCAACGACGAGGGTATCGAGATCGTTCTCCACCTGCTCGACCAGGTCCATGGCCTGCGCCGCGCGCTCGAGGCCATGCAGCGAGCAGAACCTGCAGGGCGGGGCAGGGTGACCCGGCGTGGGAGCCGCCTCCGCCAGCGCTACTATCGCTTGGGCAAGCGCCGGCTTTGGTTGGCCAGTCGCCGCCCGCCAATAGGCGCGACCAAGATGGGGATTATCGCCAAAGGCACGCCGGTGACGCGCCTGGTTCGCGCGCAGTGGGAAAGTCGGCGGAAAGAGCGCGGAAGACTGTGGAACGCGTGTTAAAAGGACAGGACCGCACCGCGATACAATTCGGCGTGTCGTGGAGCATCAGCGACAAATCGCGTGGTCACAAAAGGGATTGGTCTTGGCCATCCGGTGGGCGCGACCGGAGCCATGTTGACGTTGAAGGCGCTCTACGAGTTGAACCGCACCGGCGGCCGCTACGCCCTCGTGACCATGTGCATCGGGGGCGGGCAAGGGATCGCGATGATCATCGAGCGGCTCGGCCCAAGGCTTTCGTGATCCACCCGCTCGGCGGCCATTCTATTTGGCAGCGGCAGGCTAGGCTTTGATGCAAAGGCCGGCGCGCTTCCCCCTAAGGCCAAGCTATGTTACCCGGCCGCGCCCTCATCGACGGTTCGCGACGTCATCTTTCGTCGTCGGGCGAATAATCACGTCTGTCAGAATATGCGCCGCCCGGATGCTCCGCCTTTAGGTCATTGCTAACCGCACCCCTCTATGTGTCAAAGGGAACAGAGCGGGGGCTCAAGCGGCTCGCGGCGTGTCAGCGCTGCGAGCCCCACCTACCGGCTCTCCAGTTCGTGGTTATCCAGGCAGACCCGTCCGCGTCATCCGCCGTTCGCCCTGCCGTTTTTGCCGATTTCCCGCTCAAGCCAGGCGACGAAGCGCCCATCCTCGAAATTTGCCGGCGTCAGGGCAAAGGCACCGTTCCCGGCCATCGCAGCCCCCATCTCCCCATCCTCCGCGATCCCCACGTCGCCGGGAAGCACGATCCGCAGCTGGCCGATTGTCGTCGCCTCACGGCGCAGACCGACCTGCCATTCACGAGCGAAGCCCTCCTCGCCAAGGTCGCGCATGATCGTGCACTCCACACCATGACAGTCGAGCTTTTCGCGGAGCGCGATGAGCGCCTCGAGCGCGTCCCGCTCGAAGGCCGATCCCACAGGCATGAAGCAGCGCGCGCTCTTGATGGCCTGCGCATAACCGCGCCGTGCCACCGCCTTGCCTGTGGGATCGACGGTACAGACGAGCAGCACGAGATGCGGACCTGGGAGCTCCAGATCACCCTCGATGCCGCGCTCGACGACCAGCGGCGAGGCATGGCCGAAAAGGACGGCGCGCGGCGTTACCGACTGGGCGAGTAGCAGAAGAAAGCCTTGGCGCGCCTGCTGCAGGATGAGCGTGCGGGCGAGTGCTCCATTCCAGTAGGGGCCGCTGCGGGTCCAGAGGAATTCGCTCAGGCGGTGGCCACTGGTGAGAACCACCTGGCCGGCAGCCTCCACCAGCGCATCGAGCTCGTCCATAAGGCCAAGTTCGCTTCTGTGGACTGGCCCGGGCAACACATTGCGGCCGGCGCGCGCCATCAACGATCACAGGCCGCGCCCAAGATCCGAGGCGATCCGCTCAGGCTTCTCGCCGGGCAGCGGCGGAAGCGCGTTGTCCAGGGATATGGAAAGAAATTCGGGCGCGGAAGTCCGCGCAAAGCCGTCCTGCATGATCGTCGCCCCGTCCTGCAAGTCTGCCGCCTCTCTCCTTGTTCAGCAAGTCATGGTGACCACCGAGGGTCGAACCTCGACGCTGTGACTACTTGACCGTCTAGCTGCGTGCCGGCGTCGCGGCCGCCGCCTCTGGCGCCGCGGGCCAGTCGCCATCGGCGAGCCCAGGTAGCGCCTCGAACCATGTCCTCTCATGATGCAGGGTGAAGCCCTCGCAGCCAAAGTCGAGGTCGCTGCGTGCGACCGCGCGCAGCGTCTCGCCGATGCCGCCCACGCCGCCTGAGCGTGTGACCACGTAGCTCACGGCGCCGTCCGCGCAGGTCACAAGGGCCTCGACCACGGTGCCGACCACCTCGCCATCCGATGCCGTGACGGGGAGCCCGGTGATCCCGGTGGCGGTAAACAGGGTGGGCAGAGCCGAGCGGCGGCTCGCTTCGCTGGCGGATTGGCCGCCATCTTCATAGGCGCGCTGCCGGCCGAGCCAGCGCCAGATGCCGATCAGGTTGACCAGCGTCAGGAAGCCGTTGGTCGCCAGCAGATTTGTCTGCCCGGTCGAGAAGCCGACAAGTGACCAACAGATCGAGCCTAGCGTGAAGACGACGAAGCCCCAGCCAGTCACGCGAGCACCAAGATTGGCGGCTGTCATCATGGCGGCGATCATCGTCGCGATCGGGGCGATCCATCCGGCGGCGTCTTCCAGCTTGCACTCCTATCGCTTTGCCCGGCGTCCGATCGGTCGTTTCGGAGGTCCGTGATCCTGGCACAGATCGGAACCCCCGCTCCGCGATGACGTTCCCGAACCAAGGAGTATCCGCAGCCATGACAGATTCTGAAACGCGCAGCCGCACCGCCGGACAGGATGACGCCCCCGTCACCGCGTCGAAAACCGCCGATCCCGATCGCAAGCTGCTGGCCGAGGCGGTGACCATCAACCGACCAGCGCGCGAGCTCTATGATTTCTGGCGCGATCCCACGAACCTGGTTTCGTTCATGGACAATATCGTCTCGATCGAGCCGATCGACCGCGATCGGTCGCGCTGGACCGTGAAGGCGCCGGCGGGCCGCGAAGTGTCCTGGGAGTCGGTCATCACCAAGGATGTGCCGGGCGAGGAGATAACCTGGCAGTCTGCCGAGGGCGCCGACGTCGCCAATAGCGGCCGGATCGAATTTCGCGATGCGGGGCAGCGCGGCACCGTCGTGCGCGCCGTGATCGCCTATGATCCGCCCGGCGGCGTGATCGGCGAACTGGTCGCCAAGCTCTTCCAGCGCGAGCCGAGGATCCAGACGCGGCGCGACCTGCGCCGGTTCAAGCAGCTTATGGAAACCGGCGAAATCGCCACGAACGCGCGCAATCCGCGCATCCTCGCAGAAGAAGGAAAGTAAGTGCGATGAAGGCGATCACCTGGCACGGCAAGCACGAAGTACGCTGCGACACGGTCGACGATCCCGCGATCGTCAATCCGCGCGATGCGATCATCCGCGTGACCTCCACCGCGATCTGCGGGTCGGACCTGCATCTTTATGACGGCTATATCCCGACGATGCAGAAGGGCGACATTCTCGGCCACGAGTTCATGGGCGAAGTGGTCGAGGTCGGGCCCAAGAGCAGCCTCAAGACCGGACAGCGCGTCGTCGTGCCGTTCACCATCTCGTGCGGCAGCTGCTACCACTGTTCGAAGACGCAATATTCGGCCTGCGAGAATGCGAACCCGGCCGACAACCAGGATATCGGGCGCGAGGGCTATGGCCATCCGATGCCCGGCCTGTTCGGCTACAGCCACATGACCGGAGGCTATGCCGGCGGGCAGGCCGAATATGTCCGCGTGCCCTTCTCTGATGTCGGCCCGCTCGTCATTCCCGACGAAAGCATCCCGGACGACAAGGTGCTGTTCCTCTCGGACATCCTTCCGACGGGCTGGATGGCGGCGGAGAATGCCGAGATCGAGCCAGGCGACACAGTGGCGGTCTGGGGCTGCGGTCCGGTGGGCCTGTTCGCGGTGCAGTCGGCTTTCCTGATGGGCGCCGAGCGGGTCATCGCGATTGATCATTTCCCCCGCCGCCTCGAACTTGCGCGCAAATTCGGTGCCGAGACTGTCAATTTCGAGGAGAGCAAGGTCTATGAGGCGCTGATGGAGATGACGGGCGGGATCGGCCCCGACGCGGCGATCGATTGCGTGGGCCTTGAGGCGCACGGCGCCTTTGCCGACAATATCATTGACCAGATCAAGGCTTCCACCTTCCTGGGGACCGATCGCATCCACGCCATCCGGCAGGTGATCCTGGCGACCCGCAAGGGCGGGCGTGTCTCGATGCCCGCCGTCTATGGCGGCTTCGTCGACAAGTTCCCCTTGGGCGCACTGATGGAGAAGGGCCTGACCCTCAAGACCGGCCAGACGCATGTGCAGCGCTATCTGCAGCCTCTCTATGCCGCGATCGCGGAGGACAAGATCGATTCAACCTTCCTTATCAGCCACCGCATGGCGCTCGAGGATGGGCCACTCGGCTATCAGAAATTCCACGACGAGCAGGACAGCTACACGAAGATCGTTTTGAAGCCAGGGCAGGCAGCGGGCGCAACGGCTGCCTGACGCTGCACATACGCCTTGTCAGACGCCCGCGAGCGCGTCGATGGAAGCCTGTACGTT
>CAACXH010000057.1_pt1 | contig 22446 bp, 28 predicted proteins | sample 2275881 | NCBI WGS metagenome assembly CAACXH01 (sample SAMEA5312483, study PRJEB27640) | indoor metagenome | biome: indoor environment; feature: controlled; material: polymer antistatic dissipative epoxy resin | place: Italy | collected 2014-05-27 | reverse complement strand
AAGGGGAGGGGGACCACGAAGTGGTGGAGGGGTGTCGCCCTATCGAGAGGGAGATACCCCTCCGTCTGGCCTTCGGCCAGCCACCTCCCCTTGCAGGGGAGGATGATCTGGAAGCGACCAGAAGCGGACATTCCTCCCCGGACCGGGGAGGTGGCAGCGCGAAGCGCTGACGGAGGGGCAAGTGCCTATTAGTGCTGCGCTATCCGGCCTGTCCTACACGCCGCCTGTCTGATCTACTGCCCGGATGGATCATCATCCCCCCGCCTTTCCACCCCTGTCATGGCCCACTGCGCGCGGGCCATCGACGCGTGGTGATCGCGCCATAGGGGCGTTCCTGGTGCGCGGCAGAAACGCGACTGTCGCGTCACAGGGACGATGCGGGCGCATATTGGACACCCCCACCCCACGGGTGGTGACGCACCACCGGCGCGAAGCCGGCGCGTCGCAGGCGCGTTCCCGGCGCATTTCGCCCAGAAAGCCCGATAATGGTGTGAACTTCGGGAGACGCGTGCCCCCGCCTTCGGCCGGTCCTTCAGCCCAGCGGTCGCCTGGCCCGCAGCGCCTGGGCCAGCGTGCCTTCGTCCAGATAGTCGAGTTCGCCGCCCACCGGCACGCCATGGGCCAGTTGGGTCAGACGGATCGGGAAGCGCTCCAGCCGTTCGGCCAGATAATGGGCGGTGGTCTGCCCCTCCAGCGTGGCGTTCATCGCCAGCACCACCTCGTCAATGCCGCCCGCCTCGATCCGCGCGACCAGCGCATCGATGCTCAGATCCTCGGGCCGCACCCCCTCCAGTGCAGAGAGGCGGCCGCCCAGCACATGGAAGCGGCCGGGGAAGAGGCGCGACTTGTCGAGCGCCCACAGGTCCGCGACATCCTCCACCACGCACAGCGCCCGCGCATCCCGGCGCGGATCGGCGCAGATGCCGCAGGGATCGACCGTGTCGACATTGCCACAGACCTGACAGGTGACCAGCCGCTCGTTGACCGCCGCCAGCGCGCGCAGCAGCGGCTCCAGCGCGCCCTCGCGCTTCTTGAGCAGATGCAGCACCGCGCGGCGTGCCGAACGGGGGCCAAGGCCGGGCAGTCGCGACAGCGCCTGGGTCAGCGTCTCGATTTCAGGTGAAGCCATATCGTGAGATAAGGGGTTGCATGTCTTTCCGACAAGAGCTTTGAGGACGGACTTGGAAATACGCCGATGGCGCATTTCAAATGCGGCGCCAGCCCGCTCCCCCACCCGGCCACCCAACGGCAGTATCTTGAAGGGTGGCCGGGTGGGGGAGCGGGCTGGTGCGGGAAGCGGAAAAACTATGCGTATCATCTATATGGGCACCCCCGATTTCGCCGTTCCAGCGCTCGATGCACTGGTGAAGGCCGGGCATGACATCGTCGCCGTCTACAGCCAGCCACCCCGTCCGGCCGGCCGTGGCAAGGCGCTGCGCCCCTCCCCGGTGCAGGCCCGTGCCGAGCAACTGGGGATAGAAGTGCGCACGCCCGTTTCGTTCAAGGACGAGGCGGTGCAGGCCGAATTTGCCGCGCTCGACGCCGATGTCGCGGTGGTTGCCGCCTATGGGCTGATCCTGCCGCGCGCGATCCTGGCGATGCCGCGCCATGGCTGCCTCAACATCCATGGCTCGCTGCTGCCGCGCTGGCGCGGCGCCGCGCCGGTGCAGCGCGCGATCCTGTCCGGCGACAATGTCACCGGCGTCACCATCATGGACATGGAGGCGGGGCTCGACACCGGGCCGATGCGCGCCAAGCATGTCACCCCGGTCGAGGACAAGACGGCCGGCGAACTGACCGAAGAACTGGCGCAGGCCGGTGCCGATCTGATGGTCGATGTGCTGGACGATCTTGCCGGCCATCCGCCGGTGGTCCAGCCTGAAGAGGGCGTCACCTATGCCGCCAAGATCGACAAGGCGGAGGCACGGATCGATTTCAGCCGCGACGCGCATCAGATCGAGCGCCAGATCCGCGCCTTCAACCCCTTCCCCGGCGCCTTCTTCGAATATGGCGGCGAACGCTTCCGCATCCTCGCCGCCACGGTCGAGGATCATGCCGGGCCTGCGGGCGAACTGCTCGACCACAGCCTGCTGATCGGCTGCGGCCATGGCGCCATCCGGCCGACCCTGATCCAGCGCGCGGGGAGGGCGGCGATGTCGGCGGGTGAATTGCTGCGCGGCTTCGACATGCCCACCGGCAGCCGGATCGACGCCTGAGCCGATGGCCCGTTTCGCCTTCACCGTCGAATTTGACGGCCGCCCCTTCATGGGCTGGCAACGTCAGGCGCATGGCCCCAGCGTCCAGCAGGCGATCGAGGATGCGATCCATGCCGTCACCGGCGAGCGCGCCATCCTGCACGCTGCCGGCCGCACCGATGCCGGCGTCCATGGCCTGGCCATGCGGGCCCATGCCGATGTCGAAAAACCGCTGACGCCCTTTCGCCTGATGGAGGCGATCAATGCGAAGCTGCGGCCCCATCCGGTCGCGATCCTCGCCTGTGAGGAAGTCGCGCCGGACTGGCATGCCCGTTTCAGCTGCATCGGCCGCGCTTATATCTACCGCATCGCCAATCGCCGCGCGCCACTGACCCTGGAATCGGGGCTTGCCTGGCGGGTGATCCAGCCGCTCGACGCCGACGCCATGCATGACGCCGCGCAGATATTGGTGGGGCATCATGACTTCACCACCTTCCGCTCGGTCCATTGCCAGGCGGCCAGTCCGCTGAAGTCGCTGGCGATGCTGGATGTGGAGCGACAGGGCGATCGCATTGCCATCCGGGCGGAGGCGCGATCCTTCCTCCATCATCAGGTTCGCTCGATGGTCGGCTGTCTCGCGATGGTCGGCATGGGCCGCTGGAGCGCCGATGACCTGCGCGATGCGCTGGAGGCGCGCGACCGCGCCCGGCTGGCGCTCAACGCGCCGCCCGACGGCCTCTATTTCGTGCGTGCCGATTATAGCAGCGCGGTGGTCACCAACTGATTCTTGCCGGCGCGCTTGGCCGCCAGCATCGCCTCGTCTGCGCGCGCCACGATGCTGTCCAGTTCGGTGTCATCGTCGGGGATCAAAGTCACCAGGCCAAAGCTGCCGCTGACACCGCCATGCGCGCCGCCCAGCGTCATCAGTCCGACGCGCAGCGCCTCGCCCAGGTCCGTGCCTTCCTCGTCGACCAGCAGCACGAACTCGTCGCCGCCCATTCGCGCCACGACATGGCGGGTGGCGACCATATCCTCGATCAGCCGCGCCACATCGACCAGGCAGCGATCGCCGGCGCTATGCCCGCGACTGTCGTTCAATTGCTTGAACCCGTCGAGATCGAGATAGATCAGGCTGACGGCGCGATGCACCTCGGCTGCCTGCCGCAACAAGGCCCGCGCCCGCACCACGAAGCCACGGCGGTTGAGCAGGCCGGTCAGCGGATCATGGATCGCATCGAAATGGGCCTGCCGCATCTCCGACAGATCCTCGACCACGGCGACATAGAATTCCGGCGCGTCCCGCTCGTCGCGCACCAGCGCCACGGTGAGGTTGATCCAGATCAGCGATGCGTCGGCGCGGATATAGCGCTTCTCCAGCGTATAGCGCTGCAACTCGCCCCGGTGCAGCCGGCCAAGCAGCGCGACATCGGCATCCAGATCATCGGGATGGGTGATCTGCTGGAAACCCAGCCGCATCAGCATCGCGGCCGAATAGCCGGTAATCTCCTCGAAGCGGGGATTGACGGTCAGGAAGGTGCCGTCGAGCGCGACATGGGCAATGCCGACCGGCGCGTGCTGGAAGGTCGCCTGGAACCGGCGCTCCGCATTGGCCAGATTGGCCTGGATCGTCTGCGCCTCCTGGCTCAGCGCCCGCGCGACATGGGTCAGGCGGTCGATCCGGCAGATCGCATCCGGGGTCATCACGGGATCGCGATCAGGGACAATGGACTGGGCGGAGGCAATGGGCACGATGGGCGACTATTCTTTCCTGACTTTGTCGCTTCCTCCTGCGCCCAACAAGGTAAAGACTCTCTTTAGATTACGTAATTTGCTGACCACAGCCTATTGGAGCCGGGTGCGGAACGGGGTGAAGTCGGTGCCCGCGTCATAGACGTCGAGCCCCTCGCGCCGCTTGAGGCCATTGACCACCACATAGGTGACGGGCGTCAGCACCGCTTCCCAGCCGACCTTCATCGCCCAGTTGGTGACCATCACGGTCAGCACCTGCGCCGTGGTCCAGTCGCCATAGAAAGCGAGCGGGTAGAAGAGCAGGCTGTCCACCCCCTGCCCCACCACGGTCGAGCCGATGGTGCGCATCCACAGATGCCGTCCCTGGGTGATGATCTTCATCTTGGCCAGCACGAAGCTGTTGGCCAGTTCCCCCGCCCAGAAGGCGCAAAGCGAGGCGAAGACGATCCGCCAGGTGCTGCCGAACACCGCCTCATAGGCTTTCTGGTCAGGCCAGCCCTCGGCCGGCGGCAAGGCCACCACCACCCAACTCATCAGCGCCATGAACAGCATCGCGGCAAAGCCTGCCCAGACGCAGCGCCGCGCCCGCGCATAGCCATAGACCTCTGTCAGCACGTCGCCGATCACATAGCCAAGCGGAAAGAAGAGGATCCCCGCGCCAAAGGTCACGCCGCCCAGCGACGACAGCTTGGCCGCGCCGATCAGGTTGGACAGCAGCAAGATGGCGACGAAGGCCGCCATGAAGAAATCATAATAGCGCAGCGGCCGTGCGCCCAGCACGGTCGCGTCGATTTTCCGGATGCCCGCGTCGCTCATCCTTCGGTGCATATCCCGCCGACACACGATTGCAACGGCTGCGAAAGATTGCGCCGCGGCCCAAGCCCCGCTATCGCTCCCGCGCACGGCCCCGTAGCTCAGTTGGATAGAGCATCCGCCTTCTAAGCGGATGGTCGCAGGTTCGAATCCTGCCGGGGTCGCCAACGAAAAGATAACTCAGGGAACTTTGCGTTTCGAAGGGGCCTAACGTGCTCAACGAACGCGATAATTCCAAGACAATTCTGCACCTCTTTACTGGAGCCCGCGCATGACCGCGCGCGCTTTCGGTGAAATCGCATTCGGCTTCCTCGATCGCAAAGAATCGACCAGCCAGGACAAGCCGCCCCGTCGCTGGAGCTATGATGCCAACGACCGGCGTGCCCAGGTGTTTCGCCGCGTGGGCGACGGTAGCAAGGAACAGGGCTGGTCATTGATTGGCGCCATGATGCAGGCATTCGACGAGGCGCTGCAGCAGCAGCGGATCAACGGCTACAAGGGCAAGGACCGCCTGCAGGACGGCGACCGCCGCATCCTGCTAGCGCTGCTCAAGTGCCTCGACTTCAAGACCGGCCGCCTGGACCCATCCTACGGTGAGCTCGCGGTCAAAGCCGGATGCCACCGCAACACAGTGATCAAAGCATGCTATCGCTTTGTGAAGTGGCTAGGTCTGCGGTGGGTGCGCCGCACGACGGAGGCCGAGACGGCCGGTCAGAAAGGCCCCCAGCGAGAGCAAATCTCCAACGCCTTCTTCTTTGACATTCGATCGCTGCCGAAGCGGGTCAAGCAGCGCTGGCGGGAAGCGGTGAAGCGCCATTTTGCCAACAAAGGCCAACAGCCTCCGAAGGCAGTGACCAACTATGCAGACGGCATCTCGCCGCCAGACAGCCCCATCTGGCATCCAGAGTTTCGATCGAACATCGAAGCGGAAGAGCGGAAGGGCAAGGCGGGATCACGCGCCCTCAATGAACGACTGGAAGCCCTCGGCCGCGCGCTCGATAGAGCCGCTAACGCGGGCACACAGAAAGTGCACTATCCTAGGGAAGGATATTAAAGATTAGAAAGGACTGGCTACGCCAGGCGTAGATTTGCGGAGATCACCACCAACGTCGCCTTTCAAAGGCCAGCAAACCCCTCCGATCGAACGTCGGGGACCGGTGCCGCTTGCGCGCCACCGGGGGCTTCCCAGGGGGAGCCCAGGTCGAAACGAGCGTATTGATCGAATGCCGCGCTAGCGGGCACCCGCGTGCATCAGATTGCATCAGCGCGCAGTGCTGTAGGACAGGTCTCCGGCCTAGGACCTAGGCCGCTTTATGCCGAACGCCGGCAGTGCATCAAAACCGACATAAAAAGCGCGCGGGCGAGGCGGGGGGAAAAGCGCGTTCTCAGGGGTGGCGGCTCCCCGGATCGGCCTCGTCCCCCCGCCCCCGGGCGGTCTGGCCATGGCGGGCTTCGCTCAGCCTCCCTTTGCTTCGAATTGAGATGACCTGGTGCGCAACAATCTTGCGCGGTTTCCAATTGACCGACTCGCCATATGTTCTTCATATGTTCTCATCAAGGAGACATGGCATGGATCGGATCAACGATATTCGCGACGCGGTTGCGAGAGCGCTCGAGGCGCGCGGCCTGGACAACAGGAAGTTTCTTGGCGAACTTCGCGCGGGCCAGCGCGACGACGGCCCCTATATGATCGGCGCCCTTGCCTGCGCGGCACTGGCCAAGATCGATTTCATAGCGGAATGACGTGGCGCGCTATCGGGATGGAGTGAAAGTTCCAACCTCGCTTTTTGAGGCCGCTGCCTGGCATTATGCGGTCAAGGTGTCCTGCGGTTGCGGGCATTTTGCGGTGTTCGATCCGCACGGATTGTTCTGGCGCTTTCATCGCAAAGGATGGCCTGACAGCCTAATCGATGCGAAGCGCCGGCTATGGTGCAAAGCATGTCGCGCATCACTTGGGCAAAAAGTTCGCCCACGGCGCATCGATCTGGTGAAGCCCTATACCGGCTCCCGTATCGCATTGCCTTTGCCCGACGAACGTGAATGGAAGCGGATTATCAACCAATATAGAGGGTGATCCGCCTTCCACAGTGAAGCACACCCATAGTAACTATAGGTTGCCACCGGCGCATCGAATTAGTAGTTCACTCAGGCGGCTTGGTCGGCGACTGGTTGTGCGACCGTCGATCAAGCCGCGCCCAGCGTCAAAAACAAATACATCTCTTTCGACTGCAGCAATTGCAGCGTTATCTGCCTGACAGCGTAGCGATTGATTTACCACTGACCGCTAAGCATGACTTATGCGACAATCATCCATGATCCTCTTAGGAGCCCTTGGGGCTGGATTGGTCGGCGGCGCGATGCTCCCGCGCGGCGGCCACGCGCCTGCTGAAGCCGAGGTGTCCGTAGAAAATTGGGCGCCTCGCGATACGATCTCCCGCGATCCCCTTATGTCCGCGGATGAACTCGACCAGCAGCAACCATCTTCATCATCCGGTGCCGTTGCGCGTGCCGCTCTTCCACAACTCCAATCAAGCGGATCTTCGTGGTCATATCGAAATTGCAGGGAAGCGCGTGCAGCTGGTGCTGCCCCGATATATCGAGGCCAACCTGGTTATGGTGCACATATGGACGGCGACGATGATGGCATAGCGTGCGAATCCTATCCGCGCTGAACTGCCCGTCTCGAAGCGACCATTTGCGGCCGTTTATGAGATAGCGTAGATTTCCCGCTACCGGACGGAGAGCATAGATGCGCAATCAACTTCAAAGGGCCGTGATCGCTCTTGCGCAGCCTGCGGCAATACAACTCTCCTTATTTCCCGATTTTGTATGCAAGGCAGACGAACTCGCTCTCGATTTTGAGAGTGGTCTTGATGCGCTGGTGGGATACGAACACGAAATCTCCGCCGAGCAACGTGCAGCTATTGAGGCTTTAGACCAACTATTGTTTTCGATGAGTGGCGAGAAATATGCTTATTTCTGGACAGATGAGGCAGTTCTTACCGATCCCACTTGGGAAGCTATTCGTGCCTTGGCAAGATCGGCAGCGCTCATTTTCAGCTGGGATTTGAGCCATGTCTCGCCTTCCGATTCTGTATATGTTCCGGGCGGGAAATAGGTCTGAAATCGATCGACCGGGGCCGTTAGTGGGCCGTCCGCTTCCCACCCCTGATCGCCATTCGCCTGCGCGATTCGCATTGAGCAGCACAGACAGCGGCCCGTCCGGTTTCGAGCGGGGAAGCGGACCGGGCGAAAACGACCAAAAGTCGCCGTTCGAACACAGATTAAAGTGTTCCCCAAACCGGCCATTGCTCAGCGCGACTGATAGCGACATAATCTTTCATCATGAAAAACGAATGGCTCGATGCCTACCAAAATCCTTATGATCCCTGCCCAGCCATCAAGGCTTGGGGTGAAAGTGATGCCGAAGTAGCAATTAAGGAATTGTGGGAGCGGCTATTCCATCAGGGGACTATCGGGACGGCATCATATCGTGCGGTACCGGAACTGGTTCACCTGATAGAGGCATCTGTTCAACCTGACTGGAACTCATATGCATTGATCGCTTCAATCGAAGAGGCACGACTTGGTCCGGACAGCCCTTCGATGCCGATGGAATTGGATGACGGTTACGCGCGGGCTTGGGAGAACCTGCTGCCGTTTGCCTTGCGTGACCTTAGCTCAGCGAATGATGATCCTTTGGTTCGCAGTTTGATCGCTGTAATCGCCCATGCGAAAAAACAACACAGTCTTGCCGTTATCGCGCTCTGCACCGAAGACGAACGGCAGGATATGCTCGGAATGGATAGTTAAGCCGACCGTCCGCTTCCCACCCTCGATCGCCGTTCACCGGCGCGCCTGGCGCCCCGCTCCCCCGATAGCTGCCCGTCCGCTCCTGGGCAGGAAAGCTGCCCGGCGCGAAGCGACCAAACTTCGCCGTAGAGTGTAATGGCGAACGAACCCAATACTTGCCCTTCTTTCACCTATGCCGCTTGGCGATGCCAAGTAGTAGAACCAGCGCGGGAATGAAGAAGGTAGGAAATGCCAGCCAATCTACGCTGCCGTAACCGAAGCGATCTAACGCCCACTGCCCAACAAACGCCGCGCAGAGAGTCGGTAGAATGACGGCCCCCATGACAGCGAAGCCCTTCCAATGGCAGGGAATGTAGCTCAACCCCACTTTCTCGAACCAGATTTCGTGCTTCAAGATCACCTCGCTATGTCCGCTTGTGGCATGTTACCGCCGGAAGCGGTCAGACCGCAAACCACCCTTCTCAGACATAGAGTGGGCGGGCCAACGTCGCCGCCGGCCCGCCTATCAATCATGGCAACGGGAAGTTGCTGACGATCAGCTCGGTCACCGCCTTAGGCTCGCCACCGATGGTGTAGGTGGTCGGAACGTCAGCCACGTGAAAGCGCGCGAACGTGGCCCTCGCCCCTTCGGTTGCGTTGATCGACAGCAAGAACTTGCCCTTGATCCCGTCCAGCTGGTCGGCCAGCGCCGCGAAGTCTGTGCGCGAAAACACGTCCTGGCCATAGTCAGTCTCGCATCCCCAATAAGGCGGATCGAGATAGAAAAGCGCACCGGTGCGATCATAGCGCCGGATGAAATCGCCATAGGGCAATTGCTCGATCACCACCCCGGCCAGACGCTCATGGATATCGGCCAGCATCGGCTCGAGCTTCGCGATATTGAACCGCGCGCCGGCGCTGGCGTCGACGCCAAATCCCCTACCCTGCACTTTTCCGCCAAATGCCAGGCGCTGGAGATAGAGGAAGCGCGCCGCGCGCTGCAGGTCGGTCAGCCGATCGGCCGGCAGTGCGCGCAGCCGGTCGAACTCCGCGCGGCTCGCCACGCGCCAGCGCAGCATGTCGATGAAATAGGGATAATGCTCCTGCAAGATGCGGAAGAAATTGGCGACATCACCGCTGATGTCGTTGATGGTCTCCGCGCGCGGCCGCGCCGATCGGCGCAGGAAAATGCCGCCCATCCCCACGAAGGGTTCGGCATAGCTATCATGGGGCACGCGCCCGATGATCGACACCAGGCGACGGGCAAGGTTGCGCTTGCCGCCGATATAGCCAGCGGCGGGGGTAACGGGCTGAATTTTTTCGAGTGACATGTTGGATTTTCGCTCACAGATGAACCTCCGCCCTGGATGATCCGGGCGGGGCGGCCAGGGTGGCCGATTGGCAGTGGCGAGCATGATCCTCGTCGGTGGCCGCGTTGCAGCGCGGTCATCCCCGTTCGGGAATAGATCAGGCCTGAAGTGCGCGCTCCCGCTGACGGAAGCGCACGACCTCAAGGCCCAGAACCTCGTTCAATTCCAAAAACACCGCCTGCAGCGGCTCTATCTCCAGTTCAAAGAATGCGTCGGTCGCCTTGGTGACATCGCCAAAGCCGCCGGCGTTGGCCGGCACGATGCCGAGCAGCTGCGGTGGCACGCGATGCGCGGCCAGGACATCATCGCGCGTCGTGTTCTTGATGCCCAGGAAGTCGTCCTTGGCGCCCACTTCCGCGATCGGCAGCAGGCGGATGCCGTTTTCCTTCCCATTGGGCGAATGCACGAACAGGTTGCGGAAATTGCCCGGCCCCTTCGATCGCTTAAGCGCCTCGCGCATGGAATCGACATCGCCATCAGCAAACTCGCCCGTCGCATAAAGGATATAGCCGGCATGGCTGCCATTCTCGAAATAGCGGCGGCGGAACAGCGTGGCGTTTTCGTTGAGCAATGCCGACTGCAGGGCCGACAGATATTCGGGCAGACCATAGATTTCCTGATTGATGTCGGGCGACATCAGCTGATGCACGGTGCCCGGCTCGAATTCGGCTTCCTGCCCGTGCCCCGGCACCCACCAGAAATGTCCAGGCACGACGCCGCGCCGCGTAAATTCGGCCAGGCACGGATCGAGCCGCAGCAGCCCACCAAGGCGATTGCGGATTTCCTGAACATAGGCGTTGCCCAGGACCAGATAGTCCTGGACCATCACGGCAAAATCACGCCGCGACAGATAGGGCGTCGGGTCCAGGCTGGCCGAAAGCATATTGCGCTTGAGGATGATCGCGCTCGAATGATGGGGCGACGCGCGATAGGCGCGCGCCAGGCCGTGCAGCGACACCGGCGGCTCATACCAGCGCTGGTTATGATAGCATTCCAGCATGTCGAGCATCGTCGCCCTGCTCAGCACCGGTTCGGGATCGCCGAAGGTGAAGGCCTGGATAGACTGGCCCTTCTTGTTGTCATTCGCGGCCACGATCGCGCCATCGGCGGCGGCATGGGTTTCCATGCGGTTCATTCTGCGTGCGCGCTTGCTCATATGATCTCCATCGTGCCCTTGGGCTTTTCCTTGCCGTCCAGCGGCTCATTCATGAGGATGTGCATCGTCGCCCAGGCCAGATCGGCATGGCCGTCTTCACCACCGCGTCCCGCCTTGAAGGTGACGTTGCGGCCGCTGGTGGTCAGCGTCTTCTTGATCGATACGAAGGCCGAAACGATGTCGAGCATGGCGACATCGATCTTGAGGCGCCCACGGCGCACGACATTCTGCGCCTTCATGATCATCTGGGCCTTGAGCTCCAGCGAATATTCGATCTTGGCGACGGTGCAGCCAGGCATGGCGCCGGGCTTGGCCAGCAGCTGATAGACGCCGGCGCCCACGCCCTTGGCATCGATCCCCAGATAGGTGCAATGATAGCGGCTCAGCACAGCCTTGATGAATTCGGCCTGCTGCTCGAAATCCAGTCCGCGCAGCTGGTGGCGCTCCAGAATGCGGAAATCGCCGCCAATCTCCAGCGGCGGCGCGGCGATCACCAGCGCAGCATTGTCGCCGGTCTCGCTTTCCTGCGGATCATAGCCGGCCCAGACCGATCGCATGCCATAGGGCCGCTCGGCCTCCGGGTCGAAATCCTTCCATTCGACCAGGCTGTCGATGCCGCAGGCGATCATGTCGTTAAACTTGAACGCCGACATGCTGTCATCGACGAAATCGCACATGAACAGGTTGGCGAATTCGTCGGGGGCATATTCATCGCGCAGTTCGTCAATATCGAACAGGTCGCAGCCGCCGGCCTCCGCGTCCTCGATATTGACGATGTTGCGCCAGATGCGATCCGGCCCGACGCTGCCGATCGCCAGCGCGGCATGGCTGACGTCGATCTTGATCTGCTCGGATTTCTTGCGCCGGCGGTTGCGGCGATCCCCTGTCCAATAGGGATAGGCCGGATGCGCGACGGTCGATGGCGTCGAGAAGTAGGTTTTACGCCACTTCTTGTGCGTCGCCATGCCTGACGCGACCTTGTTCAATTCCTCGAACGAATGGACCCAGAAGAATTCGTCGAAATAGAAGTTGCCGTGCCGGCCCTGGGCGGTGCGGAAATTGGTGCCCAGAAAATGCATTTCGGCCGCCGCTTCCTCGGGCGGGCGCAGGTCCGACGTGATCAGCATCGGGTCGCCGGTCAGCGCGACGCCGACCAGCTTGGCGAAACTGATGATATAGGATCGGAACTGGTGGGCCTGCGCCTTGGAGGCGGACAGGAAAATCTGATTTCGTCCCGTCTCGATCGCGTCGATCAGCGCTTCGAACGCAAAATAATAGGTCGCGCCGATCTGGCGGGACTTGAGGATCATGCGGGTTCGCTGATCCTTGGCTTCCCACCAACGCAGCTGATAATCATAGAGGCCGTCGAGGAAGATGCGCTTTAGCTCTTCCGCCTGCTCAGCCGTGAAATTGTTCTTCTTCGGCTTCTTACGCGACCCGGCGTTGCGATTGGCGACCTTGTCGTTGAGGTCGCCGGCATGCCCGCCCGGCGCCTCATAGCGGCGGACCTTGGCCAGGCTCTCGATTGACCGATTGAGCGCGTCCATCTCGACAAAGTCGGCGGGCGTCTTCTTTTCCTTGGCGATCAGGGTCAGCAGCCGGATTTCCAGCCCGTCTTCGATCTTGCGGATCGATGGCGCATCGTCCCAGCGCTGCCGCTGCTTCCATACCTCGATCGTCGAACGCGAGAAGGGCTTGCCCTTGTCGTTGACGACGCCGTGTAATTCGAACTCGCCGGCGATCTGCGTAATCCCCCATCCGCGCCAGTAGAGACTGCGCGCATGCCGCTCAGGATCGAACCGGGCGAAGGGCGACAGTGGATCGCTGGCATGGAGGGCATGACTGGTCATCGGGGCGGACCATGCCGCGCAGATCATCGCCCCCGCATCGCCCTCCATATGGAGAGGCGGCCTCTCCATATGGCCGGCCTTGAGAAGCAGCCGCCTTAGGTTCCTTTCTGGCTCCCGATGATCAGGGGCGCCGCGCCCCGCAAGCACGGGAACCGGAACCGACCATGGCCAAGAGCAAATTTTTCCGCGTCGCAGTCGAGGGCGCCACCGTCGATGGCCGCGTGATCCAGCGTGAATGGCTGGAACAGTGCGCCGCCGGCTACAACCCCGCCACCTATGCCGCGCGCATCAATTGCGAGCATATTGCCGGCTACAGCCCCGACAAGCCGTTCAACGCCTATGGCACCGTCGCCTCGCTCAAGACCGAAGAGGTGACGCTCAGCATCAATGGCGAGAATAAGGTGCTGCTGGGCCTTTATGCCGAGATCGAGGCCAATGATCAGCTGATCGCGATCAACAAGGCCGGGCAGAAGCTGTTCACCAGCTGCGAAATCCATCCCGACTTCGCCGGCGAGGGCAAGGCTTATCTTGTCGGCCTGGCCGTCACCGATCAGCCAGCATCGCTTGGCACCGAACCCCTGAAGTTCGCCGCGCAGTCGCGCCCCAACCTCTTCACCACCGCGCACGAAACGCAGATCGATATCCTGTCCGCACCGATCGACAGCGACGCCATCGGCAAGAGCATCGGCGAATCCATCATGGCCTTCTTCAAGAAGAAGGAAGAGCCGGCTACGCCGCCGCCGCCTCCCCCGGCCAACGACAACAGCTTCGATGCCCAGGCCTTCGCGACTGCGTTTGGCGACAGCGTCGCCAAGCAGATCGCCGCCGCCACCAAGCCCGCCAATGATGCTGTCGCCGCGATCCAGTCCGACATGACTGCGCTGCGCGCCCAGCTGGCTGGATCGCCCCAGCCCCAGACCTTCCATCGGCCGCCCGCTTCCGGCGGCGCCGGCGCGATCGTCACCGACTGCTGAACAGCACAGCGCAGCCCCCTCTTCCCCGATATCGCCCCCAGGAGCCCTTCATCCATGCGCAACGAAACCCGCAAGCTCTTCAAAGCCTATGTCAGCCAGATCGCGCTGGTGAACGGCGTCGAGGACGCCACCGTCAAATTCAGCGTCGCCCCGGTGGTCGAACAGAAGCTGGAAGAGAAAATCCAGGAATCGAGCGACTTCCTGCAGCAGATCAACATCGTCGGCGTCCCAGCCCAGCAGGGCGACAAGGTCGGCGTGACGGTCACCCGCCCGCTGGCAAGCCGCACCAACACCGCCGGCGGCAATCGCCGCACGCCCGGTGATCCGACCGACACCACGGATGACGGCGGCTACCACTGCCGCCAGACCAACTTCGATCACGCGATCCGCTATTCCAAGCTCGACGCCTGGCGCCATCGCCCCGAATTCCAGACGCTGCTGCGCGATATGATCCTGAAGCAGCAGGGCCGCGACCGTATCATGATCGGCTTCAACGGCACGTCCGTCGCGCCGCAGACCGATATCGCGGCCAATCCGCTGCTGCAGGACGTCAATGAAGGCTGGCTGCACAAGATCCGCACCCATGCCCCCGAACGCGTGCTAGACGATGGCGCCCTGACCGCAGGCGGGACGCAGGCGATCTATGTCGCTGCCGGCGTCGATGTGGTCGACCAGGACGCCACCAATGTCGATACAGCGGAAGCGGACTACGCCAACCTCGACGCCCTCGCCTTCGACATGCTCGACCTGCTCGATCCCTGGCACCGCAGCGACACCGACCTGGTCGTCATCGTCGGCTGGAAGCTGGTGAAGGACAAATATCAGAACCTGCTGCAGGCCGCTGGCGACACCGCCACCGAACGGGAAGCCGCGCACCGTATCCTGACCCTGCCCAAGCAGATGGCCGGCAAGCGCGCCGTGATCGTGCCCTTCTTCCCGGAAGACGCGATCCTGATCACCAGCCTCGATAACCTGTCGATCTATTGGCAGGAGGAAACCCGCCGCCGCCAGATCAAGGACGAGCCGGCGCTCGACCAGATCGAGAATTATGAGAGCGTCAACGAAGACTATGTGGTCGAAGATTATGGCCGCACCGCCTTCGCGCAGAACATCGTGATGGGCAAGAAGCCGGCCTGATCCGGCCCTCCCATCCCCCCTATCCACCCCACCTGACAGGACACGCACATGAGCCTCGCTCGTCGTCACAAGGAACGCATCCTTGCTGCCCAAAGCGCTGCGTCTGCTCCCAATGGTGGGGCGGCCGCTGCCCCCGCCGCCACTCTCCCGGCGGGGGCAGCCAAGCCTTCACAGGTCGATATCGCCGCGCGCCAGATCGGCATGCGCCTCACCCATGATCTGCGCCGGCTGAAGGAAATCCGCTCTATCGACATGAAGATCGCGGCCAAGCGGGACATGATCCCGGAGTATCGCGATTGGGTGAAGGGCTTGCTGCAGGCCGATGCCGGCGTCGGCACGGGCCTGGCCGCCGAAGTCCTGCCGACTATGATGGTCTGGTGCATCGACATCGGCGAATATCATGACGGGCTGGACCTGGCCGAATTCGCCCTGCGCCATCATGTCGCTATGCCGGCCCGCTATCAGCGCGACGCTGCCACCATCATCGTCGAGGAAATCGCCGATGCAGCGCTCAAGGTCCAGGGCCTGGGCGAGCCCTTCCCGCCCTCCATCCTCGTTCGCGTGGAAGATATGACCGCGCATATCGACCTTCATGATCAGGTCCGCGCCAAGCTGATGAAGGCGATCGGCATCGAGCATCTGCGCGACGCCGAAGATATGGAGGCCGCGGCCGCCCTGCCCCGGCTGCAGGCGGCACTGACCAGCCTGAACGAAGCCCAGCGTCTTAATGCCCGCGTCGGCGTCAAGGATAAGATCAAGCGGGCGGCCAAGCTGCAGGCGGCGACCCTCGCCGCGCTGGCCCCAGCGAATGAACCAAGCGCCGCGTCCGACCAGGGCGCCGGCGCCTGACAAGCTCGCCCCCGGCGCTCAGGGGCGGATCGCGCGATGCGGGAAGGTCTTCGGGCCACAGGGCCGCACCGGACCCGATCCCCACCCCTGTAAGCCGGGGCGCAGGATAAGGACATGATGATGCCCAACATTGCCCTGATCGCGACCGCGCTGGTCCTGGCGATCGTCATGGTCATCTTGGCCATTGATATCCGCCTGATCTTCGAACGGCTCACGCTGTTTCGCCGCATCATCGGCGGATATCCGGCCCCGCTGCGCCGCCTGTTCTGGCGCCAGTTCGCGTGGATCGGCTTTCCGTATGGCCATCTGATCAGCCTCATCTTCTGGCTGCTGATCGCCTTCCCCACCGCCTGCCAGCTTGCGCGCCTTGCGATGGCGCCGGCATGAGTTTCGTTGCCCGCCCGCCCGAAGCCGATCTGGAGCCGGCACCGGAGAATGAACCGACCGTCACCAATGATGGCTTCTTCCCCGATATCGATCCCCTGGCCGTCCGCGCGGCCCAGCGCGTTCCTTCCAGCATAACGGCCGCGCGCCTGCGCGCGGCGATCCTGGGCGCGATGATGACCGCGCGCATCGACCTGGCCGCCTTCGCTGCTTCGGCCCAGGCCGCCGGACATGCCCGGTTGCAGGATATGCCAGGCGCGCAGCTGGACGGCATCAGCATCCGCGTGCTCGCGTATGGCCGCGCCATCGGCCTCTACGCCAAGGCCGAACTGATCGAACGGCATCGCGATTTCGACACCACCAATGCCGGCGCAAACCAGGCGAGCGAACTGGAAGGCTCGATCGGCGAACTGCGCCGCGATGCCCAGCACGCCCTTCGCGACCTGAAGGGGATCGGCCGCACCATCGTGGACCTCATCTGATGGCCAGCGCGCAGCAGCTGACCGTACGGCAGGGCGACACGCTCGATCTGCTGCTGTGGCGCGATGCCGGGCTTGGCCCCGATCATCTGACCCGCGTTCTCGATGCCAATCCCGGCCTTGCCGATCTTGGCACCATCCTGCCGCTCGGCACGCTTGTGACCGTCCCGGCTACCTCCGCCAGCACCGCCACCGGCGTGCGCACCATCACGCAACTTTGGGACTGATCCATGGACCTGCGCACCTTATTTGAAACCGGCGCCGACCTTGTCGGGTCGCTCACCCCCTCGCTGATCGGCTCGGCCGTTGCCCAGGCATGGAAACCGGCCCTGCCGCTGCATCAGCGCTTCGTGCAATGGGTGGTCGGCTCGACCGTCAGCTATTACGCGACCATCGGCATCATCGCTGTGACGGGCTGGAATGGCTTTGTCGCCCAGTCGATCGCCTTCGCCATCGCCCTGGTCGCCTTCGACGCGACCCCGCGCGTCCTGCGCGCCGTCTCCGACATATTGGCCGGCCTGCCTGCGCGCCTGGCTGATCGCTATCTGCCCAAGGGGGACTGATCCATGAACATGTTCGATCGCGCTGCCCTCATCACCGAACTAGTCCGTGATGAAGGCGAGCGCCTGAAAGTCTATCGCTGCACCGCCAATCGCCGCACGATCGGCGTTGGCCGCAATCTCGACGATGTCGGTATCAGCGCAACCGAAACCACCCGGCTCGGCATCACGGTTGCCAGTTGCGTAGCGTCGGGCATTACCCCCGAGCAATCCCGTGCCCTGCTCGACAATGACGTTCGCCGCTGCGAAGCCGATCTGGATCGTCGTCTGCCCTGGTGGCGCGCGATCGATGCAGTGCGCCAGCGTGTTCTGGTCAACATGTGCTTCAATCTGGGCATCACGGGCCTGCTGGGCTTCGTCAACACCCTCGCGATGATCAAGGCCGGACGCTACAGCGATGCGGCCACGAACATGCTCAAATCCAAATGGGCTGGTCAGGTCGGGAAACGTGCGTCGCGCCTGTCTGACATGATGCGGACGGGTCGCGCATCATGATCGCCCGATCGCGCGCCGCCCTCGCCGCCTGTCTGATCGGCATCGCCGGCTTCGCCTATGGCGTTCATGTCGGCACCGCCCAGGAACAGGCAACCCAGAAGCGCGCGGACGATGCGCGCGAGGCCGAACGGACCAAGCTGCAGACACAGATCGATGCGTCCGCGCAGCAGCACCAGGCCACCGAATATGCCCGGCAGGGCGCAGTCAGGGAAATCTACCATGAAAGCCAGAAGGTCATTGATCGGCCGGTCTATCGCAATATCTGCCTTGATGCTGATGGCGTCGGCCTGCTCGACCGCGCCGCGGCCACGGCCAACGGCGAACCTGTCACCCCAGCTGCTGGCATCGCCGCCGCGCCTGCCGATGGTCCAGCGCGGCCCCACCGGTGAAATGACCGGCGGCCAGTGCCATGCCAGCCTGGCCGCGCTCTATGACGTCGCCGGCCAGATTCGCGCGACGCTTGTCGAACTGCAGGACCAGGTGCGCGCCGGCGCCTGCGCGGGGCGCTGATCGATGCGTAAGGCCGACAGTCTGCGGCAATGGCTGACCGCCTATCTGCCCAATTACAAGACGCATCCCGACCGGCTGCATGTCTGGATCGAGGGCGGTCAGGTCGAGGCGCGCCGATCGCACACCCTGTCCTTCACCTATCGCTACACCTTGAAGGTCGGCCTTTGGGAATTTGCCGGCAACGCTGATCATATCATCGTGCCACTGCTCGCCTGGATCGAGAAGGAACAGCCCCAGCTGCTGCGCCGTGACGATAGCCAGCCTTTCGGCTTCGAATGCGAATTGCTCGACGGCGATCTGTCGGACGTGCTGATCTCGATAGACCTGACCGAAGCCGTGGTCGTGACGCCCAACCAGGCCGGCACGGGCTATGGCATCCAGCATCCGCCCGAAGTCGGCCTGGTCGATAGCTTCGCGGGCGTCACTGCCTCCTTCGCCTCGATCGTCGCCAATGGCGAGGACATCGCGCCATGAGCGATGATCTGGAGGAACTGGAGCGGCTTGCCGGTTCGCTGCTGCGCAGCCTGGGCGCGTCACAGCGCCGCACGATCCTGCGCCGCATGGGCCGCGATCTTGCCCAGGCCAACCGGACGCGCGTCGCTGCCCAGCGCGATCCTGCCGGCGCGGCATTCGAACCGCGCAAGACGAAGCCGCAGCCGGTCACCGGGCGCGGCGCGACCTGTTTCCTCTATCCTTCGGGCGGCGGCGGTGCGCCGCGCCGCGTGATCATGAAAAGCTTCACCTGGGGCAGCGGCCAGATGATGACCGGCTTCGATATCGAGGCGGGCGCCATCCGGTCCTTTGAATTTTCCAAGGTGATCAAATGGCTGCCGGTGCCGCAAGAGCATCGCAACCGCAGCGGCGGCACGCTGCGCCGACGTGGCGGCCTGCGCCGCAAGGCCATGTTCCGTCGCCTCGCGTCGGGCAAATATCTGCGCAGCCAGGCCGATGATCGCGGATTCTGGGTCGGCTTTTCGGGCAAGGCCTCGGCGATCGCCTCGATCCATCATTATGGCCTGCGCGACAAGCCGTCCCCGCGCGCCCAAGCCATGGGCTATCCTCGGCGCGAACTGATCGGCGCCGATGCCGCCGACCGCGAACATATGCTGGACCTGCTCTACAGCCATTTGATCGACGCCTGACCGCTTCATATGGAGAGGCGGCCTCTCCATATGCGCCCCATGGCCATGCGCCCGATGTCTCAACGACATGGGCGCCATGGCCGATGCAACTTTCACCGCTGTCGATCTGTCGCGCCTCCCCTCGCCCGACGTCGTCGAACTGCTCGATTTCGATACCATCTATGCGACCGCCGTCGCGAAGATGGTGGGCCATATGCCCGATTTCGAAGCGCGGGAGAGTGATCCGGCGACCAAGCTGTTGCTGGTCTTCTCCTATTTCAGCCAGCTGCTGCGCCAGCGCATCAATGATGCCGCGCGCGCTGTCATGCCTGCTCATGCCGCAGGCGCCGATCTCGATAATCTGGCTGCGACATTCGGCATCACGCGCTTCACCCTCACTCCGGCGGATGGAAGCACCGGCGCGGCCGCCGTCATGGAAAGCGATGCGGATTTCCGGCGTCGCATGGTCATGGCGCCTGAAGGCTATACGGTGGCTGGCCCCGTTGGCGCTTATATCTTCCACGCACTGAGCGCTGATGCCGATGTGCTCGATGTCAGCGCGACATCACCGAAACCTGATGCCATTCGGCAGCTGGTCCAATCGATCCTCGCCGATCATGGTGCCAGCAGCGAGTTGCGCACCGCCATGGCGGCAGCGCTGGACGCTGCCATCTGGCCGGGTCAGGTCATCATCTCGATCCTGTCGCGATCGGGCAACGGCCAGGCCAGCGCCGATCTGGTCGAGCGCGTCGAAACCTATCTGGATGACGACAGCAGCCGCCCGCTCACCGACTATGTCACCGCGCAGTCGGCCCAGATCATCCCGTTCGATGTCTCCGCAACCCTCACGACATTCCGGGGGCCGGATGCGACGCTCGTGCTGGCGACCGCCCGTGCCAGGCTTGATGCCTATATCGCCGACAGCCACCGCCTGGGCCGCGATATCACTCGCTCGGGCATCATAGCCGCGCTGCATGTTGAGGGCGTCCAGAATGTGATGCTGGCATCCCCTGCCGCTGACATCGTCATCACGCAGCTGCAGGCGCCATATTGTACCGGCATCGCCATTGCTCACGCGGGTACTGGCGAATGACCTTCACCTCCATTCTGCCGCCTCGCTCGACCGTCCTGCAAAAGGCGCTGGAACGCGTTGCCGACGATCTTCTCGATCTGCCGGTGGAGCTTCGAAAGCTCTGGTCGCCGGCGGAATGTCCTGCCTCGCATCTTCCATGGCTCGCCTGGGCGCTCTCGGTCGATATCTGGGATGCCAACTGGTCCGAAGCGGTCAAGCGCGCGGCCGTTGCCGATGCCATCGCCTTCCAGCGTCGCAAGGGCACAAGGGCCTCGCTGCGCACCGCGCTCGATCGCTTCGATCCCCTGATCAAGATCGTCGAGTGGCATGAGGACCGCGCCACGCTCGATCCCCATAATTTCCGGCTCGAGCTGCCGCTGCTGGCGGACAGCGACGTTGTCTACGACGAGGAACTGGTTAGCCAGATCCTGCGCGACATTGCCCAGGTAAAGCCCGTTCGCTCGCACATGACCGCCGTCTACCGCATGCAGGCCGATGTCCAGGCCTGGCTGGTGTCCGCCGCCGGCATCGCAGGGCAAGGCCGCCTCGACGAGCGGGCCGATACCGACGCCGCCCAGGACCCGATCTGGGAGACCTATCTGCAGACCGAACAGGGCGAGCCGATCCTCGCCGAAACCCGCGCATTTCTGGAGCATTGAGCCATGCAGCCGCTGCAGCTTATCGTCACGCAAGCCGGCCTTGATGCCCTGGTCAACGCGCAGGAGGGCGGCGCCGACACCATTCGCATCGAGGCGGTGGGCCTCACCGAAACCGGCTTCACGCCCGCGCCGACGATCGATGCACTGCCCGGCGAATTCAAGCGCCTGGACACAGTCTCGGGCCAGTCGACCAGCGAAACCATCATCCACATGACGGCGATCGACGCGACCCAGGACGCTTTCGAACTGCGCGGCTTTGGCCTCTATCTGGCCGATGGCACATTGTTCGCCGTCTATGCCCAGGAAGACCCGCTCTTCCGCAAGGTCGCGGCGACCACCATGCTCTTCGTCCAGGACATCGCTTTCGGCTCGCCCGTCGCGGGATCGATCGAATTCGGCGATGTTCTGTTCCTCAATCCTGCAGCCAGCGAAACGGTCAAGGGCGTGGCCGAAATCGCCACGCCGCAAGAAGCGGCCACCGGCACCGACCATGAGCGGATCATCACCCCGCTCACCCTTGCCCAGCGCCTGGCCGCCCTGTCGGCCGCGCTGACCGCCGCGATCGGCGCGGCCATCGCTGATCTGGCGGCCGAAACCGATGCCGACCTTGCGGCCCTGTCGGACGGCTTTGATGCTATCATCGCCGCCCTGGTCGCTCGCACCATCACCGGCGGCGGCCTGGTCAGCGGTGGCGGCAATCTCAGCGCCAGCAGGGTGCTGACCGTGCTGGCCGCGTCCGCCACCGATGTCGGCAACGGCAGCGCCACTGATCGCGCCATCACCCCCGCCGCCCTGTCGGGCCTGCCACGCCTGCTGGCGCAAAATGGCTATGCCTATCTGCCGGGCCTTGGCGGCCTGATCCTGCAATGGGGCCGCTTCTCCGCATCGCCCAATGCAACGTCGTCCGCGCTGTTCCCGATCAGCTTTCCCGGCGAATGCTTCGGCGTCGTGTCGGACGGCGGCGTCAGCGGCGGCGCAGACAGTCAGGACAACCCGCCGGTGCTGGTCGCGTCCTCGATCAGCCAGACCGGCTTTTCCGTGTTCAGCGCCGACGACAGCAGCGCCACGCGCATCTTCTTCGCCTTGGGGGTCTGACACATGGCGCTCTATTATTCTGCCTCCGCGCACGGCTTTTTCGATGATCGGATCAACACGGACCTGCCCGCTGATGCGCAGCCCCTGACCGCCGCCCGTCACCGCGAACTCATGCTCGCCCAGGCCGCCGGCGCCGCGATCGAGGCTGGCGACAATGGCAAGCCGCGCCTGCGCCGCCCCAGCGCC
>CAACXH010000081.1_pt1 | contig 22506 bp, 18 predicted proteins | sample 2275881 | NCBI WGS metagenome assembly CAACXH01 (sample SAMEA5312483, study PRJEB27640) | indoor metagenome | biome: indoor environment; feature: controlled; material: polymer antistatic dissipative epoxy resin | place: Italy | collected 2014-05-27 | reverse complement strand
ACGATCCATCGCTTCTCCGCCAAGATGGTGGTTCTGGCGACCGGCGGTTACGGCCGCGCCTATTTCTCGGCAACGTCTGCCCATACCTGCACCGGCGACGGCGGCGGCATGATCGCCCGTGCCGGCCTGCCGCTTCAGGATATGGAATTCGTGCAGTTCCACCCGACCGGTATTTATGGCGCGGGCTGCCTGATCACCGAAGGCGCACGCGGCGAAGGCGGTTATCTCGTCAACTCCGAAGGCGAACGCTTCATGGAGCGTTATGCGCCGTCCGCGAAGGACCTTGCCTCGCGTGACGTGGTGTCGCGCTGCATGACGATGGAAATCCGTGAAGGCCGCGGCGTCGGCAAGAACAAGGACCACATCTTCCTGCATCTCGATCATCTCGATCCTGCGATCCTGCATGAACGTCTTCCGGGCATTTCCGAAAGCGCCAAGATTTTCGCCGGTGTCGATGTGACGCGCGAACCGATCCCGGTCCTGCCGACCGTTCACTACAATATGGGCGGCATTCCGACCAATTATTGGGGTGAAGTGTTGAATGCCGATGCCAACAACCCGGAACGTATCGCGCCCGGCCTGATGGCTGTCGGCGAAGCCGGTTGCGCCTCGGTTCATGGTGCGAACCGCCTCGGCTCCAACTCGCTGATCGACCTCGTGGTCTTCGGCCGTGCCGCCGCCATTCGCGCTGCACAGGTTATCGACCGCGATGCGGCGGTTCCCGCGCTCGACATTGCTGCCTGCGACAAGATCATGGAACGCTTCGACAGCCTGCGTTTCGCCAATGGCTCGACGCCGACGGCGGTGCTGCGTGACAAGATGCAGCGCGCCATGCAGGACGATGCGGCGGTGTTCCGCACGCAGGAATCGCTGGAAAGCGGATGCCAGCGTCTTTCCGCCATCTGGAAGGAACTGCCTGACGTCAAGGTCACCGACCGTTCGATGGTCTGGAATTCCGATCTGGTCGAAACGCTTGAGTTGCACAATCTGATGGCGAACGCGATCACCACGGTCTATGGCGCGGAAGCGCGCAAGGAAAGCCGCGGTTCGCATGCTCGTGAGGATTTCGTCGATGGTCCATTCGCCGGTCGCGACGATGTGAACTGGCGCAAGCACACGCTTGCCTGGGTCAGCCCCGAAGGCGACGTCAAGCTCGATTATCGCCCGGTTCACACCGACCTGATCGCCGACGGCATCGATCCGAAAAAGATCGAGCCGAAGGCGCGCGTCTACTGATTTGAGGAACTGGATATGGTTGAACTCGCTCTCCCCAAGAATTCCCAGATCAGCGAAGGCAAGGTCTGGCCGAAGCCTGACGGTGCCAAGAATGTGCGCGAATACCGCATTTATCGCTGGAACCCGGATGACGGCCAGAACCCGCGCATCGATACCTATTATATCGATGTCGACGATTGCGGACCGATGGTTCTCGATGCTCTTCTCTACATCAAGAACAATATCGACCCGACGCTGACGCTGCGCCGCTCCTGCCGTGAAGGCATTTGCGGTTCCTGCGCCATGAATATCGACGGTACCAACACGCTTGCCTGCACCAAGGGCATGGAAGAGATCAACGGCACGGTGAAGGTTTATCCGCTGCCGCATATGCCCGTGGTGAAGGACCTCGTTCCTGACCTGTCGAACTTCTACGCCCAGCATCGTTCCATCGAGCCCTGGCTGAAGACGGTTTCGCCGACGCCCGCCAAGGAATGGAAACAGAGCCATGAGGACCGCCTGAAGCTGGATGGCCTTTATGAGTGCATTCTGTGCGCCTGCTGCTCCACCTCCTGTCCCAGCTACTGGTGGAATGGCGACCGTTATCTCGGTCCCGCCGTTCTGCTGCAGGCCTATCGCTGGCTGATCGACAGCCGCGATGAGGCAACCGGTGAGCGTCTCGACAATCTCGAGGACCCGTTCCGCCTTTATCGCTGCCACACCATCATGAACTGCGCGCAGGCCTGCCCGAAGGGTCTTAACCCGGCCAAGGCGATCGCGGAAATCAAGAAGATGATGGTCGAACGCCGCGTCTAAAAGCGATTCGCTGGCGACGGCGATTTATCCGGGCCGCGGTCTCCACCGCGGCTCTTTTTTCAACCGGGCCCGGGAATTTTCGGTAAAAATTGACCGAAATGGTAATTATCCCGGCCATCGCTTGCGCAAGGTAAGGCTTTAGTAATAATTCAGCCTTCTTGTTCGATCATGGTCTTTCCGGAAGCGAGAGAATCGGGAGCTTGATATGCAATTCAGATATGTGGTGACGGGCCTTGCGGTTGTAATGAGCCTTGCCGGTTGCCAACGTACCTCCTACGATTACAACAACAACGGTAGCAATAATCCCGGTTATACGCCGCCGCTGCAGGCGCAGCCGGTTCCCTCCGTTCAGTCCGGCGCCCTGCCACCGCCCGGCGGCGCTTCGGGCAGCCAGTTCCCGTCGGCGCCCGCCTCGGCAACGCCTGGCGGCACCGATGTCGCTTCTGCCGCTCCGCCGACGACAGCGCTCGATGTCACCAAGGAATCCATGGTCGGCAACTGGCGCATTTCCAATGGTGGCGCAAATTGCGACATGTTCCTGACGCTCACCAATCTCGGCAGCGGTTCGCGCGGCGGCACACGTGGCTGCTCCGGCGAGCTGACGGCTATGGGTTCCTGGGAAGTGTCCGGCAAGATGGTTCTCTTCAAGAACCGTGCAGGTGACACGATCGGTCGCGTCTACAAGAGCGCCGATGCGCGCTTTGACGGAACGACCAATAGCGGCCAGCCACTCAGCCTCAGCCGATAGAGCATTTCCGGTGTATCCGGATCGCCTTGCCTGTTCTGAGCCATTCCATTCGTCGCGGAAGCCTGTCGGTGTCCGCGACCGGAGCGCTTTTCCATGAAGCCATTGCCCGATTACAATCATAGTGTCGTTGAACAGCTCAACGCATTAACGGCGGCTGGCACCTTGCAGGCGGATGCGGCACAACTCGGTGTAGCAGCCCACCTCGACCGTATCCTTGCCGACCTGAAGGCACGCAAACCCGCCAAGAAAAAAAGCGCGCTCGGCTGGATGTTTGCGCGCAAGGCCGGGCCTGCCGCCGCCGTCAAGGGACTGTATGTCTATGGCAGCGTCGGCCGCGGCAAGACGATGCTTATGGACATGTTCTATGAGATGGCGCCCGTCTCTTCCAAGCGGCGCTGCCATTTTCACGAGTTCATGGCGGACGTGCATAATCGCGTGCATGCGCATCGGCAGAAGCTGAAGAATGGCGAAACCAAACAGGCCGATCCCATTCCGCCCGTCGCGGCCCAGCTGCTGGCGGAAGCGGAACTTCTGTGCTTTGACGAGTTTACTGTCACGGATATTGCCGATGCGATGATCCTTGCCCGGCTGTTCAGCGAGCTCTTCGCCAATGGCTGCACATTGGTGACGACCTCCAACGTCGTGCCCGACAATCTTTACAAGGACGGCCTTAATCGCAGCCTGTTCCTGCCCTTCGTCGATCTGCTTAAGAAGTATGTGGATGTGGTGACGTTGGACAGCCCGACAGATTACCGGATGGAAAAGCTGGAAAGCCTGCCGGTCTATGTCACGCCGCTCGACGGTTCGGCGGATCAGGCGATGGATATGGCCTGGCGTCACATGACCGGTGGCCATCTCGTCGCGCCGACGGAAATACCAATGAAGGGCCGCTCCATTCTGGTGCCGCGTGCCAGCGGCCGGGTCGCCCGTTTCTCGTTTTCCGACCTTTGTGAAAAGCCACTCGGGGCTTCCGACTTCCTCGCCATTGCCAATCGGTTCGATACGGTCTTCATCGATCATATCCCGCTGCTCAATGCGGACAAGCGGAACGAGACCAAACGTTTCATCATCCTCATCGATGCGCTTTACGACCACAGTGTCCGGCTTTTTGCCTCTGCCGCAGCCATGCCGGAGGACTTGCTAGGCAAGCGCAAGGGGACGGAGGGTTTCGAGTTCGATCGTACGGCCTCGCGGCTGTTTGAGATGCGCAGTGCGGATTATCTCGCTCTGCATCACGAAAAGCGGCAGAAAGTTTGACACTTTCGTGACGCATTTTCTTACGTTTACGTAAGAAAATAATGATCTAAACGATTGAAAATATTCATCACAAAAGAATCTGTTGCCAATTTTGGCCAATGGGGCTAATCGAAGTGCGACAATTTGGCTGCCGGTTTGGCGCGGTGAAATTGAATTGAAGCTCAAGAGGAAGCATTCGATGGCTCGCAAAAAAATTGCACTTATTGGTTCTGGCATGATCGGCGGTACGCTGGCACATCTCGCCAGCCTGAAGGAACTGGGCGATATCGTCCTCTTCGACATCGCCGACGGCATTCCGCAGGGCAAGGGTCTGGATATTGCCCAGTCCGGCCCGGTTGAAGGTTTCAATGCGAAGCTCACCGGTGCTTCCGATTACGCCGCCATCGAAGGTGCTGACGTCTGCATCGTCACAGCTGGCGTTGCCCGCAAGCCGGGCATGAGCCGCGACGATCTTCTCGGCATCAACCTCAAGGTCATGGAACAGGTCGGCGCCGGCATCAAGAAATATGCCCCGAACGCTTTCGTCATCTGCATCACCAACCCGCTCGACGCCATGGTCTGGGCGCTGCAGAAGTTCTCCGGCCTGCCGAAGAACAAGGTCGTCGGCATGGCCGGCGTTCTCGACAGCGCGCGTTTCCGCCTGTTCCTGGCTGAAGAATTCAACGTTTCGGTTCAGGACGTCACGGCGTTCGTTCTTGGCGGTCATGGCGATACGATGGTGCCGCTGGCACGTTATTCGACCGTTGGCGGCATTCCGCTGACCGATCTCGTCAAGATGGGTTGGCTGACCGCCGAACGCCTTGAGCAGATCATCCAGCGCACCCGCGACGGCGGTGCGGAAATCGTCGGCCTGTTGAAGACGGGCTCGGCCTATTATGCGCCGGCCGCTTCGGCAATCGAAATGGCTGAATCCTACCTCAAGGACAAGAAGCGCGTTCTGCCCGCCGCTGCTCATCTCTCGGGCCAGTATGGCGTTGACGACATGTATGTCGGCGTGCCCACCATCATCGGTGCCGGCGGTATCGAGCGCATCATCGAGATCGAACTGAACAAGGAAGAAGAAGCCGCCTTCCAGAAGTCCGTCGGCGCTGTCGCTGGTCTTTGCGAAGCCTGCGTCAACATCGCTCCGTCGCTGAAGTAATATTCCAAGCGGCTCCAAACAGGGATTATTCCATGAATATTCACGAATATCAGGCCAAGGCTCTTCTGAAGGGCTACGGTGCGCCGGTTGCTGAAGGCGTCGCCATCCTCAAGGTCGAAGAAGCCGAAGCTGCGGCAAAGCAGCTTCCCGGCCCGCTTTACGTCGTCAAGAGCCAGATCCATGCTGGCGGCCGTGGCAAGGGCAAGTTCAAGGAACTCGGCCCCGACGCCAAGGGTGGCGTTCGTCTGGCAAAGTCGATCGAGGAAGTCGTTTCCCACGCCAAGGACATGCTCGGCAACACGCTGGTAACGGCCCAGACGGGCGATGCCGGCAAGCAGGTCAACCGCCTCTATATCGAAGACGGCGCTGACATTGCCCGCGAACTTTATTGCTCGCTGCTGGTTGACCGTTCGGTCGGCCAGGTCGCTTTCGTGGTTTCCACCGAAGGCGGCATGGATATCGAGGCTGTCGCCCACGACACGCCGGAAAAGATCCACACCATCGCCATCAACCCGGAAAAGGGTGTGAGCGATGCTGACGTTGCCGCGATCTCCAAGGCTCTCGAGCTTGAGGGTGCTGCAGCCGAAGACGCAAAGTCGCTGTTCCCGATCCTCTACAAGGCCTTCAACGAGAAGGACATGGCTCTCCTCGAGGTCAACCCGCTGATCGTCATGGAAAATGGCCATCTGCGCGTTCTCGACGCCAAGATGTCCTTCGACGGTAACGCCCTGTTCCGCCATGACGATGTCAAGGCGCTGCGCGACGAGACCGAAGAAGACGCCAAGGAAATCGAAGCCTCGAAGTGGGACCTCGCTTACGTGGCTCTCGACGGCAACATCGGCTGCATGGTCAATGGTGCAGGTCTTGCCATGGCGACGATGGACATCATCAAGCTTTACGGCAAAGAGCCGGCTAACTTCTGCGACGTCGGCGGTGGCGCTGGCAAGGAGAAGGTTGCGGCAGCCTTCAAGATCATCACGGCTGACCCGAAGGTCGAGGGCATCCTCGTCAACATCTTCGGCGGCATCATGAAGTGCGACGTCATCGCCGAAGGCGTGATTGCCGCGGTGAAGGAAGTCGGCTTGCAGGTTCCGCTCGTTGTTCGCCTCGAAGGCACCAACGTCGAACTTGGCAAGAAGCTCCTGAACGAATCTGGCCTTGCGATTACGGCTGCTGACGATCTGGACGACGCAGCCAAGAAGATCGTCGCGGCGATCAACGGCTAATTGAGGGACCGGAAATAATGTCTATTCTCGTTAATAAAGACACGAAGATCCTTGTTCAGGGTCTGACCGGCAAGACCGGTACCTTCCACACCGAACAGGCGCTTGCCTATTACGGCACGCAGATGGTCGGCGGTATTCACCCGAAGAAGGGTGGCGAAACCTGGACCGGATCGAAGGGCGAAAGCCTGCCGATCTTCGCAACGGTTGCCGAAGCCAAGGAAAAGACCGGTGCAGACGCATCCGTGATCTACGTTCCGCCGGCAGGTGCCGCTGACGCCATCATCGAAGCCATCGAAGCGGAAATCCCGTTCATCACCTGCATCACCGAAGGTATTCCGGTTATGGACATGGTGCGCGTCAAGGCCCGCCTCGACCGTTCGAAGTCGCGCCTGCTCGGCCCGAACTGCCCCGGCATCATGACGCCGGAAGAATGCAAGATCGGCATCATGCCGGGCTCCATCTTCCGCAAGGGTTCGGTCGGTATCGTGTCCCGTTCGGGCACGCTCACCTATGAAGCCGTGTTCCAGACTTCCAACGAAGGCCTCGGCCAGACGACGGCTGTCGGCATCGGCGGCGACCCGGTCAAGGGCACCGAGTTCATCGACATCCTGGAAATGTTCCTTGCCGACGAAGCCACGCAGTCGATCATCATGATCGGCGAAATCGGCGGCTCGGCTGAAGAAGATGCGGCGCAGTTCCTGATCGACGAAGCCAAGAAGGGCCGCAAGAAGCCGATGGCCGGCTTCATCGCGGGCCGTACGGCTCCGAAGGGCCGCACCATGGGCCACGCTGGCGCTGTCGTTTCCGGCGGCAAGGGCGATGCAGAGTCCAAGATCGCAGCCATGGAAGCAGCCGGCATCAAGGTATCGCCTTCCCCGGCGCGCCTCGGCAAGACGCTGGTTGAAGTCCTCAAGGGCTGAGACCACATGAGACCGGTAACGGGCGGTGCGGCTTCAACGCCGCGCTGCCCGATGCCGCAAAGACGATAGACAGAACAGCATACCGCCCTGGCGGCAGACAGCAGTAATCAAAGCGGCAGGCCGGTGAAACGGCCGTAACGGCATCGAGGAGGCGGACGGACAAGTCCGCAGGAACACAATGGCAAGGCAAGAAGCGAACGAGCAGTTTCAGATCACGTCGTTTCTGGACGGCGCGAATGCAGCCTATATCGAGCAGCTCTATGCCCGGTACGAAGAGGATCCCTCTTCCGTGTCGCCGGAGTGGCAGAGCTTCTTCAAGGCGTTGTCCGACAATCCGGAAGACGTGAAGAAGGCCGCACAAGGCGCCTCCTGGAAGCGCGCCAACTGGCCGATCCCGGCAAATGGCGAACTGGTATCCGCACTCGACGGCAACTGGGCCACGGTCGAGAAGGCCATCGAGAAGAAGGTTCAGGCAAAGGCAGAGACGAAGAGCGCCGCTACCGGCAAGCCCGTCAGCGAAGCGGAAGTGCTGCAGGCGACCCGTGACAGCGTTCGCGCCATCATGATGATCCGCGCCTACCGTATGCGCGGCCACCTGCATGCCAAGCTCGATCCTCTCGGCATCGCCAGCGCCGTCGAAGATTACAACGAGCTTTCGCCGAAGTCCTACGGCTTTGAGGAAAGCGATTACGATCGCAAGATTTTCATCGATAACGTGCTCGGCCTCGAATATGCGAGTGTGCGCGAGATGGTCGAGATTCTCGAGCGTACCTATTGCTCGACGCTCGGCGTTGAATTCATGCACATGTCCAACCCGGAAGAAAAGGGCTGGATTCAGGAGCGCATCGAAGGCCCGGACAAGGGTGTGGACTTCACGCCCGAGGGCAAGAAGGCCATTCTGTCCAAGCTGGTCGAAGCCGAAGGTTACGAACAGTTCCTCGACGTGCGTTTCAAGGGCACCAAGCGTTTCGGCCTCGATGGCGGTGAATCGCTGATCCCGGCGCTGGAACAGATCATCAAGCGCGGCGGCCAGGAAGGTCTGGAAGAGGTCGTTCTCGGCATGGCCCACCGTGGCCGCCTGAACGTTCTGACCAACGTCATGGGCAAGCCGCACCGCGCCGTGTTCCACGAGTTCAAGGGCGGTTCGTTCAAGCCTGACGATGTCGAGGGTTCGGGCGACGTGAAGTACCATCTCGGTGCCTCCTCCGACCGTGAATTCGACGGCAACAAGGTTCACCTGTCGCTGACGGCCAACCCGTCGCACCTTGAAATCGTCAACCCCGTTGTCATGGGCAAGGCGCGCGCCAAGCAGGACCAACTGGCCAAGCAGTGGGACGGCGACATCATTCCGCTTTCCGAACGCGCCAAGGTGCTGCCGCTGCTTCTACATGGTGATGCCGCTTTTGCCGGTCAGGGCGTGGTTGCTGAAATTCTTGGCCTGTCCGGCCTGCGCGGTCATCGCGTTGCCGGCACCATGCATTTCATCATCAACAACCAGATCGGTTTCACGACGAACCCGGCCTTCTCGCGCTCGTCGCCTTATCCGTCCGACGTCGCCAAGATGATTGAAGCGCCGATCTTCCACGTCAACGGTGACGATCCGGAAGCTGTTGTCTATGCGGCCAAGGTTGCGACCGAATATCGCATGAAGTTCCACAAGCCTGTCGTCATCGACATGTTCTGTTACCGCCGCTTCGGCCATAACGAAGGCGATGAGCCGGCGTTCACGCAGCCGAAGATGTACAAGGTCATCCGTGGCCACAAGACCGTCGCCCGCATCTATGCCGACCGCCTGATTGCGGAAGGCCTGATCACCGAAGGTGATTTCGAGAAGGTCAAGGCCGATTGGCGCGCCCATCTCGAGCAGGAATTCGAGGCAGGCCAGTCCTACAAACCGAACAAGGCTGACTGGCTGGATGGTCAGTGGTCGGGCCTGCGCGCTGCCGACAATGCCGATGAGCAGCGTCGTGGCAAGACCGGCGTGCCGATGAAGCAGCTGAAGGAAATCGGCAAGAAGCTGTCGACCATTCCTGAAGGTTTCACCGCGCATCGCACGATCCAGCGTTTCATGGAAAACCGCTCGCAGATGATCGAGACGGGTGAAGGCATCGACTGGGCGATGGCGGAAGCGCTTGCTTTCGGTTCGCTCGTCGTTGACGGTCACAAGATCCGCCTTTCCGGTCAGGATTGTGAACGCGGCACCTTCTCGCAGCGCCATTCGGTTCTTTACGATCAGGAGACCGAAGAGCGTTACATCCCGCTCGCCAATCTCGCCCCGACGCAGGCCCGTTACGAAGTCATCAACTCGATGCTTTCGGAAGAAGCCGTTCTCGGCTTCGAATATGGCTACTCGCTCGCCCGCCCAAATGCGCTGACGCTTTGGGAAGCACAGTTCGGTGACTTCGCCAACGGCGCGCAGGTCGTGTTCGACCAGTTCATCTCGTCTGGCGAGCGCAAGTGGCTGCGTATGTCCGGTCTCGTCTGCCTTCTGCCGCATGGTTATGAAGGTCAGGGTCCGGAACATTCGTCTGCCCGTCTGGAGCGCTGGTTGCAGATGTGTGCGGAAGACAACATGCAGGTCGCCAACGTGACGACACCTGCCAACTACTTCCACATCCTGCGCCGTCAGATGAAGCGTGACTTCCGCAAGCCGCTGATCCTGATGACGCCGAAGTCCTTGCTGCGTCACAAGCGCGCCACCTCGTCGCTGGCGGAGCTTGCCGGCGAGTCCTCCTTCCACCGTCTCCTGTGGGACGATGCGGAGGTCATCAAGGATGGTCCGATCAAGCTGCAGAAGGATTCGAAGATCCGCCGTGTCGTCATTTGCACGGGCAAGGTCTATTACGATCTTCTCGAAGAGCGTGAAAAGCGCGGTATCGACGACATCTACCTGCTGCGCGTCGAACAGCTTTATCCGTTCCCGGCAAAGGCGCTCATCAACGAGCTTTCCCGTTTCCGCCACGCGGAAATGGTCTGGTGCCAGGAAGAGCCGAAGAACATGGGTTCGTGGTCGTTCATCGATCCTTACCTGGAATGGGTTCTGGCGCATATCGACGCCAAGTACCAGAAGGTCCGTTACACGGGCCGTCCGGCTGCCGCCTCTCCGGCGACCGGCCTGATGTCCAAGCACCTGGCGCAGCTTGCTGCGTTCCTGGAAGACGCGCTGGGAGAGTGAGAACTCTCCCGCATCGCCCCGCAAAAAAGACACCTGAATAACGGAACTAGATCATGGCCACTGAAATCCGCGTACCAACCCTCGGCGAATCCGTCAGCGAAGCGACCGTCGGCACCTGGTTCAAGAAGGTCGGCGATACCGTCAAGGCCGACGAACCTCTCGTTGAACTGGAAACCGACAAGGTTACCGTCGAAGTCCCGGCGCCCGCTTCCGGCGTGCTGACCGAAATCGTTGCACAGAACGGCGAGACCGTCGGTCTCGACGCGCTTCTCGGCCAGATCGCCGAAGGTGCTGCCGGCGCTGCGACCTCAGCACCGGCTGCAAAGCTCGCTGCCGCACCGGCACCCGCAGCAACCGCTGCTGCGCCCGCCGCCGGCGGCATGCCGCCGGCACCTGCCGCCGGCAAGCTGCTTGCTGAAAACAACCTGTCTGCCGATCAGGTCGATGGTTCCGGTAAGCGTGGCCAGGTTCTGAAGGGCGACGTTCTCGCCGCTGTCGCCAAGGGCGTTTCGGCGCCTGCCGCCGCGCCGGCTCCGGTTGCTGCTGCTCCCCGTCCGGTTTCCGCCGAGCAGGATCAGGTTCGCGAAGAGCGCGTGAAGATGACCCGCCTGCGCCAGACCATCGCCCGCCGCCTGAAGGACGCACAGAACACCGCCGCCATGCTGACCACCTATAACGAGGTGGACATGAGCGCGGTCATGGACCTGCGCAACCGTTACAAGGACGTGTTCGAGAAGAAGCATGGCGTCAAGCTCGGCTTCATGGGCTTCTTCACCAAGGCCGTGACCCACGCGCTGAAGGAACTGCCGGCTGTTAACGCTGAAATCGACGGCACGGACATCATCTACAAGAACTATTGTCACGTCGGCATGGCTGTCGGCACCGACAAGGGTCTCGTTGTTCCTGTCATCCGCGATGCCGACCAGCTCTCCATCGCCGGCGTCGAAAAGGAACTCGGTCGCCTCGCCAAGGCAGCGCGCGACGGTTCGCTCGGCATGGCCGACATGCAGGGCGGCACCTTCACCATCACCAATGGCGGTGTTTACGGTTCGCTGATGTCTTCGCCGATCCTCAATGCGCCGCAGTCTGGCATTCTCGGCATGCACAAGATCCAGGAGCGTCCGGTCGCCATCGGCGGTCAGGTCGTCATCCGCCCGATGATGTATCTTGCGCTCTCCTACGATCACCGTATCGTTGACGGCAAGGAAGCCGTGACCTTCCTCGTTCGCGTCAAGGAAAGCCTGGAAGATCCGGAACGTCTGGTTCTCGATCTCTAATCGGTCTTGCTTTTCCTTTCAGCGGGATTTCAACTGAGGTCCCGCTGAAATCGCATCAGGAGAGCGAAAGTGCAGCCGACATTTCTTGCCGCTTCCCCCTTTTTACCGTTGATCGGTCTCAGCGTCCTGTTGCTTGTGGTGCATGTAATGCTGCAAGCCATGACGGCGACGCGGGAACTGGGGCTGGACTGGAATGCCGGCCCGCGGGATGCGGAGAAGAAACCGGAAGGCAGGCTTACCGGCCGTGCAGCCCGCGCGTCTGAAAATTTCCGGGAGACCTATCCCGCTTTCATAGCACTCGCCTTCGGCGTCATCATGGCCGGCGATCCATCCGGACTGGCACTGACCGGCGCGTGGATATGGCTGATCTGCCGGGTGATTTACATACCGCTTTATCTGGCCGGCGTGCCTTATATCCGCTCACTGGTCTGGCTCGGCTCCATGCTCGGCCTGCTGCTGATGCTTTTCGTGTTGATGTTCTAGAGGCTTGTTTCAGATGCATCAGTATTTGATCGAACTTGCATCCCTGATGGCGATCTTCGCTTTCGCGATCGTGTCCCCCGGCGCCGATCTGGCAATGGTCATGCGCCAGGCCATGGTGCATGGGCGCAGGCAGGCCATCATCACCAGCTTCGGTGTCGGCACATCGCTGATGTTCCACGTCACCTATACGATCCTCGGGCTTGGTCTCATCATTTCCCAGTCGATCTATCTCTTCAACATCGTCAAGTGGCTTGGCGTCGCCTATCTGATCTATATCGGCATCAAGGCGCTGCGCGCCGGCAAGACGGAATTGCCGTCGGCTGAAGGCGAGGGTGGTGTTCAGGTCAAAAGCAGCCAGACGGCACTCAAGGCCTTCACGCTCGGTTTCGCCGCCAATGCGCTCAATCCCAAGCCGGTGTTTTTCTTCCTGTCGATCTTTTCGACGGTGGTTCATGCCCATACGCCGGTCGCCATCAAATTCGGATACGGTCTCGTCATGGCGAGCTGCCTTATCCTGTGGTTCGTCGGCGTCAGCCTGTTCATGACGACGCCGCGCATGCGCGCTGCATTTCAGCGCGCCAGCCAATGGATAGACCGCACCAGCGGCGTGGTCTTCATTGCACTCGGTATAAAACTCGCAACTGAAAAAGCGGCCTGAGTTTCAGGTCAAACGCAAGCAGGGCAATGATCCGGTATCTTGCCCGACATCAATCAGGAAAACGAACATGGCATATGATGTAGTTGTAATCGGCACGGGCCCCGGCGGTTATGTTTGCGCGGTCAAGGCGGCACAGCTGGGCCTGAAGGTCGCTGTCATCGAGAAGCGTGCGACCTATGGCGGCACCTGCCTGAATGTCGGCTGCATTCCCTCCAAGGCGCTGCTGCACGCGTCCGAAACATTTGCGCATGTTGCCCATGGCGTCGATTCGCTCGGTATCGAAGTCGCCGCGCCGAAACTGAACCTTGAAAAGATGATGGGCCACAAGGACGGCGTGGTGAAGGCCAATGTCGATGGCGTCGCCTTCCTGTTCAAGAAGAACAAGATCGATGCCTTCCAGGGTACCGGCAAGGTCGTTTCCGCCGGCAAGGTCTCCGTCACCAACGACAAGGGTGAAGTTCAGGAAATCGAAGCCAAGAACATCGTCATCGCCACCGGTTCGGATGTTGCCGGCATTCCGGGCGTTCAGGTCGATATCGATGAAAGCGTCATCGTCTCCTCCACTGGCGCGATCGCTCTTTCCAAGGTTCCGGAAAAGCTCATCGTTGTTGGCGGCGGCGTTATCGGCCTCGAGCTCGGTTCGGTCTGGTCGCGTCTCGGCGCGAAGGTCACCGTTATCGAATATCTCGACAATATTCTCGGCGGCATGGATAGTGAAGTTTCCAAGCAGGCGCAGCGTCTGCTGGCCAAGCAGGGCCTCGATTTCAAGCTCGGCGCCAAGGTGACGGCCGTTGAAAAGACCGCTGCCGGTGCAAAGGTCGTGTTCGAGCCGGTCAAGGGCGGCGCTGCCGAAACGCTGGAAGCGAATGTCGTGCTGATCTCCACCGGCCGCAAGCCCTACACCGAGGGTCTCGGCCTTGCGGAAGCAGGCGTGGTGCTGGACAGCCGTGGCCGCGTTGAAATCGACGGCCACTACAAGACCAATGTCGACGGTATCTATGCGATCGGTGACGTGGTGAAAGGCCCGATGCTGGCGCACAAGGCGGAAGACGAGGGCGTTGCGCTTGCGGAAATCCTCGCTGGCCAGCGCGGCCATGTGAATTATGACGTCATTCCGGCAGTCGTCTATACGCAGCCGGAAATCGCTTCCGTCGGCAAGACCGAGGAAGAACTGAAGGCTGCTGGCGTTGCCTACAAGGTCGGCAAGTTTCCCTTCACCGCCAATGGCCGCGCCCGCGCCATGCAGGTGACGGATGGTTTCGTGAAGATCCTTGCCGACAAGGAAACCGACCGGGTTCTCGGCGGCCACATCGTCGGCTTCGGCGCTGGCGAAATGATCCACGAGATTACTGTGCTGATGGAGTTCGGCGGTTCTTCGGAAGATCTCGGCCGCACCTGCCACGCGCATCCGACCATGTCGGAAGCCGTGAAGGAAGCAGCGCTTGCGACGTTCTTCAAGCCGATCCACATGTGATCGGCGTTTGAGCCTGACGCTCAAATATTAAATTTCAGTCATCTGCTGAACCCCGGCTTGCCATGCAGGCCGGGGTTTTTCATACTCGCGCCATAGCCTGTCTAACCTTTTGATAAAAGGCAATAAAATGGCGTATTCCAGTCAAGTTTCCTTCTCCGTTCCGCAACGTGTCATCCATTGGGCGATGGCGCTTCTGATCTTCTTCAACCTGCTGTTTCCCGACGCCATGGCCCATGCCTATCGGCTGATGCGGCGGGGTGAAACATTGACGCCGGAGCAGATTTCTTCGGCCAATATTCACGCTTATGTCGGTTTTGCCGTGCTGCTGCTTGCGGTTCTACGCCTCTGTCTACGCTTCTTTCAGGGTGTGCCGCCGCATCCCGCCGAGGAGCCCCGACCATTCCAGATCGCCGCCAAAGTGGCGCATTTCACCTTTTATGCCCTGTTCTTTGTGCTGCCCCTGTCCGGTATCGCTGCCTATTACTTTGGTGCCCAGCCGGCGGGGCAGTTACATTCCGGCCCTTTCAAGGCGCTGATGTGGGTGTTGATCGTCGGCCATGTTGCAGCTGTTCTGGTTCACCAGTTCTATTGGCGCACCAATGTCCTGAAACGGATGACGCACGGCTAGAGCGGGATGGCGAAAAGTGTAAGCGGTTTCCGCCTGAAATCCCGCTCTAACTTTATGATTTAGATCATGATTCAGATTTTAGGTCGATCCGACCTAAAATCATCATGATCTAGGACACGCGTCGTACTTTTGCCGGAAATGCCAAGCGGCGGTTTGTCGCGTTTTCTGTCCGGCTGAAAAGGAAGATGATGAGCCTCGCCGCATCGCGCGGTTGGGGTTCAGGGATGCCGGATAGCGGAGACATATTGCCGGGCGCTGACTGGCGGGATTGTTTTGAGGGCGAGATGGTGACGCCGGAATCGTCATCGCTGGATGTGAGCAGGCTTCTTCTCGATCATCCCCCGGCATGGATCACCAGCCTGATGGCGCTTCGAAACGGCGTCGTCTCGCTTTTCGGCTTGAAAACGGTCGAACTGGCGGCGGGCACTTCGGCGGGCGGTTTTCCGGTTCTGTCATCCACGCCGCAGCGGACAGTTCTCGGCTTCGATGACCACCATCTCGATTTCCGGATCGTTGTCGATCTCGAAGGGGCCCCTAACTGCCAGTTGGTGAATGTCACCACCATCGTCAGGCGCAAGAACGCCTTCGGGCGGCTTTACATTTTCGTGGTCGGACCGTTTCATCGGCGCATCGTGCCAGCGACGATGCGCCCGTTTTGCACCAACGTTCGGCCTGTCAACATTAGGGATGAGACGGTCAGTCGACCCGCGTGAGAGTAAAGCCCTTTGCGCGCAGCAATTCGATCACGCCTTCCTCACCCGGCAGGTGCAACGCGCCGACGGCCATGAAGACGTTGCCTTTGGCAAGCTCGGGGGTCGCCCGATCCGCCATGACGTGATTGCGATCGGTGATGATGCGTTGCTCGAAGGCGGCATAACCCTGATCGCCCTCTGCCGGTTTTTTGGTGTCGAGGCTTTTCAGCATGGGCATGGTCATGCCGATATCACCAGCGACATAGAGATCGGTCATGGTGGTCATGATGTCGTCCATGCGATCGCCGAGTTCCAATGTTTCGATCAAAGCCTGCAGATGAAACTCCATCGGCAGTTCTGACATGGCCGTCAACTGCTCGACCATCGTTTCCAGACCGACGAGACGTTTTCCGTCCGCGAGCGCGTCTTCGGCCAGTTTCTTGTCGAGAAAGGAGAGGCCGGTTGCCTTGCGTGCGAACTCGCAGGCCGGAAGGGCGACGAAGCTTGACAGCATCCAGGGCTTCATGCGCGAAACGGCATTCAGCGGAATGCCACGCTCCTTGAGACCCTTTTCCAGGCGCGTGACATTTTCGGATGACAAAATGTCGGTGATCGACTTGCCATCCAGAAACATGGTGAGTTCGGGTTTGCTCAGCAGCGAGGTCGCGACCTTCTTGTCGTCGACGATTTCGTCCGATTCCACGATGACGGTCGCGGATTTTTCGAAGGCAGGTGTCGCGGCGGCAGGCATTCCCAGAACGCGTGGGTCGGTGACGTGCATCGTACCGAGAAGATAGGACGGTTCCGTTCCGGCCTTTTCGATGCGCCAGAAATTGCCCTTGCCATTGGGGATCGCGGCCGCTTCCTGTTCGATCTTCGCGAAGGCCTGCGGATCGGTCTTGCGCATGTCCACGAGAATATCGCTGCCGGTGCAAGTGATCTGTTGCTCCGCGGCTTCCGCTTCACCCAGCGAAAGCAACGTCATGAGCAGGATGGCGATGGCAGTTACATGCAGGGCCGCCAGCAGCCAAAGCAGGGCGTCGCCGGTTTTGCCCATCAGGGTGGCGGTGAAGTTTTGTGGCTTTATCAGGCTGTGCATGGGTCCAATCCGGTTCTTGTTTGCTTATAGAACGGCGGTTTGGATGTCTGGTTAATGATTGTGGTTAACCATTTCCTGCTTCATGCGCGCGGGTGGGCGTTGTCGTAGATTTCCAGCAATCTTGCGGTATCGACGCCGGTATAGACTTGGGTAGTGGACAGGCTGGCATGGCCCAGCAGTTCCTGAATGGTGCGCAGATCGCCGCCGCCGGCCAAAAGGTGCGTGGCGAAGGAATGGCGCAGCGCATGCGGCGTGGCGTTTTCCGGCAGGCCGAAAGCGCCGCGCAGTTTCTGCATTTCCCGCTGGATGATGGCAGGCTGGAGTTTTCCGCCGCGTGCGCCAAGAAACATCGGTTCATTCGCCGCCAGAGCATAGGGGCAAAGCTTCTTGTAGGCGTCGACCGCTTCCGTCACAACCGCCAGCAGCGGCACGATACGGGTCTTGTTGCCCTTGCCGGTGATGCGAAGGCTGCGGGCACCGGGCGGGATATCGGCCGGTGTCAGACCGAGCGCTTCGGAAATACGAAGTCCGCAGCCATAAAGCAGTGAGAGGACTGCTGCATTGCGGGCGGCGATCCATGGCTCTTCGTTCAATTGCGCCTCGGCCGTGGTGATTTTCAACGCCTGCCGGTCGGTTAGTGGTTTCGGCAGGGATTTCGGCTGTTTTGGCGCGCGCATGGCGGTGGCGCCGGCCGCATTGACGAGGCCCTTTTTTTGCAGGTGGTGAAGAAGGGAGCGCAGTCCCGCCAGATGCCGGCCGAGTGAACGCGCACCAACACCTTCCTTGCGCCGGTTGGCCAGAAAGGCGCGAAGATCGACCGGGCGCAGATCGGCTATATCGGCAATGGCGGCGGGCTTGCCGATGTAACCTGTAAGGAACGTCAGGAACTGGCGGGTGTCGCGCTCATAGGCCTCTACGGTATTGTCCGAAAGACGGCGTTCGCCGGCAAGGGCGGCAAGCCAGGACTGGCGTTCGTTCAACAGATCCGGTTCGGCAAATGTCAGGATTTCAGTCACGCAGCGCTCCATTCCGTGTCTTGACGCTATGCTCTTATGGTCAGCATTTGGTTAAGAGATGGACTTTGCAAAGCCCGCCCACTACATGCGAGCGGTTTCCTTTTTCATTTCGCCGGGGCATGGTCGCCACATCATGGCAAAAGATTCGTCCGATCTGTTTGGGGCTCTGTTCGACCCGCCGTCGCCCACGCGCACGGTGCCCGTTCTCGTGCCCATGCCGGCGCCCGGGCCTTATAGTTATGCCGTGCCGGAAGATATGGTGGTGGAGACGGGCTCTGTCGTGCAGGTGCCGCTCGGCCCGCGGCAGGTCTTCGGCGTGGTGTGGGACGATGCCGGAGAGAAGGGCGTCGATCCGAAGAAATTGCGGCCCATCACCAAGAGTTTCGAGTGCCCGCCGCTGAAGGCGGAGATGCGGCGCTTCGTTGACTGGGTCGCCGCCTATACGCTTTCGCCGCCCGGTCTGGTGGCGCGCATGGCGCTGCGCGCGCCGGCCGCCTTCGATCCAGAGCCGATGATCGAGGGGCTGCGGCTGACCGAAGGCCGGCCGGAGCGCCTTACCCCCGCCCGCGAACGGGTGATGGAACTGGCGGCGGAAGGGCATGGCTGGACGAAGAGCGGGCTTGCCCATGCCGCCGGCGTTTCCACCAGCGTTGTCGATGGCCTCGTCAAGCAGGGCGTATTCGAGACGGTTTTTCTGCCGGCGCCGCCTGTTGTGGCCGAGCCTGATCCTGACTATGCCGAGCCGCGACTGGAAGGCCCGCAGAAACAGGCGGCATCGGAAATCCTCGAGGACGTGCGCAAAGGCGGTTTTCATGTCTCGCTGATCGACGGCGTGACCGGCTCCGGTAAGACTGAGGTGTATTTCGAGGCGGTGGCCGAGACGCTCCGGCAAGGCAGGCAGGTCCTGATCCTGCTGCCCGAAATTGCCCTGACGGCCGCGTTTCTGGAGCGTTTTCAGGATCGCTTCGGCGCAAAGCCGGCGGAATGGCACTCGGATCTGTCGCCGCGCATGCGTGAAAAGGTCTGGCGGCAGGCGGTGACGGGCGAGGTGAAGGTGGTGGCTGGCGCACGCTCGGCGCTTTTCCTGCCCTTCGACAATCTCGGTCTCATCATTGTCGATGAAGAGCACGACCCGGCCTACAAGCAGGAAGACCGTGTCTTTTATAATGCCCGTGACATGGCCGTCGTCCGGGCGCGAATAGCAGAATTTCCTGTCGTGCTGGTGTCGGCCACGCCATCGGTGGAAAGCCAGGTCAATGGCAGTTCGGGGCGTTACAACACAATCCACCTGCACACGCGGTTCGGCGATGCGGCGATGCCCGATCTGCATCTTGTCGATATGCGCCGTCATCCGCCGGAGAGGCGAGGGTTTCTCTCACCCGTCCTGCTGCGCGGCATCGGCAAGACCATCGAGAAGGGTGAGCAGGCGCTGCTTTTCCTCAATCGCCGCGGTTATGCGCCGCTGACGCTCTGCCGGGTTTGCGGCCACCGTTTCCAGTGCCCGCAATGTTCCAGCTGGCTGGTGGAGCACCGGTTCCGCAATCAATTGCAGTGCCACCAGTGCGGCCACAACGAGCCGACGCCCGATCATTGCCCGGAATGCGGTACCTTCGATCACCTGGTGGCGTGCGGGCCGGGTGTGGAGCGCATTGCCGAGGAGGTGGAGAAACATTTCCCCGAAGCCCGCACCATCGTGCTCTCCTCCGATCTCATGGGCGTCAAGCGCCTGCGGCTGGAGCTGGAGGCGATCGTCAAGGGTGAGGCGGATATCGTCATCGGCACGCAGCTCGTTGCCAAGGGGCATAATTTTCCCCTGATGACGCTTGTCGGCATCGTTGATGCCGATCTCGGCCTTGCCAATGGCGATCCGCGTGCGGCGGAGCGAACGTTCCAGCTGCTCTCGCAGGTGACGGGCCGCGCCGGGCGCACAGGCTTGAAGAGCCATGGTCTCCTGCAAACCTACCAGCCGCAGCATCCGGTCATGCAGGCAATCGTTTCGGGGGATGCCGCGGCGTTTTACGAAAGAGAGATCGTCGAGCGGGAAAAGGCCGTTCTGCCGCCCTTCGGTCGCCTTGCCTCGATCATCGTTTCCGCCGATACGCGCGCGGAAGCGGAAACCCATGCGCGAGGTTTAAGGGCCGCCGCCCCGCAGGTTACGGGCATCATGCTGCTCGGCCCGGCGGAAGCGCCGCTTGCCCTGATCCGCGGCCGTCATCGTTTCCGTCTCCTGGTGCATGGCCGACGCAATTCCGACATGCAGTCTTTTCTCCGGACGCTGCTGGCCAACGGACCCAAGGAACGGGGCAGCGTGCATGTGCAGCTCGATATTGATCCGCAAAGTTTCCTTTGAACTTTGCCAATCAAGGCGTTTTCCCGCTGTCATGACCGTGTCATAACGCAGCAGGCGAAAAGAATGATTTGGGGAACGAGATGGAGTTTTATTTTCCTGCCGAATTCGGCGAGCAGCTGGCCTTCGGTGCGGCAGCGGTGTCGGCCGTGATCGGCCTTTTTTTTATGTTCGCGCCCGGTATTACGCTGCGCGCTTTCGGTCTGCAGCCGGCTGGTGAGCGCAGGGACGGCTACGCGCTCGTGCGTTCATCGCTTGCCGGGTTCTATCTTGGTCTTGGCGCCGCCGCCCTGCTTCTGGCGCAGCCCATGGTCTATCTCGCTTTCGGCGCGGCTTTCGGTCTCAGCGTGTTCGGCGGCATTCTCTCCATTCTCTCGGATGGAGGCGCAACCATGCGGAATTTCATACTCCTGGTTGTACACTTTCTGCTGTCCGCACTGTCGTTGAGCTACGTCTTCGGGCTGGTCTGAGGCGGGCTTTTGGGCTTTTGTGCCGCACCAAACCCGCATCCTGGGCGAAAACGGAAAATTTAAACGCATTCCCCCTTGCCCAAACGGCGCTTTCCGCTATTACGCGTGTTGCGAGTCCCGGCGTCCTATGCTAGACGGACCGCGAAATTGGGAAAAGGCAGGGGGGAATTCCGGTCTTTTTCGGGGAAATTGAAACGATTTCAAGAATTTGATGCGGTGGAGCCCCATCGCTGACAATCTTGGATGATTAGCAGGGAAAAAGTGCCCGTGGCAGACACCTCCCAGGGAACATCCGGTGTAGCGGAAAGGTATGCGTCGTCGCTTTTCGAGCTTGCTTTGGAAGCGGGTGCGGTTGAAGCGGTTGGAGCCGATCTGGACAAGTTCGGCGCACTTCTCGACGAAAGCGACGATTTGAAGCGTCTGGTTGCGAGCCCGGTGTTTTCCGCCGAGGATCAGTTCAAGGCAATCACCGCGATCTGCGAGAAGGCCGGCATTGCCGGTCTTGCTGTTAATTTCCTCAAGGTCGTTGCCAATAACCGCCGTCTCTTTGCCGTTCCCGGCATGATCCGCGCCTACCGCACCATTGCCGCCGCCCACCGCGGCGAAATCACCGCCGAGGTCACCTCGGCACATGCGCTCGACGAGGCGCAGGAAACTGAACTGAAAGCGGCGCTGAAGAGCGTTACCGGCAAGGATGTGACGATTTCCGTTACCGTCGATCCGTCGATCCTCGGTGGTCTGATCGTCAAGGTCGGTTCCCGCCAGATCGATACGTCTCTTCGCACCAAACTTTCCACCCTTAAGCTTGCACTGAAAGAGGTTGGCTGATGGATATCCGCGCCGCGGAAATTTCCGCAATTCTGAAAGATCAAATCAAAAATTTCGGCAACGAGGCGGAAGTCTCGGAAGTCGGGCAGGTGCTTTCCGTCGGTGACGGTATCGCCCGCGTTTATGGCCTCGACAATGTTCAGGCCGGCGAAATGGTCGAGTTCCCCGGCGGCATCCGCGGCATGGCGCTCAACCTTGAAGCCGACAATGTCGGTGTGGTTATCTTCGGTTCGGACCGGGACATCAAGGAAGGCGACACCGTAAAGCGGACTGGCGCTATCGTTGACGTTCCCGTCGGCCCGGAACTGCTCGGCCGCGTCGTTGACGCGCTCGGCAACCCGATCGACGGCAAGGGCCCGATCAATGCCGCCAAGCGTTCGCGCGTTGACGTCAAGGCTCCCGGCATCATTCCGCGCAAGTCGGTTCATGAGCCGATGTCGACCGGCCTCAAGGCCATCGACGCCCTCATCCCGGTTGGCCGCGGCCAGCGCGAGCTCGTCATCGGCGACCGCCAGACCGGCAAGACCGCTATCATTCTCGACACGATCCTGAACCAGAAGGCCATTCACGACAATGGTCCTGACGGCGACAAGCTTTATTGCGTCTACGTCGCTATCGGTCAGAAGCGTTCGACCGTTGCCCAGTTCGTAAAGGTTCTGGAAGAGCGCGGCGCGCTGCAGTATTCGATCATCGTTGCTGCAACGGCTTCCGATCCGGCTCCGATGCAGTACCTCGCACCGTTTGCCGGTTGCGCCATGGGCGAATATTTCCGTGACAACGGCAAGCACGCTCTCATCGGCTACGACGACCTTTCCAAGCAGGCTGTTGCCTATCGTCAGATGTCGCTTCTGCTGCGCCGTCCTCCGGGCCGCGAAGCTTATCCGGGCGACGTTTTCTACCTTCACTCCCGTCTTCTCGAGCGCGCTGCAAAGCTCTCCGACGAAATGGGCGCTGGTTCGCTGACGGCTCTGCCCGTTATCGAAACCCAGGGTAACGACGTTTCTGCCTTCATTCCGACCAACGTGATCTCGATCAC
>CAACXH010000143.1_pt1 | contig 22584 bp, 18 predicted proteins | sample 2275881 | NCBI WGS metagenome assembly CAACXH01 (sample SAMEA5312483, study PRJEB27640) | indoor metagenome | biome: indoor environment; feature: controlled; material: polymer antistatic dissipative epoxy resin | place: Italy | collected 2014-05-27 | reverse complement strand
CATGTTGCCGGCGCCGTCTTCGCCAGCGAGGTGGTGATCCATCTCCGCATTCAGGGCACGCTCTGTCAGCGCCTTCTTCAGCGAATCGAGCAGACCGCCCTGCTCGAAGGCGGCACTGGCAGCGCCGCCCGCCAAAAGCTGATCGAGAAGCTCATTCGGTATGGCAGGTTCTTTGCGTCGTGACATAGTGGGACTCCTTGTTGCCCATTATGCCCGGCCACACACGGAAATCCTGACAGTCCCGGGGGACTGCGTCATCCAGGCCGGCATCAGCGTCGCCAAGGGTAACGTCCACAAGATTTCGGCGGCGATTAGGTTCGTCTATTTCCTCACATAAAGGCCTGCCGCTTGGTCTAGCACTGATCCTGGCTGCCAACGCGGTGGCTCTTGCCTTACCACTATCCTTTCCAGGCTTGGTGAATGTGGCCATGGCCCTGGTAGCCATATTGCTCGTTGCAGCCTGGGGTTGCGTCGCCATATGCCGACGCAGCCGCAGAGCGTTCGTTAAAACATCGGACTTACTCAATGACGCGCGCTGGACCAATTTTCTGGCTGCGATATGCTTTATAGGCACGCTGGGTTGGACTGGGAGCCTGCTGGTCCATAATGATCTGAGTTCCGCCACCATGGGCTTCATGCTCTCATTTGGCATGCTGCTCTTCCTTCATGGACTGATCTTTCATCCCTTGGCTGCTGCGGGGAGCGCAGCGATGCTGGCGCTGGCCGGCCTGTTTCACATGAGCCCGTGGCCAGAACTGGCCGCCCTGCCCGGCAAGATGATATTGGCCGCACCTTGTCTGATGGCCTTGCTGGCCATTGCACTGCATTGGCGCCGGCACAAGCAGATGGCGTCAACCCGCCAACGTGCACGCGAGGGCTATCTTGGGCATGGGCTTCGCTCCGACATGCCGCCGGTCGGTGATGAGACAAGCGCCATCTTGCGTCCGGTCTGGCCAGGGCAACTGGCATATCAGCTAAGGCAGTTGCGAGGACGCGCAGTCAGTATCGGGGAGCGTCCTGAACAAAAAGCGCAACAGGATGAAGTGGAAAGCTTCGTCCATTACGACCTTCTGACCGGCCTTCCTCACAGGCTCGCATTTCAGGATCAATTTGATCTTATCCTGTCCAGCCCGGGCTTTCACGCAGCACTTCTCTATATAGATCTGGATGGCTTCCGTCTCATCAACGACCTTCGTGGCAACGGCATTGGCAACAAGATACTTTCTGCAATGGCCGGGCGCCTCGCCCAGGCGTGCCTTGATCCACTCATGACAGTGAGCCGACTGGGCAGCGACGAGTTCGCCGTGGTGCTGCCCGGCTATGACGCTCGCAGCGCGACAATCTTCGCGCGGCATCTGCAGGATCGATTGAAGGCACCGATATTGGTGGCGCAGCAGAGGATCGTCATGACAGCGTCAATCGGGGTTGCGCTCGCCCCTGAACATGGACTGCAAGGAGACAAGCTGCTCGCTCGCGCAGGGATAGCGCTTGCCGCAGCCAAGGCACGGGGAAAGGGACAGCTATGCCTTTTTGCACCCGATATGGAGCAGCGCCTCCATGAGCGCGCGATGATCGAAGCGCGCCTTCGTCTCGTACTCGAGAGCCAGGACGGTTTTTTTGTCTTCTATCAGCCAATCATGGCCTTTGGTCGCGAGGAACCTGTAGCCAGGGAGGCGCTTGTACGCTGGTTCCATCGCGAAGCCGGCTGGATCCCTCCTTCACGGTTCATCGAGATCGCCGAACAGAGCGGCTTGATTGCAGCCCTGAGCGATTTAGTGATCAGCAAGGCCTGCAAGGACGCTACCAACTGGACAGACGGCGCCTGTCTCGCGATAAATATTTCGGCAAGCCTTCTGGGCCGGGGATATTTGCCCGACCGAATTGCGCGTGCGCTGCTTGAATCGAGGCTTCCAGCTGCGCGGCTTGAGCTCGAAATCACCGAAACCGCACTTCTTGACGATAATGAGCGCGTGCTCGAAGAATTGCGTACCATCCAGAAGATGGGCGTTTCGATTGCTCTGGACGATTTTGGAACCGGCTATTCTTCGCTTTCTCACCTGCGCGCCTTCCCTTTTCAAAAAATCAAGATTGATGGCAGTTTCGTTCGAGATGCAGCTTTGAACCCCAATTGTGCCGCAATCGTTCATGCGATCGCGGATCTGGGGAAGCGATTGGGCGTGGCGACCGTGGCTGAGGGCGTTGAAACGCTCGAGCAACTGGAATTTGTGCGTAGCCAGGGCTGCCAGCAGGTTCAGGGCAACTTCTATTCTGTCCCCCTGCCCAGCGAAGAAGATTTGCCGCGCATTCGCGCTCTTTCCAATTATGATGTGTCGAGAGGCACGCTTGCTGCATCAGACAGACCAGATGATTTCGAGCCATGGCATGAATCGTCCTCGCGACCCTGACCATGCTCGCGGGACTGGTGAACCTTCCAGTTCCGATGGGCAAGCTATCGGCGCAACCTTATATTGCGACACGACCTCCCAATATCGTTTTCGCTTCATGTTCCCGCATATTCCAAGTTGCAGCAGATCGCTTTATTTGACATGAACTTGGTCATGATGCCCCGCGACATCAACAGTCCCGCTCATTTTCGCTGGTCCCGGCGTACGGGACGCATCATCGATGCAGTCTGCTTTTGCCTATTGATGCTTGTGGTCGGCACGGTCATCTACGGCCTCTTGCTGCGCGCGATGTACGAGCATAGCTATTATGGCGCTGCGGCCCTTGCCCTATTGGGTGCACTGGTCATGCTGATCGGCCTTGCGCAGCAAACAATTGCGGCGCGTGATGCCGCGACCTGGCGCGCCATGGCAGAATGGCAAATACGCGCTGCGCGAACGCGTTCTGCCAGTGCGGCCGGACAGGCACACGATGCTGATGGCCAGGGCGACCCTAGTTCCTCGCTTTATTATGAGCATCTGCTCGAAGCGCTCATCATCGACATTCAGGAGTCGGACGGGCAGGAATTGGGCGGGCAGGAATTGGGCGGGCAGGAATCCGGCGGCCGGGAAACGCGCGAGCAGAAAGTGAACGCTGCCGATATAGATCAACTATCGGATGGCAGGAACGGTAAACATCGTGGCAGGTGACCCCCAGGTCGAGCTTGGAGAAACCATTCCGCGCTTCTTCACGCATTGGATCGCCTCCTGCTTTGGCCATTTTCTCATGGTCCTGTTGCCGCTCGTCGCCGCCTGGCCCCATCCGCTGGAGGGACCTGACTTTCCGCGCTGGTGGTCGGTGCTGCTTTTCGCCGGCGTGACCTCCATCGCCGCAGCCATCATCAATGCAAACCTGCCGGTTACCGCGAGAGAATTGGTCAAGAGCGTAGCGCTTGGCTTTGCGCTCAATGCCACCGGCGTCATCCTTAAGATTGCCTGATACCAAAAGGGTAAAATGGCAAGAAAGCGTGCGAAGAGGCAGGCATGTCAGCGGATCTTTATCTTCAACTGCAATGGCTCCCTTCGCCCAGCGCCGGGTGGCGCACGGAGCTGCGGGCGGTGGCACAGGCAGAAAATGTCGGCAAGGCCCTGCGCGCGCTTTCGAACTATGCTTTAAGTGCCAACCAACTCACCCAGCTTGGACGCAAGATCACCGACATGGTCGCGGCCGGCGCGCGGTTGGAGGGGTTTACCCCCTTTCGCCTGGGCCTCGTCTCCAACGCGACGCTCGACCTGCTCGTGCCTCTTCTGGTTGCATCGGCTGCGCGCCAGGGCATCCTGCTCGAATGCATCAAGGGCAATTTCGGGCAGGCCATGCAGGATGCGCTGGACGGGAATTCGCGGATCAATCAGGCCCGATGCGATGCGGTCCTGATCAGCCTTGATCATCGCGAACTGGTGTCCCTTTCCGAAGGACAGAAGGATCCGGTGGAGGGCGCCCTAATGAGGCTGCAGGCCATCAGGGATGGCCTCGCCGCCCATGGCGGCGCGCCTGCCATCCTTCAGACCATCGCCCCGCCGCCGGAAAATCTCTATGGCAATTATGAGCGGCGCGCCTTTGAAAGCATAAGGGCACGCGCGGCACGCTACAATGAGAGGCTGCTCAAATCCCTCGAAGGCAGTTCGGATCATCTTCTTGATGTTGACGCCATCGCGCAGGTCGTTGGGGCATCTCAATGGCATTCGCCGGGCGAGTGGCATATTGGGAAAATACCGTTTTCACTGAAAGTTAGCCCTTATTTTTCAGATCAGGTCGCACGTTTGCTAGGCGCGATTTCTGGCAAGTCGCGCCGGGCCTTGGTCCTGGACCTGGACAATACGCTCTGGGGCGGTGTCATCGGCGACGATGGCCTGGAAGGCGTTCACCTTGGCCAGGGCGACGCGTTGGGGGAAGCCTATCTAGACGTCCAGCGCTTTGCACTGGATCTGCGCGCGCGCGGCGTCGTCCTGGCCGTCTCGTCGAAAAATGATGATGCAACCGCGCGGGACATGTTCCGCAAGCATCCCGACATGCTGATCAGGGAAAAGCATATTGCGGTCTTCCAGGCCAATTGGTCCGACAAGGCCCGCAACATCGAGGCCATTTCGCGAACCCTCGACCTTGGGCTGTCCGCCTTCGTCTTTCTCGATGACAATCCGGCAGAACGTGCCCTTGTCCGCCAGATGCTGCCCGATGTCGCCGTGCCTGAGCTGCCCGATGATCCGGCCCTTTACGCCAGGACCCTGGCGGCTGCAGGCTATTTCGAAACCCACCTCATGTCGCACGAAGATGCCGAGCGCAGCGCTTATTATGAAGCCAATGCGCAGCGCGCTGCCCTGGCCGATGCCTCAGGAGGGCTGGACGCCTATCTCGCCTCGCTCGACATGGAAATCGGCTTTGCGCCCTTTTCTTCAGGTGGCCTTGAGCGGGTCACCCAATTGATAGCCAAATCCAACCAGTTCAACCTGACCACGCGCCGCTACGCTGCCCATGAGGTCGCGCAGATGGCAAAGGATCGCGACCTCCACACGATCCAGGTGCGTCTGCGCGATATATTTGGCGACAATGGCATGATCAGCGTCATCATCCTCAGGCCCCTGGAGCCGGAAGTGTGGCGGATCGACAGCTGGCTGATGAGCTGCCGGGTGCTTGGGCGTGGCATCGAAGCGATGGTGCTTGCTGAGATATGCCGCGCGGCGCAGGCCAGGGGCATCGCAATTGTCGAAGGGGTGTATAATCCGACCCCACGCAATGGCCTGGTGCGCGACCATTATGCGCAGTTGGGCTTTTCTTTGCTGCGTACGGAGGCTGATGGAACAACATATTGGCGCCGCTCCACGCTTGCGCCCGTGCCGTGCGCGCATATCAGGATGATGGACGCGCCTATGTCCCAGGAAGATCCGGCGCTGGCGTAGCTGCACCGATTACCGCGCGGCTACCGCTCGCTCGTCCAGCCACGGTCCGCTCAAACGGCCCCGAGATGATCCAGCGTTCGGCGGCCGCGCCTCCCGCTTGCCCCGGAGCGGTGGCGACAGCACGGCTCGCGGGCACAATATCATTGTTCGCGCCCATAGTAGCCCCATCATGGCCGATTATGGGCCTGTCCGAAAGCGCGACGCTCGCTGCAATATTTCCGTCCTTGGGCGCCTTGTCGTCGCGCGCTTCAACCAGTGCCTTTTCCTGCCAGAATGAAAGATTTTCCTGCCCGCTATAATGGGCGGAAAAAGCCTTGGGCTCGCCCCAGCCACCTTGCCAGCGATAGAAGATGTGCGTGCCTACCGCGGCAATCTTGGAGAGGCTCGCCGCCCAATAAGGGACGACATAATTGGCGTGATAATGCGTCGCCCATCCCACAGGCGCATGGACATATCCCCCCAGTGCAGCGGACGCCACCTCTCGTGCACGCGCCCACAGGTAGGGCACGGGTGCTCGTGCAAGTGCGCCGTCGCAGGCGAAGGTGAACTGACAGCCAGTCGGGCGCTGCGCGCCCTGAAAAACGACGGCGCACACGCTGTGCGGATAGGCTGGATGACGAACCCGATTGAGGACAACCTGGGCAACAGCCCTCTGGCCATCGAGCGGTTCATTGGCCGCCTCATAATAGACTGCTGCCGTCAGGCAGTCGAGCGAACGGGAAAGGCTCATGCCCCTATCCTTGCTCGTCATGCCCTTGCCTCCGTCCTTGCCCCCGTCCTTGCCCATGTCCACGAGAAAGGCGCGAGCAGGCACGATAGCATGATCATCAAGCGCAACCGCCTCGTTGAACTCCCTCGCCATTTGCGGGCTGAGTGAGCGAAGCGAGGCGGGCGCAAAGGGCGCGGAGGCAATGGGAGGCAGCGTTGTGCTGGCCTCCAAGCGGTGGACAGGGACTTCGAGCGACGCCCCATGCCCAACTTGTCGCCCCCATTGGCTCCAGGTCATGGCGATTGCCGAAATGAAAATGAGCGTGAAAGCAAGAAGCATTGGCACGAATATCGGCCGGCGCCTGGGAATATTGGACTCATATAACCAGTCCAGATCGGGGCGAACCGGATCAGGCTCGTCAAAGCCCCTATGCTGATCTTGCCCTGACACGAGGATCGCATAAGGGGAAAGAGAGCAAAGTTCAACATTGGGCGTCATTGGGGCAGGCCCGATGGTGGTTTTGCAGGTTCAGTTGTTTAGAGGAGGCCATGAATATGCTTACAGCGTTTCTATTGCTCGCAGGCACCATGGCACAGTCGCCTGTCGCCATCGGGTATCTTAATGCCAACGGGCTCATGGAAAAATGCGAGTCCGGCTCCGCGCCGATGCTGTCCTATTGTTTTGCTTATATTGCCGGGGTCAACGACACCGCCAAAGCCTATGAATCCTGGCTCAACATGCGCGAATATTGCCTGCCGCCGGCAACCCCACAGGGGGATCTGCGCCGCATATTTGTTGAATATCTCAAGTCCAACCCCGGCCATGGCACCGGCGAAGCAGCCTCGGTCATCATCGTGGCTCTTAAGGAAAAATATCCCTGCGACACATGATTGCCGGCAAGGTCGGCACGGCAATGCGGCTGCGCGCCTGACCTTGTGCCCCGACGCCCCGTTCGTTCAGGCGAACCAGGGCGCCGGAGCCCCGAGGCCGGCGGGGAAAAGCCGGCCTGCGGGATCATATTGGCACATTAGCTCCAGGCCATGACGGCATCTTGTTCGAACAGCCTGGATCCAATTAGTCTGCCCCGACTCAGGCGGGGTCTTCCTCATAATTGTAGCGATAATAGTCGGCAGACGGGCCATAACCAGATTTGCGACTATTATATTTGGTGACCACAGCACCAATAAGCCGGCCATGCGCGCGATTGAGGCGCGAGACGGCATTTCGCGTCTGTCCGAAATGAGCGCTTCCTGCAGCACACACGAAAATGGTCGCCTCCGCCGCAGCGGTGAGCTCGGTCGCGTCGGCAAGTGCAAGCACCGGCGGCCCATCGAGAATGACGAGGTCATAATCGTCGGCGAGGGTGGCAAGCAGTTGCTCGACGGCATCGCCTGCAAAGAGGTTGGCAGGATCAGGCGGCAGCGGACCACTCGGGAGGAACGCGGCATTGGGGATGCCCATGGGCAGAACCGCCTCACTGATCGTGCAGGTGCGGGCCAGGACGGAAGAAAGCCCCTTATCTGGCTGACGCATATTGAGAAAGCGATGCAAGGACGGGCGACGAAGGTCAGCATCGATGAGAAGCACCTTGCGACCGACCAGCGCAAAGCCTCGAGCCAGGGCGAAGGAAGTGGTGGACTTGCCCTCACCCTTGCTTGAGCTGCTTACCAGGATCGAATGGAACAACCCCTGGTTCGACGACAGTTCGACAGCCGTCCGCACACTATTATAAGCCTCGCTGATCTCCGCCTTGGTATCTTCAAGCTCGGCCAGCGGCGCACCACCCTCTACCTCGGGCACCACGCCCAGCAGCGGGAGGTGCAGCTTGGTTTCGACATCGCCTGGGTCACGGATGGCATCATCAAGCCGCTCGCGCGCAATCGCGTAGAGCAGAGCCAGACCAAGGCCGCAAATCGTCGCCAGGGCAAGGTTTAGCAGCGGGCGCGGGGACGTCGGCTTGCGCGGCGTCTCGGCCTGATCGACGATCGAGATATTGTTGGTCGCGACCCCTGATTCAGCACTGACTTCCTTGAACCGCTGCAGCAGGCTCTCGTAGAGCTGGCGGTTGGTATCCACCTCGCGCTGGAGGATATTATACTGAACCGAGCGATCCTGTTCGGCGAGCGTAGCCCCCTTGAGCGCTGCAACCTGTGCCTCAAGGGCCTTATATTGACGATCGGCGGTCAGATACTGGTTGCGGATCGAATTGCGGATGCTCTCGGCGAAATTGCGGATCTGGCGGTCGAGTTCACTCACCTGCGCACCGACTTGCGTCACGGTGGGGTGTTCAGGCGTAAGGCGCTGGCGCAACTGGGTGAAATCAGCCATGAGTTCGGCGCGGCGCTGCAACAGACGCTGCATGCCGTCATTGCCAAGAACTTCAGGCAAGGTCATGAGCGAAGCGCCCCGGGCCTGTTCCCAGCGCTCCATGGCCTGGGACCGCGCGGCAGCGGCAGATGCATAATTTTCATTAAGCTGGACAAGATTGGCCGTCACCAGCGAGCGAGGGCCACTGGCCTGCCAATCCTGCTTTGCCCCCGAACTGGCATCGATCAGCCGCGCTGAACGCGCATAGCTGATCAGCGCGCGCTCTGATGCTTCAAGCCTTTGCTTGGCCAGGCCAAGCTGCTTTTCGAGGAAGTTGCGCGAATAGGTGGAAGTGGAGAATTTCCGCTGGATATTCCCCTCGATCACATTTTGCGCATAGCTGTTGGCCACGCGATCAGCGAGAGCCGGATCGCGGCTTTTGAACAGGATACCGACCACGCGCGAGTTGCGCTTGAGATCGACATCGAGATTCTTCTGGAGAGTGTTGAGTACCGTCTCTTCGCGGCGCCCCCGCTTGTCTCCAAGGACAGGGCCGACCCCCATCTGTTCAAGGAACCTGTCGTTCGCCGCAAGTCCCAGACTATCAGATACCTTCTTGGCGGTTGACCTGCTCTTGATGATGTCGACCTGGGTCTGAAGAAAGCGATCGGCATCTGCTCCACCAATAACCGTCTGGTCATCTTCAGTGCCGAGCACCTTTGCGACCTGTTGGTCGATCTGCACGCTCGACCGCGCCTCATAGACGCGCGGCATCACCAGGATCGAGAGAATTCCAAGCGCGATGCAACCGCCAAGAATAAGCCCCATCACGAGCCGGTTGCGATAAACCGTCGCCCAGAGTGCGCGCAGATCGAAAAATGGTTCATGGCGTTCATCTTCGAGGAGATCGTAATTCTCGATCTCTTCCTTGCTCGCCATATGAAGCCTGTTGGCGCTCATCATGGGTCAGCCCCCTTCCCTGTACCGGCTAGAATTGCGCAAAGACATTGAGGAGCGGTGCTGCGCGCAGCACGTCATGCCAGGCTTGCTTGGTGCCACTATGGCCCACGATCACGATATCGCGCGCGAGAATTGCAGGATCGGCATCTTCGGCGCGGCGGATCCGTTCAAGATTGAAGGCTGCAGCATAGCGCTTGTCGCCAATGAAGCGAATGACCACGACCTGATCCAGAGCGGCATTTTCGGTTTCCCCCTTGGCCAGCGCAACGACATCAAGAAGCGTTGTGGGCCCCTGCAGCGGGAAGATGCCAGGCTCGGTCACCTGCCCCTGGACAGTCACGTTTTGCGAGACTGAACTTGCTATGCTCACAGTGACCTGAGGATCGACATAGAAGCGCGCTGCCTTGGCCCGGACCTGCTCGGCAAGCTCGGTGGTGGTTAGGCCTGCGGCATGAACACGACCGATGAGCGGCATCGAGATGTCGCCTGCGGCATCGACCTGCATGCCCTTTGCCGACATTTCGGGCTCCTGGAAAAGGGTGATGTCGATCCTGTCGAGTTCGCCAATATGATAGAGTTGCGCCTTGGGCCCGCCAACGGGCGCCGGAATCTTCGCGTAGGATTCTTCACCTTGCGAAACATTGGGCCCGATAGAACTGCTGACACAGGCAGAAAGCATCATTCCTGCTGCAACTGCCAAGAAAATGGACCGCATCATGGTCTTGCCCCCAATATTTTCTTTACCTTATCAGCCAAAGAACTGATCTGGCAATATCTTGCAGTTGCTCAGTGAGCCAATGAATCGACCCGCGTTAGAACCACATCGTCGATGAAGAAGGCGCTGGAGATGGCGTCATTGCCTTCCAGTTCGAGCTGGAGTTGCTGAACGGGGCATTGCGAACCGACCGTCATGAGCGCCTCACCTTTTTTCCATCCCTCGCGCATATTCTGCCACCGCAGCGCAAGCGCCGGCGCGGGCATTTCGTCGCCGGGGCAAATGACGCGCCAGGCAATGCGCGAGCCCCCCTGACCCCTGGACTGGTAAAGGAAGGAGAAATGATAGCGGCCTGGCGCAAGAACAAGCGTCTGGGCAAGGACGGCCCCTTGCGCGAATCCGTCGCTTGTCACCATCAGCGCCTGCCCCTTCCAGGATGTATCGGGATCGGCGATCACGACATGCGCGCCGGCAAGCCCCGTACTGCGCCAGGCAAGCGCAGGGCCAGACTTGTCCACCATCTCAGTCGCAATCGAAAAGCCGCCATCGCCGACCAGCCCCTTGCCGTGACTGGCCTCCCAGATATGCCGAACCGATTGCCAGTCACCCCGGTCACCGAGGCGCCAGCGGATCAGCGCGGTCTCGTTCGCGGCTACGGGCGCTGGAGTCCGATCCAGTCCGCTGATCACCGCCAGACTTGTCGCCACATCAGCTTCGCGTGCGAGCGCGTTAAAATAGGCCTGGCGCCACCCCGGCTTTACGGCGAGCGCGGATATCACAGCCTGGCGCCCTTGCGGATCCGCACTGATTGCTACCAGCTGGGAGAGAAGTGCCTGCGTGGCACGATCGCGCCGCAACAATGCATCCATACGCGCAATTGCCGCGTCAAAAGCACGAAATTCAAGCGCGCGGCCGACCAGCCAATATTGCGTGACCTCTTCACGCCATCCAAGACTTGCCGCTGTCTCGAGCATGCGATTGCCCCGCGCCCGATCGCCCTGCGCGAGAAGGCCAAGGCCCAGTGCGCGCACGGCGACAGCATCAAGCGGCGCGATCGCCAAAGCCGCTCTTGCCGGGACGAGCGCTGCTTCAGGCTTGTCTGCACGATCCGCCGCATCCGCCTTGATGGACCAGCCTTCTGCCATCCAGGGCGCAACAGCAACGGCATTCTCGCCGTCCCGAGCCAGGATGGCCGAGCGGGCCCATTGAATGGCGACGACCTGCCAGGCTGCCAACAGGGACAGCACGGCGAGAATGGCATAGCGAGCCATGGAACCGGCGCCCTTGCGCTGGCTTGCCAACGGCGCGTGCGCGCCCATGATCAAACCAAGCAGCAATGCCGCGACTATCGCGATCGAGAGCATCCGCAAGGGATAGTCGACGAGCGAGAAGGCCAGGAGGATGAAAAGCCCGCCAGCGCAAGCCAGGATCAAGGCCCGCATTCGGGGCGGATTGGATGGCCTAAGCCCATGGAAGGTCGCGCCGACAATCAGGGCCAGGACAAGAGCGGCCAGGATGAGGCCGGGCAGGCCTGCCTCCAGAGCAAATTCGAGATAATCATTATGCGCATTATTGACCCGCAACGGCCCGACCTGCTCAAGCGGCTCGACTGTGGGATAGATTGTCCGAAAGCTTCCAAGACCGCTGCCGGCCGGGAAATATTCACCGATGGCGTGGCGCGTATTGGACCAGTAGGCGCCACGATCATCCTCAGCCACCGTCGAGAAACGTTCAAGAATATGCTGAACGACAGGAGTTGGCACCATGGCAAGCCCCATCAGCGCGGCAGCCCCCAGTCCCCAGAACAGCTTTCGACCGGTAGCGCCAGCAATATAGGCGACACCAAGTGCAACCATGATCGCAACGGGTAGCAGCATGATCCCGGTTCGCGACGTGGTCGCAAGAACCCCACCGCTCATGATCATCGCCAGAATGAGAGTTATCAGGCTTCCGCGCCCAGCCGGCGCGCGCCTGCTGCGCCGTTCCGAATCCAATGCAAGCGGGGCGGGCGACAATATGATCGCGAGTAACAGGAAAGTGGCCTGATGGTTGCGATTGATGAAAAGGCCGACACCTGCCCCCTGATGCGCGGTTTCATAAAGGTAGAAGGGACTCCCCGCCCCTGCACCAAATTGCAGAATGCCAACAGCAGCGCTGAGCGTGGCAATACCCAGGAATATCGCCAGATATCGCCGCAGATCCTCTCGCGACGCGCGAGAGGACAGCAAGAACATGAGGAATGGCGGCAGACTCACGAAGATCGTCGCCCAGCTCTTGTCGGGCGTAAGGCTCAGGGCATGCCATTTGCCTGCCCAGCCAGCCTGCTCATAAATGGCGATCGCATTGTCTCGACCAGGAAAATCATGCCAGATTGCCGGCGGAAGGGGAAGGATCTGGGCAAAAAGAAGAGCAAGCCACGCCCCCCATAAGAGACAGGCCATCTTGAAGTAAATCGAGCGCCCGACCCAGACGAAACGCTGCCCTTCAACAAAAAGCAGGACGGTCGACAGGAGGCATATCAGGCCGGTGAGGAGCGGATGGGCGCGCCCGGCACCTCCCAGCACAAGCGCGACGAGAAGAAACAGTTCGCCCCCTCTGCTTGCGATCATATCCATGGCCGTGCGCGGAGCGAATTTGTTCAAGGCAAATTGCATCAAGTTCAATACCGTCACGACATTTGGCACTGATCATCACGGCGTTCCAGTCGACCCGAGTAAGTCGAAAGGAAAACCCCAAAATGCGTCAGCGAAGGCAAATTTGGCACCCTGCAAAAGCAGGAGCAACATGCACAAGAAAACCCCGGCTATTGACCATCAATAGCCAGGGCCTGCCACGGCTGCACCCTATGGCATTCGCCTTTTTAATTAGGGCTGGAGTCGTCGTCGCCACCCGAGGCGATGATCGCGATCAGACCGCCAGCAACAATCACACCGCCACCGATCAGAAGTGCCTTCTTGGGCGACTTGCTCGCGGTTGTGGTGCTGCTCGTCGAGCCGGCATCCTGACCAGGTGCTGCAGCTGCAGCAGCCGGCGCGGCCGCCGTCGAAAGCGCAAGAAAGGCCGGCCGCGTTTCACGTGCCTGCGCAGCAAAGGCCGAACCAAAGGCGACCGCGATTACGGTGCCACCAAGAATCGTCTTCTTAATCATGCTTTGCTCCCAACGCCTGCGACCATATTCATGGCCCCCTCTGCTATCATTTCCTATGACATCTCGGACACAACAGGTCAACAAGAACAACATGCAGAATAGCCAGAGAAATGATGACCCGTAAATTCGCCGACATCTGACCGATTCTGGGGCAATAGCACAAGCCCCGCAAATAGGGCTGGAACGTGAAGATCATTGGTTTGCAAATAAGGGCTGCGCCATTTCGCGTTGAGGCTGAGAGCTTCGCCCCGCTTCCAGCCCCATCGCGAGCCAGCGACTCACATGGGCAGCGACGGAAATTTCCTGAACATATTACCGTACCCAGCTAAAGGATCGCGATCGATTCTTCGCCTGTGAAACATAGAGCTCGGCCAGCGCAGCCAGACTATTTGGAACGCCGCCCTCTTCACCGCCAGGCTCTGCCCCGATATTTGCAAGAAACAACTGCGCTTGCGCGAGCCAGGATGGCGCGTCCGGCGAAAAATGGACTTTCCATTTCGGGTGCATCAATAACCAGCTTCGGACCACGCGATCATGGGAGGTGGCATAATTGTCCAGCAATAGATGGACTTCACTTTGCGGCGCCACCCCGATATTGACCCGGTCAAGAAAGGCAGGAAAGGATGCGGCACGCGGTCGCAGCTTCCTATCCGCTCCGGAAACCATGATCGCCTCTTCGACCCTCTCCAGAAGATCAGCCAAGCAGCCCTTGCCCATGCCGGGCCGACCAAGGGCGGAGATGACATCCTGGCCTGACGCGCCCGCGCCCGCCTCCAATATGAGGGCACGCCTGCCGGGCGACATGTAAAGTCCTGCGGCGCGCAAGCTCACATCAGCCAGCGCCGGAGCCCGGTCGCCCCCTGCAGAAACACCCTGATGGGGCCGAAGGCCAAATGCGGCCCATATCCGCCTGATGCTGCTTTGCGACATCCCCGTCTCCTTAGCCATGGACCGGATGGTCCAATGACTGGCGCCTTGGGGATGGGTTGCAATGGTACGGCGAACAAGATGATTTGCCTTGGAGGGCGTTATGCTGCGCGGGCGCCCGGATCTCTGGCCATCAGTCAGGGCCTCGACCCCGCCCCGGGCATAGCGCCTACGCCACTTGCCAACGGTCTGCTCGTGCATACCGAGCTGATCTGCGACATCCTTGCTTGGCAGACCCTTGGCGCATAGCAATATCGCCCGATATCTGTCGGCCAGAAAGGGCGGCAGTCCCTCTCGGCCAAGTTCTGCTTCAAGAAAGCGGACCTGTTCGTCACTAAGGTCAACCTTTCTTGCCCGCCGGCCGCCCGACATACTCAATTCTCCCACCTGATCGCCATCATGTGCGCCTGCCCCGCTCCCGGTGCAATCAGGCGTCTATCGAGATCAATTCCTGCCGATCGTCCTCCAGATAAAGGGCGGTCAACGTGCCGGTGCGATAGGCGCCTGTATCGATGCCAATTCGGTTGCCGCGGAATTGCACATTGGTCTCGATGCTATGGCCGTGCACAATGACCGCTCCATGATCGCGCGGATCATCGAGAAAATCATCGCGGATCCACAGCAAATCGTCCCGCACCTGCTTGCGCAGCGCAACACCCGGCCGAATGCCCGCATGACAGAAAAAATAATCGCCCGACCTCGCCGTCAACGGCAGCCTGCGCACCCAATCGACCAAACTGGAAGGAATGGCCGCGCGCAACTCGCGCAAATATCGGCGCAAATCCATCCCGTCTTCAGGCGGGGCCAGTCCAAAGCTGCGAACCGTTTCGGCGCCACCAAAGCGAAGCCAACCCTGCAATATTTCGAGATTACCATCGATCGCCTGGACCATCGCTTCTTCATGATTTCCTTGAAGCACCAGGACACGATTGCTCCTGCGCTGAAGGTCGTGCAAAAAGCCAAGAACTCGCGCGCTGTCAGGTCCGCGGTCGATCAAGTCGCCCAGAAACAGGATATGAAGGGACTTTGCCGGCGAGAGGTCGCGGTTGTGGCGTCCTATCTCATCAATCAATTTCTCGAGCAGGTCATATCTTCCATGCACGTCGCCGACCGCATAGATTCGCTCACCAGCATCCGTTTTTGGTAAATTCGCGTTTCGACCCGACATCATATGGACAGCATGCATGGACATCATTTATTCTCTCACCGCATGCAAGGTCAATCCATAGCTGCAGTCGACCAGCGCGTTGCCGAATTTCTTCACGCAAACTGGAACAGGGCTATAGATTTTATGCACGGGTTGCGTCATGTCTTTGCGTGTAATGTTCATGTCGATGAACTGGGGGCTTGAGGCGACATGCGGGCAGATGGGGACCCTGGACGCATCAATCAGAGACAAGTGGCAGGAGGCGTGCGCTCGATCGAGACTGCCCCCCTCCCCCCTGCGACCCATAGTGGCAATATACACGTCTTGCCGCTACAACGGGGTGATGCCAGGCGCGTTTTGCTGGTCGCCTCATCGGGGGGGCACTGGATTGAGCTTTGCCGCATGACTTCAGCCTTTGCGCGCTGGGACTGCCAGTTTGTGAGCACCGCCGCCGGAATGACCCCGCCGCAGGGGCGGCGCCCCGTGCTGCAAATCAACGACAGTTCGCGTGACGATCTGCGAACGATGTTGGGATCAATACGTCAATTGCGCGCCATCATTCGGGAATTTCGGCCGGAACTCATCGTTTCCACAGGCGCAGCGCCAGGCGCACTAGCAATTCTTCTTGGAAAATTTTCTGGAGCACGAACAATCTGGATTGATTCCATAGCCAATAGCGAAGAGTTGTCGTTGTCAGGGCGGGCGGTAAGAGGCGTCGCAGACCTGCGCTTGACCCAGTGGCCGCAGCTCGCCAATCGCGCCAAGGGCATCACTTATTTCGGGCAGGTCATGTGATTTTACTGTCCGTTGGTACACAATTGCCGTTTGATCGACTTGTAAAGGCAGTAGATGAGTGGGCCATGCGATGCGGGCGGCGCGACATCTTAGCGCAGATCGGCCCATCAGACTATCAGACCAAGGCGCTCAACAGCTTTGCATTTCTGGATCAGGGGGCTTTTGCCGCCCTGCAGGCAGAGGCAAGTCTTTTAGTCAGCCATGCCGGAATGGGCTCGATCATCACAGCCCTTGAACTGGGCAAGCCGATCATCATACTCGCTCGCGATCATCGCCGTGGCGAGCATCGTAACGGTCATCAGATCGCCACGCTGCGGCAGTTCCGCAGCTTCCCAGGCGTCTTCATAGCTGAGGACGAAGAGCATCTGGTCGCCTTACTGGGCCGCGCCGATAGCCTTGCAGCATCGCCACTGCTAAGCACGGAAGCGCCGAAGGAATTTCTGGAGAAACTCGCAGATTTTATCGATAAGCCGGCCAAGCCAGGTCGCATCAACCGACTGCGCAGCCGCCTGGGATGGAGCCGCAGGTCCGCTTGACCAACTTAAGCTGAAGCCAGTCAGCCTCCCGACCGAGGGTGCGGTTTTCGACGCGGATTTTCGTCCGAGCCACGAAAAAGACGCCACCCATCCTGCGCACGGATCATGCCTCGCCCACAACCTGCACATTTGGCGCGCATATTGATGCCGTCATCCCAAATTCTTTCTCGATTTGGACGATGGATTCCTATCAGGCAGGATAAGCGCATCTTTAGTCCCCCAATTGCTCGATTTGGCAAGCACGTCTGAGCGCCCGCCTCAAAAACATCAGAACATCAAGATTTCCTCGCCCCCTGCCCGAGGAAATACATCGCCTCCTCCCGGACAATATCCGAAACGAGACCGTGAACCGAGCGCGCGAATCGCTCCGCCCCGGATTATTGCATTGCGCAAATTGGCATATTGCGACAGCGAAGAATATGTTCTGCGCAGGTGCAATATCCACATGCACCGCTTCACCTGCTAGATACTGGACGGACGCAGCCTGTCCGTGACATTCGTCACATCGATGGCAGTTATTCTCTTCGATATGCCGCAGGCCAGATATGAAATCTTCCTGCCATGCTCGATGTCATGGAAGCGAGCCGAAATCGAAGAATCGCCGAGAAAATCTTTAATGGTAGAACATCTTGCGACATCAGCTTTTTCAGGATACCCAGTGAGTGAAGTATCGCCATTTATCGGGGGCTCTGTGCGCGTGAAGGCATCTGCACTTATTTTCCTCAATGCGGCCCTGCTCCTTACAGCTTGTGCCGGTTCGGATCATCTCATCTCTTCGGGCGACCGCTACGTTGCCGGAGCGGACATATCCGAAACCTATGCCTTGGGCGCTGGCGACAAGGTCCGGATGACCGTTTTCAGTGAGCCCACATTATCCGGAGAATTTTCGGTCAGTACTGATGGCGAGCTCTCCCTTCCCCTGATCGGGAATGTTGCAGTGGCGAACATGACCTTGTCGCAGGTGACAGGGCAGGTTCAGTCTCTGCTTGCAGATGGATATTTGCGTAATCCCCGGGTCAGCATGGAAATTATTTCCTATCGCCCCTTCTTCGTGCTTGGAGAGGTCAAGGCGCCGGGCCAATATGCCTATGCCAGCGGCATGACGGCACTTAACGCCGTCGCGACGGCCGAGGGATATACGCCCCGCGCGAGCAAGAAGATCATCTATATCCGGCGCTTTGGCGAGAAGGTCGAGCAGGCCTATGAGCTGACGCCCAATTTACGCGTCATGCCTGGCGATACGTTGCGCATCGGCGAACGCTATTTCTGAGCATTCAGATGGCAAAGGGGGGAAGATATATTCGGATGTTGCGCAAAGGGGCATCTGATCGCCGTAGCCTGAGCGCAGGGCACCTCGCTCCGTGCCAGGAAGGGTGCGTGCCCTGCTGATGGCAGATCTCCTTCACACCCCACGCGCCGCCAGCTCCCATATGACGAGCACATCATTGCATCGCAAAGCTCTACCTCGATTGATGGCCCTTGCCGGCTTCGGGGCGGCTCTCGCCACGCCGAGCGGCCACGCCATGGCTCAGGCGTCGAATTCCACGACGCTCATTCAACCGGTCATTTCACCCGATTTTCGGCGCGATCGCAATGTAAGCGTATTGGAGCGTCCTCATCCCGACTTTGACCCTTTGGGCTATCGATTGGGAAGCTTCCTGATCAATCCGGCACTGACAGTGTCGCCGGGCTTCACCTCCAACGTCTATGCGGACAATGCGAACAAGAAGAGCGATGTCTTCCTTATCACGCAGCCCTCGCTCAGCCTGACATCGGACTGGAATGTCCATCGCCTCCGGCTTGTCGCTTCGGGCGATATCAGGCGTTATGCAAAGGCAACCGTTCGCAACCAGAATGGCTGGAGTGCTAGCGCGATCGGGCGGCTGGATGTTAGTCAGGATCTGGTGATTGACCTTGCCGGCGAAGCAGGTCGGCGATTTGAGTCACCATTTGCCGATGATGTTGTCGCAAATACCACCAATGTCTCGAGCTATCTCCAGACCATGCTGAATGCCAGGGCGACCTACAAAATGGGTCGCACTCGCTTTGTCACAGGACTGGAACGCTCGACCTTCGAATTCAACAGCGTTGATTTCATCGATCAGCCATCGCGTGATCAGGGCTTTCGGGATCGCACGATGGATCGGATTACCGGCATTGCCGATTTTGCGCTGTCCCCTAGCCTCTCACTCTATGCCGAACTCATCTATGATCGTAATGACTACGACACCCTTCTGGCCAATGGTAACGCAAACCGCGATTCCAATGGCTATGCCATAATTGGCGGCACGAATTTTGATCTTGCGGGCCTGATGCGCGGGAGCGTCGGCGTGGGCTATAGCCGCCGGGACTATAAGTCGGAACTATATCCTGATGCAAAAGGATTGTCAGTCGAAGCGGAGGTCGAATTTTTTCCCAGCCCGATCACCACAGTGGGCATTACTGCACGAAGACAGATTCAGGATGCAGCCCTTGGTTCGACAGGCGCATATTCTGACAATCGGTTGGGCGTCCGCATAGACCACGAACTTCTTGAAAATCTTATAGTTTCGACCAGCGCAGATGTCGCGAGACGTGATTATTTCGAGTCGACACAATATACCGATGTCCTGTCCGTGGCGACTGAGGCGCGTTTTCAGATGACAAGAGGATTGAGTTTTGGCGGCAATCTTCGTTATGGTTCTTCAAGACCACATGGCGGTAATTTAGGTCGAGCGTTTGACGAATTCCGAGCTACGGTCTCGGTTCGGATCAGACGATGAATATTCAACCATCCGACATGATCGCACAGATTGTGCGCTCGGGGGCAAGGGATCGGGATAGATGAAAGTTTCCAATACAGCCGGATATGAAGCCCGCCTTGCGGATGTCGTGCAAAGCGTCAAGGATGTGCTGCGCCGCCGCTATCTGACGCTGGCAGCGGTTGCAGGCGGCATAACGATCCTCGGCGTCGTGGCGACATTGCAGCTCACGCCCTCCTATCAGGGGGTGACACGTATCCAGATCGATCCCAGCCGGAACCCTCTTGCTCGTAGCGCGAACGAAGCGCAGGCGCAGCTTGCAAGCGAAGCGATTGAAACCGAAGTGTCGGTCATCAATTCGATGGACATTTCCCGCGCGGTCGTGAAGCGCCTCAAACTCATCGATGATGCCGATTATAATGAAGGCATTGCCGCTCGGCTGGAGGCCGGCCCGGTAAGCGAAGATGAAAAGATCGAGATCGTGGCCAATGCCATTCGGGGACACCTCAGCGTCGGTCGCGAAAAGCTTACCTATATCATCGCAATTAGGTTTGATTCTCGTGACGCAGACAAGGCCGCGCGTATCGCCAATGCTTATGCAGCCACCTATCTTGACACCAAGGTAGGAACCAAGATCGGCACCGCTGAGCGCCAATCCGCCTGGTTCCAGAAGCGCATGGACGAACTGGCCGGGGAGGTGCGCTCGGCAGACGAAAAGGTTGCCCAGTATCAATCGGCCGCCGGCATCGTTCGCGGCGCGTCGAACAATCAGGGCACCATCACAGACCAGCAGGTCGGCCCATTGTCGGTGCAGCTTGCAAGCGCGGAATCCGTGGCCGCTGAAGCCCGCTCCAAGCAGATCTCGGCGCAACAACAGGTCGCAAGCGGACATCTGGATGCCGTTTCCGACGTTCGCAACTCTGCGACCATCCAGGATTTGAGGCGACAGCGCGGCCTGCTTGTGCAGAATATGGGCGAAATGCAGATGCGCTATGGCGATCGCTATCCCGATCTCATAAAGGTGCGCGATCAGCTCGCAGCGATTGATGGCCAGCTTCGCGAAGAAGCAGGACGCGTCATTCGATCGCTGAAGGCCGATGCGGATGCCGCAGAGGCTCGCGCGGGAAGCCTGCGGGTTGCCATGCAGCGACTTGAGGACAAGCAATCGGCCAATGCCCGCGCGTCGGTCATCGCCGCGAGCATGCAGCGCGATGCGGACAGCAAGCATCAGGCCTATGACCGCCTCGCGCAGTCTGCTCTGGAATCGCGACAGGCCGCGCAGAATTCGATCGCCCAGGCACAGATTATCGACGTCGCCGAAGCACCGCAGGCGCCCTACTGGCCCAACAAGCCGCTGTTCATCCTGCTCTCGCTGATCATCGGTACAGGCGCCGGCATCGCCGTGATCACCGCGCAGGAAATGATGGTTTCGGGCATGCGCACCGTAGAGGACGTTGAAGGCGAACTTGGTGTACCGTTGATTGCCGCAGTGCCCAATGTCCGCAAGACTGCGCGCCCGGCCGATGTCCTTATCGAGAAGCCCACATCGCAATTTGCAGAGGCTCTCCGCAATGCGCGCGCTTCCATCCTTGGCGTGAAGGGCGAAGAAGCGCCCAAGGTTATTGCCCTTACTTCTGCGCTACCGGGGGAAGGCAAGACGACAACCGCGCTCGGCCTCGCGCGCACCATGGCTCTTAATGGTGGAAAGACCATTTTGGTGGATGCGGACGTTCGCCGCGCTCAGCTGCGCCAGATTGCAGATGTTCAGCCCGGCCCCGGCATTGTCGAGCTCCTGCATGGAGAAGCGTCCCTCGAGCAGACAATTCAGCCCAGCGGACTTGAGAATCTCGACCAGATCATCGTTCAGAAGCCCTATTTCAGTTCCGAGAATCTGTTCGGCAATGACCTGATGCCAGGCATTCTCGATGAACTGTCCAAGCGCTATGACACCATCATTCTCGACTTGCCGCCGCTGGTGGGTCTTGCTGATGGGCGCTTCCTCGCTGCTCTGGCAGATGCGGTCGTGCTTGTCATCAAGTGGGATGCGACACCGTCCCAGGCAGTCAGCTCCGCAGCCTCCTGGCTGAAGTCGGATGGCGCGAACCTTGTAGGCGCCATGTTCACGATGGTTGACACGAGTTCGCAGTCGGTTGGCGCCTATTATTATTATTCGAAGAAATATTCTTCATATTATCAAGCGGCATGAGCTGACAGGCCGCGTTCATAAGCGGCCGTCTCGTTAATAGAACGCGCAGAAACATCGTGTAGAGCCAGTCCCCAGTCTCATGGCCCTGCACGATGTTGATAAATGGAGAGGATAACCTTTTGCGGGCCCTCCAGATGCAGAGTTTGCATCTCAGGATGCCGCTGGGTCGCACTTGGCATTTCGACAAGAAACTTGGTGAGGCATCCTTAGATGAAAATAGCTGTTTTCGGGCTGGGTTATGTTGGGCTTTCAAACGCAGCCCTGCTCGCTCAGCATCACCAGGTCTACGCTGTCGACATTTCCCCGGAGCGCGTCGCCATGCTCAATGCGCGACAATCGCCGATCGTCGACCGTGAGTTGGAGGATTTTCTTGCCACCCAGAATCTGGACCTGACAGCGACTCTGGATCCCGCTGAGGCGTTAAGCAACGCCGAATATGTTGTTATCGCTACCCCGACCAATTATGACGTCAACACCAACAAATTCGACACATCTTCGGTCGAAACCGTGATCAAGACGGCGCTTGCGCATAATTTATCCGCAACAATCGTCATAAAGTCCACGATCCCAGTTGGATATATAGATGATGTGCGCGCCCGGCTGGCGTCTGATCAGATTATCTTTAGCCCGGAATTCCTACGTGAAGGGCGCGCGCTCTATGATAACCTCTATCCCTCCCGCATCATCGTAGGCGAACAATCGGAGCGTGCACGCATTTTTGCGAAGCTTCTCCTTGAAGGCGCAAAAAAGAAAGATGTAGAAACACTCTTCACGGGGTCGCGCGAAGCTGAAGCAATCAAGCTTTTCGCCAACACCTATCTCGCCATGCGTGTCGCATTTTTCAATGAACTGGACAGTTATGCGATTGCCGGTGATATGGACACGCGACAGATCATCGATGGCATTGGCCTCGATCCCCGTATTGGTAGCCATTATAATAATCCGAGCTTCGGCTATGGCGGCTATTGCCTTCCAAAGGACACTAAGCAACTTCTTGCCAATTATTCTGATGATCTGCCCCCCCCTGAGTGGCCCAGAGACTATGATAGTCTGGACC